>Ga0302320_10008050_pt1 | contig 23038 bp, 21 predicted proteins | sample Bog_T0_3_FD_202130 | JGI IMG/M metagenome (GOLD analysis project Ga0302320, IMG submission 202130) | Peat permafrost microbial communities from Stordalen Mire near Abisko, Sweden - Bog_T0_3 | ecosystem: Environmental > Terrestrial > Soil > Wetlands > Peat | place: Sweden: Abisko, Stordalen Mire... | reverse complement strand
GCCCCGCCGGCGGCTAGTATCAATGTGGGACAGGCGCTTCCGCCTGTCCATCTCTTAAAACCATGGACAGGCGGAAGCGCCTGTCCCACATTAGATGCCAACCACCACAAATTCGACAAACGACACGGCCCCCCTTGATGCCGTAAGCATTGATGGGGGCCGTGCCGCCGACCGCTGCACGATGGTAATTTTCGGCGCTTCGGGCGATCTTACGACGCGCAAACTGCTCCCCGCGCTTTACAACCTCGGCCGCAGCAACCTGCTGCCCCGCGAATTCGCTATCCTCGGATTCGCCAAGGACGAGATAACTCAAGAGGAATACTGCAAAAAAGTTCGCGACAACATCCGCGAATATGCCGGCGCCCCCGCCGATTGCTCGCTCTGCGATTGGCTGGCCGATCACGCCTATTACATGGTGGGCGATTTCAAAAATCCCGCCGACTACGTCCGGCTGAAAGACAAGATCAACGAGCTCGACGCCCGCCATCATACCGGCTGCAACGTGTTCTTTTATCTCGCCACCCTGCCGCAGTTTTTTCCCGAGATCATCCGGCAAATCGGCGAACAGGGCCTCACTGCCGAAGATGCCGGCCACTGGCGCCGCGTCATCATCGAGAAACCATTCGGCTCCGATCTGGAATCGGCCAGGAGCCTGAACCATGAAATCGGCCAGGTGCTCAAAGAACGCCAGGTTTATCGCATCGACCACTATCTGGGTAAAGAGACCGTCCAGAATATTTTGATTTTTCGTTTTTCCAACGGCATATTCGAACCCATCTGGAACCGCCGCTACATCGATCACGTGCAGATTACGGTGGCGGAAACCCTCGGTGTGGAACGGCGCGGCGGCTATTATGAACACGCTGGCTGCCTGCGGGATATGATCCCGAACCACATCCTGCAGCTGGTCTCGCTGACCGCCATGGAACCGCCCATCTCCTTCGAGGCGGACGCAGTGCGCGACGAACAGGCCAAGGTTCTGCACGCCATCACTCCCATTTCGCCCGAAGAAGTTTTGAGCCGGGCGGTGCGCGGCCAGTATGGCGAAGGTGTCATCGGCGCGGAACACGTTGTTCCCTATCGCGCCGAACCGTTTGTCGATCCCCACTCGAATGTAGAGACTTTTGTGGCGCTGAAGCTGTCGCTCGATAACTGGCGCTGGGCCGACGTGCCGTTTTACATCCGCACCGGCAAGCGGCTGCCTAAACGGGTTACCGAGATCGCCATTCAGTTCCGCCGCGCTCCCTTCGTTCTTTTCCGCGACACTCCGGTGGAGAAACTGGCGCCCAATCAACTCGTGCTGCACATCCAGCCCGACGAAGGCATTTCGCTGCAGTTCGGGGCCAAGATTCCCGGCGCCCATGTGCAGGTGGGCAGCGTTACCATGGATTTCCAGTACTCCGATTATTTCGGCACGGAGCCGAGCACGGGGTACGAACGTTTGTTGTACGATTGCATGATCGGAGATGCGACGCTGTTTCAGCGCGCCGATATGGTGGAAGCGGGCTGGAGCGTTGTCGAGCCAGTCCTGGATGTCTGGAGAGCCTTGCCGGCAAGGACTTTTCCGAATTACGTGGCCGGAAGCTGGGGACCGAAAGAGGCCGACGACCTGATGAAGCGCGACGGCCGGCACTGGAGAAATGAATGAGCCGATTTGGAACTACTCTAGGACGTTTCTTACTCGAAGAACAAGCGAAACACCCGGACCTCGATCCGGGTATCGGCCCTCTGCTGACCCAGATGGCGTATGCCTCGAAGATCATCGGACGCGAAGTGGGCCGCGCCGCGCTGGTGGGCAAACTGGGCCTGATGGGCGAACGCAACGCCACCGGCGACTCGCAGAAGAAGCTCGATGTCTTCGGCAGCGAAACCGTGCTCGACGCGTTTTCGAATAACGGCCTGGTCTATGCCATGGTCTCCGAGGAGATCGACGAACTCACCACGCTGCCCGGCGGTGAGAACAGCGATTACGTGGTTTGTTGCGATCCTGTCGACGGCTCGTCGAACACCGACATCAACGGGTCGCTCGGCACGATTTTTGGATTCTGGCGCCGGCTTCCGCATGAGTCACTGGCGGAGAACGCGCTCCGCAAAGGCTCCGACCAGATTCTGGCCGGCTACGTGATGTACTCGACCAGTACGCTGCTGGTTTATGCCACCGCGCATGGCGTGAACGGCTTCACGCTCGATCGCGAACTGGGCGAATTCCTGCTCTCGCATGAGAACATCAAATGCCCGCCGCGCGGCCACTATTACAGCGCCAATCTGGGCCATTCACATGAGTGGCCGGTGGGCGTGCGCAATTACCTGCAGTGGGTGACCGCCGACGATAAGGAAAACCATCGGCCCTATTCGCTTCGTTACACAGGAGCGCTGGTCGCGGATCTGCATCGCAGCCTGGTCGATGGCGGATTGTATTTCTATCCACCCGATCCGTCGCACACGGATGGCAAGCTGCGTCTGCTCTACGAATGCGCCCCGCTGGGCTACATTGTCGAAAAAGCCGGGGGCCGCGCTTCGACCGGGACTGAGGATATTCTCAAAATCAAGGCGAAGACCATCCATCAGCGCTGCCCGCTGGTGATTGGCAGCGCCGAGGATGTAGACGAATACGAGCACTTCTCGAGCGGTCCCGCGCGCCGAGCCTCGGCACCAAAATAACGTGGAGCAGGCCGTCTGCTAAAATACTTTTTATGGCAATTCCCAACGTAAAACGGTTTCGGCCGTTCTGCCCGACCTGCAACGACAACTTCACTTTGATGGCCGTGCTGCCCCGCGAAGCGAACGTGGATTCCTTCCTCACGGACGCCGTAGCTCGTCACGATCACAAAGCATTTTCGGATGCGAAAGCGGCCATGAACAAGGTCCGCGTCGGTCAGCAGAAGCAAGTCAAGAAGAAGTAGTTCAGACTTTCAGGCGGGCTCTGAGCGACCGCAGGGCCCGCAAACCTTCCGCCGCAACCTCGCTGTCCGTGTCCCTGCTGATTTTCTCCAGATAAGGAATTGTCGCCTCGTCGCCGCTTGCCGAAAGCACGCGCGAGAGTTGAATTTTTTCGTCGCGCGTACCCTGGTCGAGTGCTTTGTACAGCGCGTTGCGGACCTCCGGACGGCGCCCGGCTTCGGTCAGATAAGCCACGGCAACCTCGTGATACGAAGCCTGGTTCAAGGTATTGATCAAATACCGCAAAGGCGCCTCGTCGCCGAGATCCAGGTTTCCGTTCATCACCAGGCCGAAGGCCGCCGCCAGACGGGGCAGCATCTTATCTTCACCCTTCCACGCTTTTTCGAGCGATGCTTTATCGCCGGGGTTCGCGATGCGTGCCAGTCCCTCGTCGGCCGAAGCCCGCAATTTGTCGTCATTGGAATTCATGTAGTGCTGGAACAAAGCGCGGTCCTGCGCCTCGGGCATGAAAGCCAGCGAGGCCAGCGCGGCGCGCTCAGCCTTGTTGTTACGCGGATGGTTTACGATGTCGCGCAACGCCGGCCGTGCTTCCGCGGTACGCAATAGCCCTACGTCCTCAATTGCCAACGATTGCACGCGGTCGTCAAGATCGCGCAAAAGATAAACAATCTGCGGGCCTGCCACCGGGTCCCCAATCTTCTGGATGGCCACCAGCGCTTCATACATCACGCGATTATCTTTGGTGTGCAACGCTTCGATCAGATCCGGCAGCGCGGCCTGACCCCGCAGAATCCCGATAGCCCGGCATGCATTCGCCCGCGCATCGAGCGAGGCCCCGCCGCGCGCCACCTGACCCAGCGCGGCAATCACCTCGGGCCGCACGATTACAAACGCGTCGATGGTCTGATCGTTGCTGTCGCTGAATTTCGCCCGCACCGATGCGCCGGCGCGCACGAAAGACGAGCCAAGGCCCTGCTTCACGTATCCCGGCAGGTAATAGTTCACCAGTCCATCGGTTGCGCGGATCTGTACTTCCGCATCTGCATCCCGCGTGCCACGAATCAGCGGATCGATGATATCCTTGCCGCCCAGCGCAATCAATTGTTTGATGGCTTCCACGCGGGTGTCGACGCTCTGGCTGTTCAGGTACTGCGCGACAGTGGGGATGGCACTCGGACCCTGCTTTGCAACCGCGCGAACGTCTTTGGGCGTTTGCGCCGATGCGGTCAAAGAAATAACGAATAGGAATAGGGCGGCGACAAAACTGCGCATGTTTAATTGTCTCAAAAAAGGCGCACGCGGCGACAGCCGCGTTACGGGATTATCCCGCACTGCGAGGAGAGTTTACCGAACGAATTCGACGGTCACGCGGTTGGGTATGAGCCCCACCTCGAAGCCCTTGTCAAGAAGCAACTGCACGGCCTTCGGAATGACCTCGCCCGCGTCCAGCGTGTAGTGATTCACATACATCCCGACAAACTTCTCCGCCAGCCTCGGTTCCATGTCGCGCGCAAACTGCAGGGCATACTCGAGGGCTTCGGCGTGATTGTCGAGAGCATACTGAATGCTTTCCTTCATCATCCGGCAGCACTCGCTCTTAACATCGGAAGGGAGCGATCTCAGTAGTACGTTGCCGCCCAACGGTAAAGGCAATCCGTATTTCTCCTTCCACCACTTACCCATGTCGAGAGCGCGGTGGAAGCCGACTTTGTTATACGTCAACTGAGCTTCGTGGATGATCAGGCCCGCGTCGGCCCCGCCATTCTGCACGGTTTCGAGAATCTTGTCGAACGGCACCACCACGGGTATGAAATCCGGCTCGAAAATCTTCAGCGACAGGTACGCTGTGGTGAGCGTGCCGGGAATCGCGATCTTCTTGCCCTTGATCTCTTCAGGCTCCATGGGATGAGTTGCGATCACCATAGGCCCGTAACCATCGCCAATGCTCGACCCACTGGCCATCAGCACATACTTATCGGCAACATAGGGGTAGGCGTGATAGGAGATTGCGCTCAAATCGTACACGCCTTCCATCGCCTTACGGTTCAGGGTTTCTATGTCCGACAAGACATGCTTGAAGGTCACTCGCGAAGAGCGAATCTTCTTCGTCGCAAGCCCATAAAACATGAATGCGTCGTCGGAGTCCGGGCTATGGGCGCTCACGATTTCGAGGGGAGTCAAGTCCGGCATAGACATGAGGAGGAAATGTTCAGTATCTCATGCTGCCATCATTTTCAGGCGAGGAATAAAAAAAGGCGGCCGGTATCCGGAGCCGAACCGGAAACTGAGATTCTACCTATTGGAACTGCGTTGAAACGCAGGCGCTGAATCTATAATTCGCGCATTCCCGGTGATTCGCAACTCCCGTACTACTGTTCGTGCAGCCCGGTTATCGGCCGCCTTACTGTGGTCAGGTGGTTCTATAGTCACCTCCCGCCGCCCAACCAGCGGGCAGCTTCGACGCAACACGACTTCGAGAGGAAGAACCTCAGGAGCCCTCTCGACGCCTGTCATGTATTGCTTACTACAGGCTCCTGCCCATATACTCCCTCCGCACGCGCTCTGTGTCAACACATTTAATATTCAATGACAACACTACTGCGGCCGACCGCTACACTGGATGGATGAGACGCCGGGATCTGCTCGCCTCACTGTTCTTCACCGGGTGTTCTTCGGCGCCCAAACCTGTAGCCGAAAAGAAGCCCGTCGAGCCGGTGACGGGCCTGCACGCGCTCTATCAGATGTATTCCCACGCGCGTTCGTGGGCGCAGGATATCAAGATCCTCAGCTACGCCAGCATCGATATCAGCGAGGTGAAGTCGGAACCGGGCAAGGCGCCCGCATGGCAAGTGGTGTTCGCCACCGAATCGCTGGGCTTGAAACGCGCCTATACGTTCTCGGTGTACGACGCCAGCGTCACGCTCAGGCAGGGGATGTTTCCCGATGCGCCGAGTACGCTGATGGACGCCAATCGCGCCTTCCTGATCGCGGCTGTCAAGACGGATACCGATCAAGCCTGGGAGACGGCGCTGAAGCACGGCGAGGAATACAACCGCAAGAACCCCAACATACCGATTTCCTACACGCTCGAATTGGGACGGAACATCAACGACCCGGTGTGGCGCGTGATCTGGGGAGCGGATGCCACCGCGAGCGCGTATTCGGGACTGATAGACGCCAGCACGGGCGCCTACCTGGGAACGTTATTCTAGGAGTGTCCAAATGTGGGACAGGCGCTTCCGCCTGTCCATGCTTTTGAGAAATGGACAGGCGGAAGCGCCTGTCCCACATTGGTCGCTAGCTTCGCTTAGTTCGACCGGCGAATCGCCTTTGTCCTCGAAACTGAGTGCTTCCTGGGCTTGTGGCCTTTGCCCTTGCTCTTCTTGACGTGGGTATTTTTCGGATGCACGACGGTGGTTCCCGCCGAGAGCAGGGAGAACGAGGAAAGTGAAAGGGCAAGCAAGAGTACAATGCGGCGCATAATTGTTTTTATCTTAACTCATCCGCCGTAGGAAAATGCATATACATTAACCAAAAACAGTAAATGGTGATCAACACGCACACGGTGGCGATCACACGCCACATCCCCTCGCGCTCGCGCGATGAGTGAACCGGCTCTCCTGCCACATAGCCCAGCGCAAACCCCGCCGCCAACCCCCCGACGTGCGCCCAGTTATCGATACCGAATCCTCCGATAAACCCAATCGCCAGGATATAAATCACCCACCGCACATAAAATTGGCGGATGGCCTGCCCCATCGAGGAACGGTTCGTCACCCCGAAGGCGATCATGGCGCCGATCAGCCCTGTAATCCCCGCCGAGGCGCCTATAGAGGGGACATCGGGATTCACCAGCAGGCTACAGTAAAAGCCGCCCACCGTGCCCGCAAAATAGATGGCCAGAAATCGCGGGGTCCCGTAGACCTGCTCCACCTGCGCGCCCAGATCGAAGAGCACCCAGCTGTTCATAGCGATGTGCAGGATGCCACCGTGCAGGAAACCGGCAGTCACCAGGCGCCACCATTGATGCATGCCGTAGATGTCGGGTCCGTCCTTCGCGCCAAACGCCTGCAGCGCACCGTCGAAGCTGCCGATGCTCCGCCCGTACCAGACTGTGGCAGCGTAGAGCGCCGTGTTGATCAGCAGAATCAGAACGGTCGTGAAGTAGGCATGCGGAATCAATCCCAGGATCGCCGCCGGTTGCCGGACATCGATCGAACGAGGCCCTACCTGCTGATTGCAATAAGGGCACACCTTATCGCCGGTGGTGATGAATGCCCGGCAGTTCGGGCACATGCGGCGCTTATCCATTCTGACTAACCCGACTGGCTTGACCAACCCGTTGTTGAACTCTGTTCCCCGCGCCCGCCGCCGCAGCCTCGAATTCCTTCACAAACTGATCCGGATCCGCCTTGCGCCGTATCGACAGCCGCAACGCCAGCCCAAACCCGACCACCAATTTCAAGATCTCGGAACCGGAATAAATCCCATGGAAGGTCCAGAACTTCGGGACCAAAGGATCGTTCGCGGGTAAATCGGCCAGCTTGCGCCCCAGATCCGTAACTTCGGGCGAAAGGAAGAAATGCTGCACCGACACAATCGCCAGCATCGCCAACGCCGCCGCCAGCATGTATTTATTCGGTCTGGATCCGAACAGCAACACTGCCAGCAGCAGGCACCCGATCACCAGTTCCACGCGCTCCCAGTTCTCGAAGATGGCGTTATTCTCCTCCGCCGCATTGCGGCGCAGGATCGCGCGCTCGCGTGTGCGGCCGATCTTGTTGAGTTCGGCGGCAGCCGAAATACTGGCCGGCTGAGCCAGAAACCGGTCGACGGTTTGAAAATTCTGCGTGACGGCGACGTCGGCGAAGATGCCCGCGCCCAGCCACATGCCGATAATAAGTGCCGCAAGTCTTCGGTACTGGATCACGTTCGCAATTGTCGCAAATGCTCCGCGCCCACGCCGACCATTGCCTGCAGTTGCTCGACGACTCTCATCAAAGCCTGCGATTGTCCGTAAAGCTCACCACTGGCCGCCGCACTTTCTTCGGCGCTCGCGGCCGTTCTTTGCGTCACTGCGTCCATCCGCGAAACGGCCTTTGCAATCATTTCGATGCCCAGCGCCTGCTCCTTGCCCGATGCCTCCGCATCGTCCACCAGCGCCTTCACAGCGCCGGCACTTTCTGTAATGCCTTGAATGCATGCCGCCACTTCGCCCAGTTTGGCGCTGCCCTTCCTCGAATTGAGAATCGATTCCTCAATCAGCGCGGCCGTATCTTTGGCGGCCTGTGCGCTGCGCTGCGCCAGATTGCGGACCTCATCCGCGACCACCGCGAATCCCATTCCCGCCTCGCCGGCGCGCGCCGCTTCCACCGCCGCGTTCAGGGCCAGGATGTTGGTCTGGAACGCGATCTCATCGATCACCCGAATGATTTTGGCGATCCTCGCGCTCGATACATCGATTTCCCGCATCGACGCCGTCATGTCGGTCAAAGTCCGGTTGGCTTCGACCACCCGTTGCCCGACGGCACTCATGAATTGCGCGGCCTGCTGCGAATTGCCGGCGTTCCTGCGCGTCATGGCCGACATTTCCTCGCTCGAAGCGGCAGTTTCTTCGAGAGACGCCGCCTGTTCGGATGCGCCCCGCGCCAGCGATTGGCTCGACGCCGAAATTTGCCCGGCGGCGAGGGCTACTTCATCCGCGCCTTCGTGGAGTTCCCCCATCGATCGCCGCAGTTGCACGGTAATCCTTCGAATCACGGCGAATCCGGCAAAGCCGAGTATAACGGAGAATACCAGCGCCAGGCCGCCGATCCAGTCGGACGTCACGCTCAGCGCAGCCTGCGTTGCCTGCCTGCCTTTTTTCTGCTCCGCCAGCAAGACGCTGGCACCTGCATGCATCTTCGCCGAGAGCGCTTTGTTGCCGTTGCGAAGTTTATATGCGGCCGCTATATCGCCCGATTCGCAGATTCGCTTTAAATCTTCGAAACGAGGCCTCCACAAATTCCGATTCTCGAGGATCTGCTCCACAGCCGCTCTCTCCGCGTCCGTCGCCAGGGTGGTCCGCGCTTCGGCGAGCAACGTGTCGATGGTGACCAGGGATTTCGCGTACAGCTTCACATACTGATCCGCCGAAGCCGGGTCATGCATGGCATAGGAGAGCATTAGACCCCGCTGAGCGCCCTGCATTTCGGTAGTCGCCAGTTCCACCTGCGAACCGATGTCCGTTGTCCGGATATACCTCTCGAGAAGACTGGTGCTGTGCCGGTATGACGCCTCATAGACGAAAACCAGCGTCAGGATCAGGGCGGACATCGCCCCCAGCACCAGGAAAAGCTTCGTTCCCACGGTTAGCCTGGTTTGCTTCATTCCAATCGTAATATCGTCAGAATCGCGCCAAACCTGCACGGACGGCGGCGAATCAGCCCCGTCCAATTAATATCCCGCCCATCCCAACCGCCCACGCGATACACTTTCAGGCGTACCGTCACCCTATCATTAAAAGATGCGCGTGAAAGATTCCGGGAGAATGTCCGACTCCCCTTCGACCCCCGAACACCAGAGACTCGCCGAGTCCGATAATCGCAAGGCGCACTGGAAGCGCTGGGGCCCCTATCTCAGCGAACGCGCCTGGGGTACCGTCCGCGAGGACTACAGCCCTTACGGCACCGCCTGGGAATTCGTCTCCCACGACGCCTCGCGCTCGAAGACCTACCGCTGGAATGAGGACGGCATCGCCGGCATCTGCGACCGGCACCAGAAAATCTGCTTCTCGGTCGCCATGTGGAATGGCCGCGATCCCATCCTCAAAGAGCGCCTCTTCGGCGTCACCGGCAACGAGGGTAATCACGGCGAGGACGTCAAGGAAGATTATTATTACCTCGACAGCACCCCCACACACTCCTACATGAAGCACCTGTATAAATACCCGCAGGCGCCCTTCCCCTATGAGTGGCTGCATCGCGAAAATATGAGCCGCGGCCGCGATGCGCGCGAGTTCGAGCTCGACGACACCGGCATTTTCAACGATCATCGCTACTTCGACGTTTTCACCGAATACGCCAAGGTTTCGTCGGAAGACATTCTCATCCGCATCACCGTCGCCAACCGCGGGCCGGATGCGGCGGAAATCCATCTGCTCCCCACCATCTGGTTCCGCAACACCTGGTCCTGGGGGCACGATGTCAAACGTCCGTGGATGCGTAAATGCGCCGGCTCTCCCAACACCATCGAGCTGAATGAGCCGCAGTACGGCAAACGCTGGATCGCTTTTGAAGGCACCCCGCCGCTGCTCTTCACCGAAAACGAAACCAATGGCGCGCGCTTCGAGGGTGGCTGGGAGCCCATGAAGAAGGATTCCATCAACGATTACGTCGTGAACGGCAAATCCGAAGCCATCAATCCCGCCCAGATCGGCACTAAAGCTTCGGCGGGCTACTGGCGTATGGTACCCGCCGGCGGCCAGGTCACCTTCCGCATGCGCTTCACCGACTCCCCCGCCCCGGTGTCTTTCCTGCCTGCGGAATTCGACGATGTCTTTACCGAACGCATTCGCGAAGCCGACGAATTTTACGCGACCGTCATCCCCCAGGACCTCTCGGACGACGCAAAGAATGTCATGCGCCAGGCCTTCGCCGGTATGCTCTGGTCGAAGCAGTTCTACCATTACGTGGTGCGCGACTGGCTGCACGGCGATCCCGGCGGCGCCACCCCTCCCGCCAGCCGCCTGCAGGGGCGTAATCACGATTGGCTGCATCTCTATAACGCCGACGTCATCTCCATGCCGGATAAGTGGGAATATCCGTGGTACGCCGCCTGGGATCTGGCGTTCCACTGCATCCCGCTCGCCCTCGTCGATTGCGACTTCGCCAAGGAACAGCTCAGCCTGATGGTGCGCGAATGGTACATGCATCCCAACGGGCAGTTGCCGGCCTATGAATGGGCGTTTGGCGATGTCAATCCGCCCGTTCACGCCTGGGCCGCCTTTCGCGTCTACAAGATCGATAAAAAGCGCAACGGCGTGGCCGACCGCACCTTCCTGCAGCGCATCTTCCACAAGCTCATGCTCAACTTCACCTGGTGGGTCAACCGCAAGGACGCATCGGGGCGCAACGTTTTCCAGGGCGGCTTCCTCGGCCTCGATAATATCGGCGTCTTCGATCGCAGTTCCCCCCTGCCCACCGGCGGCCACATCGAACAGGCCGATGGCACCGGCTGGATGGCCATGTACAGCCTGAACCTGCTCGCCATCGCCATGGAACTTGCTAAAGAAGACCCCTCCTACGAGGACGTGGCCAGCAAATTCTGGGAGCACTTCCTGCATATCGCCAACGCCATCAATAATCTCGGCAACGATGGCACCGGCATGTGGAATGAGCAGGACGGCTTCTTCTACGACATCCTTCACCTGCCCGGCCGGGCGCACATGCCCATGCGCATCCGCTCTATGGTCGGCCTGATTCCGCTCTTTGCGGTGGAGACGCTCGATGCCGACGTAATCGATCGGCTCCCCGGCTTTAAACGGCGCATGGAGTGGTTCATCGAGCATCGCCCGGATCTGACGAAGAATGTCGCCAGCATGCGCGACAAAGGCACCAAAGATCGACGCCTGCTATCCATCGCCGGCGAAGATCAGTTACGCCGCGTCCTGCAGTTCATGCTCGATGAAAACGAGTTCCTCTCGCCCTACGGGATCCGTGCGCTCTCGCGCGCGCATTACGAAGTTCCCTACAAGCTGCGCGTCGACGGCACCGAGTACACCGTAAAATACGAGCCCGCCGAATCCTCCACGGGTATCTTCGGCGGCAATTCCAACTGGCGCGGTCCCATCTGGTTCCCGGTCAACGTGCTGCTCATCGAATCGCTGCAGAAATTCCACCACTATCTCGGCGACGATTTCAAAGTGGAATGCCCCACCGGCTCGGGCATTTACATGAACCTCTGGCAAGTTGCCGCCGAGATTTCCAAACGACTCACGCGCCTTTTTCTACGCGGCGAAGATGGCCGCCGGCCAGTCTACGGCAAGAACGAGCTGTACCATTCCGATCCCCATTGGCGCGACCTGATCCTGTTCTACGAATTCTTTAACGGCGACGACGGCTCCGGAGCCGGCGCCAACCATCAGACCGGTTGGACCGGCGTGGTCGCCAAACTCATGCAGCAAAGCGGAGAATAATTTAAATGATTTCATTCGATAAAGACGTTTGTGGCAGCCCCGACGCTGGCACCGAACGTGAGTGGCTGGAAACCAACGGCATTGGAGGATACGCCTCCTCCACGGTTCCCGGCATCAACACGCGGCGTTACCACGGTTTGTTAACCGCCGCTCTTCATCCGCCGGTAGGGCGCTACGTTCTCCTCTCGAAACTCGAGGAAACGGTCTTCCTGAATGGCGCCAAATACGATCTGTCCGCTAACCAATATGCGGGCGCCATCCATCCCCAGGGCTACACGCATCTGGCCTCTTTCCGTCTGGATCCCTTCCCGATATTTACGTATGAGGTGGGCGGACTTCAGATCGAGAAGCGCGTGTTCATGGTCTATGGCGAAAACACCACCGTCGTCGAATACGAACTGCTGGGAGACGCCGGCTCGTGCACTATTGAGGTTCGTCCGCTCATCGCGTTTCGCGATTACCATTCCACCACCCACGCCAACAGCGGACTGAATCCGGATATCTCCCAAGCCGAAGGCAGCGTATCCATTGAACCTTATAATGGCCTGCCGCGCCTCTATTTTTCGCACAATGCCAGCTGGGTCGCGGGCGATGGCAACTGGTATTACAACTTCGAATACGCGCGCGAACGCGAACGCGGTCTGGATTTTCTCGAGGATCTGTTTGAGCCGCTGACGATGCAGTTTGAAATCCACCCGGGCAAGACCGCCGTGGTGATCGCGTCAACGGAAACCCATAACGCGTCTGGCGCCGATACGCTGCGCCGCAATGAAATCGCCCGCCGCGCCGCTTTGCGAGCCGCCGCCCCCGTCGACGATCCGCTGGTGGCCGATCTGGCTGCCGCCGCCGATCAGTTCATCGTGAAACGCGCTGGCAATCTGCACACCGTCATCGCGGGCTATCACTGGTTTGGCGACTGGGGCCGCGACACCATGATCGCCCTCCCCGGCCTCACCCTCACAACCGGACGCTTCGATATCGCCCGCGACATCCTGCTTGCCTTCAGTAACGCCGCCGATATGGGCATGCTGCCCAACCGTTTTCCCGATTCCGGCTGGGTTCCCGAATACAACACCGTCGATGCCTCCCTCTGGTATTTCGAGGCCATCCGCAAATACATCGCATACACCGGCGACTATGCCTTCGTGCAGCAGAACCTGTACGACACCATGAAGAGCATTATCGACTGGCATTTGCTGGGCACACGTTTCGACATTAAGTGCGGCCCCGATGGCCTGGTCAGCGCCGGCGGTCCCGATTCCCAGCTCACCTGGATGGACGCCAAGATCGGGGATTACGTCGCCACCCCGCGGCACGGCAAGCCCGTCGAAATCCAGGCTCTCTGGTACAACGCGCTGCGCTTTACCGAGTCGCTGGCCAACAAGTTCGGCGATGGCGAAGTCGAGCGCCTCATCGCAGGTATCGCGCCCAAAACGCTTGAAAGCTTTAACGCCCAGTTCTGGAATGAAGATGCCGGCTGCCTCTACGACGTGGTCAACGGCGACTATCGCGATCCCGCCATCCGGCCCAACCAGGTGATTGCGCTGTCTCTTGGATACACCATGGTCCAGTCGGATCGCGCGCGCAGCATCCTGGCTGTGGTGGAACGCGATCTGCTCACCAGCGTCGGGCTGAGAACGCTGGCGCAGGCCGACCCCAACTATCGCGGTCATTGCGACGGAGGCCCCTTCGAGCGCGATTCCAGCTACCACCAGGGGACTGTGTGGCCCTGGCTGCTCGGCCCGTTCATCACGGCGTTCGTCAAGACTCATCAGGTGGAAGGAACCACCGACGCCGCCGAAGAGGCCGGACTCTGGCTGGCTCCTTTCAGAGATCACCTGAGCGTCGCAGGCCTCGGCACAGTCTCGGAAATTCTGGATGGCGATGCGCCCCACACCCCGCGTGGCTGCATCGCACAGGCCTGGAGCGTCGCCGAAATCCTGCGCGCCCTAGTCGAAGACGTCTACGGAATTACGCGCTGATTTCAACCTTTACAAATTTTGAAATTCCGCTGCGAAACCGCAGTCCCCCGGCATCGTCTTTCTAATCGGAAGGCCGAGTGGCAAAGCTTCTGACGCGCACAGCAGGCCATCCAAAGAATTCACAATTTTCTAAAAGGAGACAACCATGTTTAACAATATTCGTGTATCGACCCTTGCCGCAACGTTGGGCGTGGCCCTCCTCGCGGCTACCGCTGTTCCGCAGTTAGCGGCCAGCGAGTTCGATAAGAAAACCGTCGTGACCTTCAACGCTCCCGTAGAGATCTCCGGCGAGGTCCTACTCCCGGGGACTTATGTGTTCAAGACCATCAGCAACGATGGGTACGTCGTAACGGTGTTTAATGCCGACGAGAATCGTGTGTATGGTACTTTCCGTGCGACTCCCGTCGAATCCGCGACCATACCTGACAAGGCTCGCGTTGAGCTTTTCGAAAGCACGGGAAGCGCCCCCGAAGCCATTCGCGCCTGGTTCTACCCCGGCGTCAGCCATGGGTGGGAATTCCCCGCTACCAAGATGCAGAAGCAGGCCGCGGCCGAACGCGCCGACTGACCGTCGCTCAATCTCGGCTCGTAAAAAAAGGCCGGAGCAATCCGGCCTTTTTGCCATAATACGAACGGAGGTCTTCGATGTCATCCGCGACGCTCGTCTCCACGCATAGTAGTCTTCAGGGGGCGGTGGTCGGATGGATCGGATCCGCCAGCGTGAGTGGAACGTGCGCGCGCTCATCGGCCAGCATATTCGGGTTGGACCCAATCGCTTTCGCGTCCCCGACCTATGCGTATTCTCCCGCGATCGGGCAATCGAGCCGGTTTTCAGCAAACCGCCGCTGGTCTTGATCGAGATACTCTCGAAAGACGATTCGCTGCAAAGTATGGAAGACCGCATCGATGATTATCTGAACTTCGGCTTGCCGAATGTCTGGATCATCGATCCCGCGAAGCGCCGCGCCTGGGTATGTACGCGCGGGCACTTCGAGGAACCGAAGGAGAGAATCCTCGCCCTCCCCGCGTCGGAGATCCGCATCCCGCTCGACAGTCTCTTCGCCGAACTCGATTAAGTGCGATGAGGACATGCGGCGATCAGCCGCGTTTTCCCACACAGAAGCAATGGGTACTACTCCGGCAGGATCGCCACCGTGCGCGCACCTGAGTCGAAATCGAGGCGCACATCGTCCGCCGCCGCACCCCGCCACTTCGTAAACGATTCCACCACTACCCGGAAAATCACGCCCCGGTTCTCGATCATTACCTTCAGCCACGCCAGCGATCCCTTTTGCGGGAAATAGATCCCGCGGAAGCACAGCCGCGCCACCAGATGGCTGATCTTGAAGGGCACCGGCGCATCCGCAATCTTGCCCATCGCCCGCCGGGTATTTTCCGGACTGTAAGTATGCGTCCAGGCATACTGAACTTCGGTATGCACCTCCGCCACGGTCATCTTCAGCGGAGTATGCGCCATCTTGAACGGCGCGAAATCCAGCCAGTGCGTGGGCCGCGTCAACCGGCCTTCCTTCGCCAGCCTGGCGTAGAGAGGCGTCGAAGGGAACGGGGTAATCTGACCGAAAACGGGCAACCCCGGCGGCCATTCGCCAATCTGTTTCACCGTCCGTTCAGCCACGCCGGGCGTATCGTTATCGAGTCCGAAAATGAACGACGTGATGGCATAGATATTCCGCTTAGCCAGCCGTTCCAGAACGGCGCTGTACTCGGATGGCTTGTTGAAGCTCTTGTTAACGTCCTTCAGATTGGCGGGATCGAGCGATTCCATGCCAATGAATACCCACTTGCCGCCCGACTCCGCAATCAGATCCACCAGCTCTTCGTCGCGCAGCAGGTTGGCGCTGATCTGCCCCACCCACGCCAACTGCGCTCCGGCGCCGATAATCGCCTTCAACAGGGATTTCGTCCGCTTCACATTGATAGCGAAATTGTCGTCGACAAAAAACACCGCAGCCCGCCCGTGGTTTTCTTTGGCTCGCGCCTTCAGCCGCAGCATCTCGTCCACCACGCTCTCATTGGTGCGGAAGCGGATGGAATCGCCGAAGAATCCCGTCACCGTGCAGAACTCGCATCCATACGGGCACCCGCGCCCCGATTCGATCGGAATCAGATGGAATGCCTCGAAATTAAATCGCTTCAGCACCGGACGCAGGAACGCCGGGATCTGATTGAACTGCCCCAGATCCATCGACTCCCACGGAATCTTCGGATACTCCCCGAGGTCTGGCTTCTTCTCCTGCCCGAACGCATCCGTGGGCGCATAGACGTCCTTAAGCCGGCCCTGCGCGAAATCGTTAACCATGCGCGGCCAGGTGTCGTCCGCCTCGCCAAGGGCTACCGCGTCTGCATGGCGCGTGCCGCCGTTTCTGCCCAGCGCTTCATCGGGCAGTTCGGTCACATGCGGCCCGCCCATCACCACGGTAATTCCGGCCGCGCGCAGAGCATCCGCCGCGCGGTAGGCTCGGGCGATCATCCTTGTCATCGCACCGATGCCGACCAGATCGACCTTCTGGTCCTTAACGAACTGCACGAGCGCGGCGTCCTCCATAGGCTTCGCATTGCCGTCGAGCAGAACCACTTCGTGTCCCGGCGGCGTGCGTGCCTGCAGCAGGAACATCCATAAATGCGGCATGAAATTACCCGTGATGCCGTTATCGGGATTGAACAGCAGAATTTTCATAACAAAGGTGGGAACGGAAGTAGGGCGCTTGGGGCCAGTGGACGGGAGGGCGGACTAGTCGGCGGGTTTGAGCGGCAACGTGCCGCGATCAAACCCGCCGTCAACGGTCAGTCTTCGGTTTCCGCGGGGATCTCGCAAACCATCGCTTCGGTGGTCAGCATCAGCGACGCGATGGAAGCCGCATTTTGCAGCGCCGTGCGCGTCACCTTGGTCGGGTCGATAACGCCGGCCGCGATCAGATCTTCGTATTGATCCGTCATCGCGTTATAGCCGAAGTTCGGGTTCGTGGACTCCCGGACTTTCTGAACGACCACGGAACCCTCATCGCCCGAATTCAACACAATCTGGCGCAGCGGCTCTTCGCAGGCGCGCTTGACGATGTTTAATCCGAACTGCTCGTCGCCGTCGAACTTAAGGCCCGATAGAGTGGCCGCCGCCCGCAGCAGAGCCACGCCGCCGCCGGCCACGATGCCTTCTTCCACCGCCGCGCGAGTAGCATGCAGCGCATCCTCGACGCGCGCTTTCTTTTCCTTCATTTCGATTTCGGTCGCCGCGCCCACCTTGATGATGGCCACGCCGCCCGCAATCTTGGCCAGCCGCTCCTGCAGCTTTTCACGATCGTAATCGGAGGTGGTTTCGTCGATCTGTGTGCGCAGTTGTTTGATACGCCCTTCGATCGCCTTGGCATCGCCCGCGCCGTCCACGATGGTGGTGTTTTCTTTATCCACCGTGATCCGCTTGGCCCGGCCCAGATCGGTAAGCTTAACGCTGTCGAGCTTGATGCCCGTCTCTTCCGCAATCGCCTGGCCGGCCGTCAGAATGGCGATGTCTTCCAGCATCGACTTGCGGCGATCGCCGAAGCCCGGCGCCTTAACCGCGCAAACGTTCAGCGTGCCGCGCAGCTTATTCACCACCATGGTGGCCAGCGCTTCGCCTTCCACTTCCTCGGCAATAATCAGCAGAGGTTTGCCGGCCCGCGCGATCTGTTCCAGAATCGGCAGGATGTCTTTCATGTTGGAAATCTTCTTCTCGTGGATCAGAATATACGGATCTTCGAGAACCACTTCCATACGGTCGGCATCGGTCACGAAATATGGCGACAGATATCCCCGGTCGAACTGCATACCTTCCACAGTCACCAGTTCGGTCACCATGGTTTTGGCTTCTTCCACGGTGATGACGCCGTCTTTGCCGACCTTCTTCATGGCGTCCGCAATGATGCCGCCGATGGTGTGGTCGCTGTTGGCCGAAATGGTTCCGACCTGTGCAATCATGTCGCCCGATACCTTCACCGACATCGACTTGACCGCTTCGACGAGGATGGCCACCGCTTTATCGATGCCGCGCTTAAGCGCCATCGGATTCGCGCCTGAGGTGACCGCCTTCACGCCCTCGCGAAATATGGCCTGCGCCAGAATCGTTGCCGTGGTGGTTCCGTCGCCGGCCACATCGGAAGTCTTCGACGCCACTTCGCGCACCATCTGCGCGCCCATGTTTTCGAGAGGATCTTTCAGATCGATCTCTTTGGCGACCGTAACGCCGTCTTTCGTAATGTTCGGTCCGCCGAACTTCTTCTCGAGAACCACGTTGCGGCCCTTCGGACCGAGCGTGACCTTTACCGCATCGGCCAACTGGTTGACGCCGCGCAGAATTGCCTGCCGCGACTGATCCGCGTACACGATTTGTTTTGCCATAAACTAGCTCGCCTTCCTTGCCGATGCCGGCTGTTCGTCGAGAATGCCGAGAATCTCGTCCTCGCGCATGATCATGTATTCATTGCCATCCAGTTTGATGTCGCTGCCGGAATACTTACCGAACAGAACGCGGTCGCCCACCCGAACGTCGAGTTCCACCATTGTGCCGTTCTCGAGACGCTTACCTTTGCCGACAGCGGCCACTTCGCCTTCCTGCGGCTTTTCCTTGGCGGAATCCGGAATGAAGAGACCACCGGCGGTGGTATTCTCCTGATTTTCAATGCGCTTAACCACGACGCGGTCGTACAACGGACGTATTTTCATAGTTTGTATGCTTTCTGACGTTCGGGGAACTCAGGCCTGATGCTTCAGCCATTCCACGGGATGTTGACGAACCATCCCGCCCTGCTCTTCTATGTCGGCCCATTTTTGATCCTGACGCAGATCTAAAAAGGTGCCGGGCGTGCCGATGTTCGATCCTTTGAACAGAACGACGGCTTCGCCTCGCTGAAATGTAGTGTCTGACAGTGATTTATCCTCGCTCCGCAGCGGATATTCGCAATCTCGGACGCAGAGGATTGATTGTCCGGCGGGATTGGAGGACAACCTTCTGAGTGGTTACGAAGTGGAACTTACAACTTAACTATAGCAGGGGAATCGTGGGAAAACCTGGCGAGGGAGCCACCGCAGCCGCGGCAACTCCCTCCTTGAGAGACTACATCACGCTGTCAACGGTAATGGTGTCGCCGTCCACTTTGCCCATGATGGTGACTTTTTCGCCAGCGTGGGAAACGATCTTATCCTGATTGGCAATCTTGTAAACCTTGCCATCCTCGCCGACTAAAACCGCCGGTGAACCACCCGAGATGCACTTCTTGGCGCAGGCGGCATTATCCTTCATGCCCGCCTTGGTGGAGCACGCGGTATCTTCGACGAAACCTTTGAATTCCGCAGCCATGCCGCTCATGGCGAGCCCCAGAGTTAACGCTGTAATCGCAGTAAATGTTTTCATGGACCTGTTTCTCTCCTCGTGAGTGCCCCTTGGCAATCGCCAGCATACCACACTGTGCCCGTTAACGAAATAATTATGAGAATTTCCGGGTTGTAAACCGACAAGAGTAGCGATGGATACGGACTGCAAACCAATCGCCGCATATATTGCGGGCGCCCTCGCCATCAACCCCGTAACCGGGGCTGTGGGTCCGCAGGAGATCGTCTCACCGGGACTATACTTCCGCATCGAAGAACTTGCCTGCGGAGCCCGGCCCGCACCAGGCAAGGTCTGGATCCGGCACCAGAACTGCGTCTGTTACGAGATCGATGCGATAGCCCTGAGAATGGCAACATCCGATCCCCCCCCGGCAGTGCGCACCATGGCCGCCTGACCGGCTCTACCATCGGGACCCGCGGCGAGCCGCGGCCTACCGATTCTGATACTTAGGCGTCGAAAGATACCCGGCGATCTGGTCTTTTCCGACCGTATTCACCACCACTTCATAGAGCGACTTCGAAACATAGAACTGCAGTGGCTCATTGACGTTGCGATCCTTCTTTTCGACGGTCTTATCGTCGGCCAGGACGATCACGGTGAACTTGTTGTGCTTCAGATCCGCCTTCTCCAGCCGCAAGCTGATGTCGCCCACCTTTTGCATGTTCTTCTGCTTCTTCAGGGTGAACTCTACAATGTTCCGTTCGCCGCGGCGCTTCAATTCCGCGATCTCCGATCCATTGGTTGCCACCAAGCTGCTGGTGCCGCTCAGATCGCCCGCCACCTTCTGCAGATTGGATTTCGTGGTCTGCAGATCGGTCTTGGTGCTCGCCAGATCTGTCTTCACGCCCGCCACATCATTATTGACGTCCGAGAGCCGCGCATTCGCCGTATCCGCCTTCTTACTGACATCGGATATTGAGGAACTGAGTTGCTGCTGGCCCTTTTGCTGCTCGTCTTCGAGCTTCTTCGCCTGCTCGTCGGCATAGCTCAGAGCTTCGCGTTTGGCCTGGCTGGCCGCCTGGATGGACTGGCGCGACCGGTTGTCAAGTTCCTCGCGCAGATCTTCCATATGCTTGCGCTGCGCCGCCGTCATCTCTGTGCTGTTCTCTTTGATCGTGTCGATCTCGTTCTGGATCAGGTCGCGGTTGCGTCCCATTTCCGTTTGCAGATCGTGTACCTGATACAGCAGGAAGCCGCAGAAAGCCAGCGATGCGACAATCCCCCCGGCGGCAAGCGCCAGATGCAGATTGGAATTCGACGGTGGTGGCGGCGGTGCGTAAGGTGGATATTGTGGGGTCATTTTTTCGGCCTCAATCTAACAAGTATAGACATAGTAACCGAATGGCGCGTTTCGGGCAGAATCTTAAAGTTGATAAATTTTACCCAGTGCGGCCGGCTCTGCTTCGATTCCGTACGTTTTCCGGATCGCCTCGGCCAGCGCCTGCGCCTGCTCCGGCTCCCCATGGACCAGGAAAACCCGCTTCAGAGTTGGAGTCATCGGCTTCATCCATTCCAGCAGTTCCCCGGAATCCGCATGCCCACTCAGCTCGTCGAGGCAGTCGACCTCCGCTCTTACTTCTGTAGGAATGCCGAAAATCCGCACGGATTTGACGCCCTCTTTCAGCTTGCGCCCGAGCGTGTTCTCGGCCTGATACCCCGTCAACAGCACGGTGCTTCGCGGATCGGAAATATTATGGCGCAGGTGGTGCAAGACGCGCCCGGCCTCGCACATCCCGGATGGCGAAATCACAATGAACGGTCCGCGTAAATCATTGAGTTTCTTCGAATCGGCTACATCCCGCACATAGGTCAGCCGCTTGAATCCGAAGGGATCTTCCCCGTTCTCCAGATACTTCCGGGTTTCATCGCTGAAGCATTCGGGATGCGCCCGGAATGCCTCCGTCACGTTTACCGCCAGAGGACTATCGACAAATATAGGTACCGAAGGAATCCGCCCCTCATTGAATAACTGGTGGAGCAAGAGCACCAGCTGCTGCGTCCGGCCCACCGCAAACGCCGGCACGATCAATCGCCCGCCGCGCCCGATGGTCGCCTTCACCACGTCTTCGAGTTTCCCCAAAGCCTCGCCCGGCTGCGGATGTGTGCGCCCGCCGTAGGTGCTCTCCATGATCAGATAATCGACAGGAGGCAGAGGCTCGGGATCGCGGATAATGGGCAGACCGGGCCGCCCCACATCGCCCGAGAACGCCAGCCGGACTTTTCCGTCCGTCAGCAAAACGGAAGCCGACCCGAGGATGTGGCCGGCATCGAAGAATTCGATCTGCAGATTCCCGCCGATCTGCGTCGTCTGGTGATACGGCACCGGCCGGAATAGAGGCAAGGTGGAGTCCGCGTCCTCCATGCTGAAGAGCGGCTCAACCGGTTCTTCATCCGGATGGTGGCGATTGACGAACTCCGCATCGCTTTCGGCGATGTGAGCGGTGTCGCGCAGCATCGAAGCACACAGATCGGCCGTGGCGGGAGTGGCGTAAATCGGACCACCAAACCCTCCCTTGACCAGTAAAGGGAGCCGGCCGCTGTGGTCAATGTGGGCGTGCGAAAGCACCACGGCGTCGATCGAAGAAACCGCAAAGGGGAAATCGCGATTGCGCTTCTCTGCCTCCTTGCGCCGCCCCTGAAACATCCCGCAATCGAGCAGATAGTTCTTCCCGTCGACCTCTAACTCATGCGCCGAACCGGTAACCCCACCTGCCGCGCCCTGAAATGTGACCTTCATCCCGTGACAGCATACACGATCATGCGGGACAGGCGCCCGCTTGGTCCATCGGAGGTTTCGCGCGCGGGTCGACAAAGTTAACTGATAAATTGCGGTGTGGATGATTTCGAGCGGATTCTTCCGCCTGACCTTCTCGCGTTGGCGACCCACAGCCCAGCGGGAAACGAACTGGTGTTCCCCTATCCACAAGTCGAGAAGGCAATTTACGAAGCCTCTGCGCATCTGATCGCAATCCTGGGTGTGGAGGTTTTACGGATACTTGAAGACGGTCTCGGAGTGTTGACATACAGCGGCTACGGGTTCGACCAGCGTCAGTCCGACTGGAATGATTACGTTCAAAGGAGTAATCTGGCCGCGGCTCGGTCCGTGGCGGAGAATGTGTATACGGCGCCGGGTACGGCTACGTTTTAACCACCAGCTCACGGGACGAGCACAAAGGGTTCTCGTCTGAGGGCTCTGCTCCTTACGCCAGTCGAAGAACAGTCCGCAGACCTTCATCGACCGATCGCTGCAAGCGGGGCGGCAATCGACCAGTCAGCTCGCTCAAGAACTCGCGATCCAGAGTCACGAGTTGGGAAACATTGACCACCGAATCCCGGGGCAAGCCGGTATGCTCCGCTTTAAGGAACACATTCCCCGGCGCTTGAGTAAGATCAGTGTTGCTGCTGATTACTGCGACAATTACCGTCCGAATCCGGCTGCTATTGAACGAATCCGCCTGGATCACCAGCACCGGACGCGTGTAGCCGGGCTCGGATCGGCCCTCTGTGCCAACATGACTGAGACATCTTGTGTGACCGCAATTAGTGAGCAGGGCGGGAAAGAGAATCAGTATGGCAACGATGAACGGTTCTGCCCGG
>Ga0302320_10008049_pt1 | contig 23042 bp, 15 predicted proteins | sample Bog_T0_3_FD_202130 | JGI IMG/M metagenome (GOLD analysis project Ga0302320, IMG submission 202130) | Peat permafrost microbial communities from Stordalen Mire near Abisko, Sweden - Bog_T0_3 | ecosystem: Environmental > Terrestrial > Soil > Wetlands > Peat | place: Sweden: Abisko, Stordalen Mire... | reverse complement strand
CGAACACCGAACATCGAACACCGAACATCGAACATCGAACATCGAACATCGAACATCGAACATCGAACATCCAACATCGAACATCCAACATCGAACATCCAACATCGAACATCCAACATCGAACATCGAACATCGAACATTGAACATCGAATGAAGAGCGGGGAGCACGGAGCGGGGAGCCGGACGAAGGAAGATGGAAGATTGAAGATAGAAGATGGCAGTGTGTAGCGGGCGGACGGCGGTAAGGCCAAACCGATGAAGGAAACATCTGGCCGTCCAGCAAGGACCGGCGCGCACAGAGTGACGCGCCCCGCGATAGCCCTCACGAGCCGGACTCGCGCGACCCAGCGCCCCATTAAATTCATTCCATGGCGCAAAACCGTGGCCAAAATTCACCATGCTCGTCCATATTGGACCGGAGTGGGCAATGCTTCCTTCTGTCGCAACACCTTGGACGCGCGCAGCGGCCAGTATGGGTCGCGCAAAAATTCCCGCGCCAGCAATACGATGTCCGCCCGTCCGTTGCGGATGATTTCATCGGCGTGCGTCGGCTCGGTGATTTGTCCCACCGCGGCGGTCAGGATAGTTACCTCGCGCCTGATGCGTTCGGCGAACGGCACCTGGTAGCCCGCGCCGACATGGATTTTGGCGTGCGGAACGGTCCCGCCGGAACTGCAATCAATCAAATCGACGCCTTCGGCCTTCAATTGTTTCGCGAGCGCGATGCTGTCTTCGATTTCCCAGCCGCCGGGCATCCAGTCAATCGCGGAAAGCCGGACGGCGAGCGGCAGTCTGTCCGGCCAGACAGTGCGAACGGCGCGCGTCACTTCCAACAGAAAGCGGCAGCGGTTCTCAAAACCGCCGCCGTAGCCATCTGTGCGCTGGTTGGTGATTGGCGAAAGAAATTCGTGACACAAGTAGCCGTGCGCGGAATGGATTTCCAGAAATTCCACGCCCGCAGCGAGCGCGCGGCTAGCGGCGGCCACGAAATCAATCTGCACTTTGCGGATGTCTGACCCCGTCATATCACGCGGGACTTTGGGTAGTTCGCCGCCGAAGGCGATGGCGCTGGGCGCGACTGTTTGCCAGCCGCCGTTGTCATCGGCCAGATGTGCGCCACCTTCCCACGGTCGCGCGGCGGAGGCTTTCCGGCCGGCATGGGCGAGCTGCATTCCGGGAACCGCGCCATGTTGTTTGATGAAGCGATTGATGCGCGCGACGGGTTCGATGTGTTTGTCCGCCCAGATGCCGGCGTCGCCGGGCGTGATGCGGCCCTCGGGCGAAACGGCCGTGGCCTCGGCAATGACGAGTCCCGCGCCGCCGACCGCGCGCGATCCTAGATGCACCAGATGCCAGTCTGTCGCCATGCCGTCTTCGGACGAGTATTCGCACATGGGCGAGACCCCGATGCGGTTACGCAGGGTGACAGATTTGATGGTCAGCGGCTGAAAGAGATGTGGCGAATTGTTTTCACTCATGGTGGATGATTATAGCAGAAAAGGGCCGATGACGCGACTGTTTCCGCCAGGCCATTTGGAGAATGGTGCGTGCCCTCTGAAAATTCACGCATGGGGTTTACCGTTCTTGATGGCTGTTCAACATACGAATGGCCGGTAAATCGGCCCCCTGATTTCCAATTTCAGCTTCTTGCGTTCCGAAGCCGGACGAAGGCGGGTCGTCCATTCGTTATTGTTGAAACCCCGACCACATCCGCCACGTCTTGTCCATAAATCATGATCCCAAAAATCGTCAAACCAATCTGTATTATCCTACTCACAACGGCCATGCTTCGGGCCTTCGCCGCTGACGTGCCCAGCACCAACGCCCCTGCCGCCGCCGAGCCGCCAACCAGTTGGGTGGACGCGGACACCGGACACCGCGTGATCCGGCTCACGCGCGAGCCTGGCTCCGACAGCTTTTATTTCAACGTCAACGGCTACACGCCCGACGGCAAGAAAATGGCCTACACGACGCCCAGCGGCATTTCGGTGCTGAACCTTGAAACTTTGGAGGCAACGCAGCTAGTCGCCGGGCCGGCCAAGCCGATCATCGTGGCCCACAAGACACCCACCCTCTACTACACCCGGGCGTCCGATAAACCGCTTTACTCCACGCTCTGGTGCGTCAACCTCGACACTGGGGAGAACCGCAAGATCGCCGACCTCCCGCGCCGCGCCGGCGTATCCGCCATCAACGCCGACGAAACCCTCGGTGCCGGGACATTCATCGAGGGCGACACGAACGCAGGCGGCGCGTATGACGGCACCGTGGCATTGGGACGGATGTCCGACGTCAACCTCGGCGAGCCGGCCGACAAGGGCGAGATGATGGCACGGCGCCTGGCGGCAAAACTGCCGATGACCCTGTTCACCATAGACCTGCGCACGGGAAAAACAACCACCCTGCTGGAACACAGGACGGACTGGTTGAATCACCTGCAGTTTTCACCCACGGATCCCACGCTTCTGTTGTATTGCCACGAAGGCAGCTGGCAATTGGTTGACCGCATCTGGACCATCCGCACTGACGGCACGCAGAACCAGTTGATCCATCAGCGCACGATGGAGAACGAGATTGCCGGCCACGAATGGTGGGGTGCCGACGGCAAGACCGTGTTCTACCAGCTCCATTTCCCCCGCGGCGGCAGGGTCTCATTCATCGCCAGCTACAACGTCGAAACCCGGGAGCATGTCTGGCTGCAATACGGCCCCGACCAATCATCCATCCACGACAACTCGTCACCCGACGGCAAACTCTACTGCGGCGATGGCGACAACCGGTCCCCGTGGATATTCCTGTTCCGCCCCGTACTCCTTCCCAACCAGCGCACCCTGGGCGAACATCTCATCAAGGGCGGCTATTTGGAGTCCGAGAAGCTGGTCAACATGTCCAAGCAGAACTATCGTCTCGAACCGAACCCGAGTTTCACGCCAGATATGAAATACATCGTATTTCGTTCGAACATGTTCGGGGCGGATTACGCCTTTGCGGTGGAAGTTGCCAAGGCGAATCCAGCACCGTGAATAGAAACTCAAATGCTGAAATTTGGAAAGCTGAAACATTGAAATAAAGCGGGACAGGACGAAACGCTGATTTTTTTAACCCCGGATGGACACGGATGGACACGGATAAAAAATGCTGAAATGGGAAAGACCGAAAGAGAGCGCAGGGAACACGAGGCTGAGATGAAAAACATCGAACATCGAACATCCAACGCCGAACATTCAATAAAGAGCGGGAAGATGGAGGGAACGCGAAGGCGCGAAGACACAAAGACGCAAGATTTTTTAACCGCTAATGGACGCTAATAAACGCCAATAGAAAACAGGAAAATATCAACCACGGATAAAAAATGCTGGAATGTGGGATTATGCCTTTGACAAATTTTCACCCCCTCCTCCCAAAAAGGAGGAGAGGGTCGGAATGAGGAGGCCAATGATTCTTCAATCTCAACTCCTCTCTCCCCAACCCTCTCCCCGCTTGGGCGGGGCGAGGGAGTTGGTGTGACCGGGCCCTGAAGTTTTTCAAAGACATCATCCCTCTGAAATGGGAATGTGAAGATTAGCGCGGATTAGCGGTTTAAAGTTATTTCGTCATTGCTGCCGCAATCACTTTCATTGCCTCCGCCGTCAGCGCAGTGATCCTGGCCCACTGCTTTTCCGCGACGAGCTTGCGTTCGGCCATCCACGAGCCGCCGATGGCCGCGACCTGCGGCACGGCGAGATAATCCGGCAGCAACGCCGCATTGATGCCGCCGGTCGGGATGAATTTCACGCCGGTATGGGCGAACGGTCCGGCCAATGCCTTGAGCATCGGCACGCCGCCAACAGCTTCGGCGGGGAAAAATTTCAACTGCTTGCAGCCGAGATCGAGTGCGCGGGTGACTTCCGTCGGCGTAACGACACCGGGAAACATTGGCAGATTATTCTGGCGCGCGGCGGCAAGGACGGACACGCCCAAGCCCGGCGAGACGCCGAACTGCGCGCCCGCGCCAACGGCCTGTTTTACGTTGTCCGCCGTGAGCAGGGTGCCGGCGCCGATGGCGATTTGCGGGACACCCTTGCGGATGCGAGCGATGGCATCCGCCGCGCCCGCCGTGCGGAAGGTGACTTCGATGCAGTTCAAGCCGCCGGCGATCAAGGCTTCGGCCAATGGCACGGCGTCGTCGGGCTTGTCAATCACCGCCACGCAGATGAGCCGTTGTTTGAGAAAAGATTCGGTGTTCATAGAATTTCCCGTGATGATACACGGTCGGTGGCGCGAGTGAACTGGAAACTGCTACGGCGGCACGAACGATTTTGTTTTTTCATTTTCATTTTTTGGCGTTAAATTCCGGCATGAACATAGCCTTTGAACACCTCGCCATCCCGTCGCCGGATCCCGTCGCCTTGAGAAGCTGGTATGAGCGCGTGCTTGGCGCGCGTGAAATTTTCAACAACGGCCAGAACCCGCCGACGCTGCTCATCGCGCTGCCCGGCGGCGGTTGGTTTGAAATCTACGCCGCCACCGGTACGCCGACGGCGGGAGACCGCGGCAACAACAAGCTTGCCGGTTTCCGGCATGTCGCCCTGCGCGTGGATTCGATTGACACGGCGAAGCCGGAACTGGAAAAGCGCGGTGTGAAATTCACGGAAGAAGCCCGGCCGGCGGCGGGCGGCGGCAGGGTGTTGTTTTTCGAGGATGGGGAGGGGAATTTGCTGCACCTCGTCGAGCGTCCGGCTGATTTTAAGTTGTCGCAGGTGACGAGGTGACGAGGCTCATTTCCATTTCGCCCTGACATTAAAGTTCAGTCAGAGCCTCCTTACATCGGCTCCTACTTTTTCTTCGCGCGGACCACGAGAATGGGAATATAAGTCCTGTGCCGCACCTCGGTGATGGTGCTGCCGTAAATAATGTCGCCAAACAGCCGGTGGCCATGTCCGGCCATCGCAATCAAATCGCAATGCTCGCCCTCGGCGACCTTGAGTATTTCCACCGGTGGATTGCCGAGCGCCAGCAGGGTTTCAACTGAAAGGCCGTTGCCGCGAAGCCGGACGGCAACTTTTTCAAGATAGGCGCGGTCGGTCTTCATCTCCTCGGATTCGGCGAGTTCGAGCGTGTTGAAATTCCGCGCGGCCCAGCCGTCGGCGACGTGCAGCAACAGGAGGTTTGAACCGAAACACCGCGCCAGTTCCTCGACGTGCGGCAGGATGGTCTCATCCGCCGGGCCGTTTTCGAGGGTGACGAGGATTTTTTTAAACATGGGCTTTGGTTCCATCATCGTTGGTCTGCCTCATCTGCCGATGATGACATGCCAGGCATCTTTAAGCGCGTCCGGCAGGCTGTAAATATCCATCCCGGTTATCGCAATCACGCTGCCCCAGCCCAACAGCAGCAGGAACCAGCCGTTGCGCCACCGGCCCATGATTTTACGGGAGGAGGTGAATTGCAGCAACGGAAACATGGCGAATGGCAGCACGAGACAGAGATAGACCTGGCTCAAGTTCACAAGGTCGGTGATGCTGCCATTGCCACGGATGCCGATGATGACGATGGCAGGAATCACGGCCAGCAACCGCGAAATCATCCGGCGCAGCCACGGCCGGATGCGCCAATTCATGAAGCCTTCCAACACCACCTGTCCGGCCAGGGTGCCGGTGATGGTGCTGCTCTGGCCGCTGGCGAGCAGCGCCACGGCGAACAGCGTGCTGGCGGCCACCGTGCCCAGCAGCGGCGCCAGGGTCAGATAGGCGATGCGTATCCAGTCGCTGTCGGGGCTGAACGTGACGACCTGTCCACCTGCCACGACGACGCTGGTCTTGCCGTAGAAAACCAGCGCCGCCAACACGAGAATCGCCGCGTTGACGAAGAACGCAATGGTCAGCGCGACGCCGGCATCAATCGTATTGAACCGGATGGCGGTGCGGAGGGAATTTTCATCCCGTCCGACCCTGCGCGACTGCACCAGGGCCGAATGCAGGTAAAGATTATGCGGCATCACCGTCGCGCCAATCATCCCGACCGCAATCACAAGCATGCCGGCCTGGTGCAGGTCCGGTCGCACAAGCGCCGCTGCCATTTCGGAGAAGACGGGCTGGGTCTGAGGGAAAATGAATATCTCGATCGCGTAGCACACACCGATGGTCAGCACGAAAACGGCGACCACCGCCTCAATCATCCTCATGCCCATTCCCTGCAACGACAGCAGCAGCAGCACGTCGAACGCGGTGATGATGATCGCCCACAAAATCGGGATGTGGAAGAGCAGGTTCAGGGCGACCGCGCTGCCCAGGGACTCGGCCAGGTCCGTGGCACACACGGCGATTTCCATGGTGATCCAGTTGGGCCAGCGCGTCCATTTGGGATAAAAATCGCGGCTGCACTGCGCCAGGTCCCTGCCGGTGGCCACGCCGAGCCTGGCGGAAATGACCTGAAGGATCAGGGCCATGAAACTGGCCATGGCCACGACCCAGAGCAGCCCATATTTGAACTGCGCGCCTCCGGCGAGATCCGTGCCCCAATTGCCGGGATCCATGTAGCCGACGCTGATGAGTATGGCCGGTCCGGAGAAGGCCATCCATTGCCGCCAGAAGCCGGCCCCGGCAACCGGCACGGGCACAGTGCCGTGGACTTCCGACAATGAAGGCTCACCAGCGGGCTTGCGCCAGCTGGAGTTCGCGTCCGGATCGGAGTTCTCACCTTTCACACTTTGATGTAGCACTAGATACAATTTGAAACACGGGCTGTCAACAGAAATATGTAGCTTTGACTACAAAATAAAACCTCGACTAAAAAACCGCCATTTGCTTCATTTGCAGCAATATGACGCGCTCCATCCGCAGATCACCGGACGCCGGCCGGCCGGCGGTGCCTCCGGCCGAAACATTCCGCCGTTCGCGGCGCGACCGCGCGTCGGAAACCGCCCAGGATTACGTCGAGGCCATCGCCGACCTGACGGCCTCCGTGGGCGAGGCGCGCGTGACAGACCTGGCGCGACGGCTGGGGGTGACGCATGTGACCGTCAACCGCACACTGGCGCGGCTGAAAAGAAACGGATTCGTAAACACGAAGCCTTACCGCGCGATCTTTCTGACGGGGGCCGGGCACACGCTGGCGGAGGAATGCAAGCGGCGGCATGAAACGGTGGTCGCCTTTCTGCGCTCGCTGGGCGTTTCGGAAAAGGCGGCGGAAATGGACGCGGAGGGCATCGAGCATCACGTCAGCTCCGAAACCCTGGCCGTGTTTGAACGCCGGTTGAGGAAAGGTTGATGCGCCCGCTCGACATCCAGCCCATCGGCGGCGAACTGGCCATCAAATGGGACGACGGCAGCGAAAGTTTCATTGCGCTGGAAACGTTGCGCCGATGCTGCCCGTGCGCCGTTTGCAAGGGGGAAACAGACATTCTGGGCAACGTCTATAAAAATCCTCCACAGCCGCTGACGCCAAAAGCTTTTGAATTGATACGCTTCATCACCGTGGGCGGTTATGCGATACAGCCGGTCTGGGCGGATAGCCACGCGACGGGGATTTACTCTTTTGAGTATCTGCGCCGCGTGGCAAACGAGCCGCAATCCGGCTGAAGCTGAAGCGGCGCGCTCCAGCGAGCCCGCCGTCAAAAGGGGAACCACCATTACTGAACGCTCACTCTGTAGTATCGGAACTTGTTGGTGGGCGAATCATGAATTTCCATGTAGCCACCCGTTCCAGTATTCGTGGCAACGCCCGACCAGACCGCCGGGAACAATGCCGGTGAGCGCTGAATGATGTATGTCTTGCCGCTTACGCTTGGCCAATCAATGACACTGTCCTGCTGGTTTTGGGCCATGGGCTGGTCCAGGTTGGCGGCCAATTGGGAGGTCGGATCCGTCGGGTCGAGGCCAGCGCGATATTTCTGCCAGTTGTTAAAGGAGGTGCCATCCGCATTAGCATTGGAAACCGAGAGCAGGTTGTAAATGGTGCCGAAGTAGCGCAGCCGCCAGGAATCCGGGATGCTGTCATTGTAATAGGAATTGGTGCGGCTGGAGAGGGTGATCAAACCGGTCAAGGTATGTTTGGGGAACGAGGCGAGGCCGTTGGGCGAACCGGAGGCGTGGTCAAAATGAATCGCGTAAGAGGACAGGCTCGTTGCGTTCGTCGGAATGGTGACCGCCAAGGTGCCGATCGCAGCGTTATTGGAAATTCCCATGATGGTGCTGTCCAACCAAGCGGCGGCGTAATTGCCATTGCCCCTGGCCGTCGTAATCAAAGGCTTTCCAAGCGCGGTGTTTGTGCCGTTGGGTGTGAACGAGACCGGCACTGTCAGCAGAGGCGAGCCGTCCAGCGGCACGACGCTGATGTTCAGCATCGCCACGCGCAGCGGATATTTGCCGAAGACCGAGGCCGAGACCGGAATATAAAGAGTCTGCCCGGCTGTGGCCACAAAGTCAGCAGTGGCGAAATTGACCGACGGAGTGTTGGTGATGGAGACGGGAGAAGGCATGGGAGCCAATGCCGGCTGCAACTTCTTGCCGCCGGACAATTGTTTGATCACGGCCGGGTTGAATACGTTGGGAACGGCAATCGCGGCGAGGCCTGGATAACCATTTGCAACGTCGTTCGTGTGAAACCGACGATACCACGTCAGGGACGGATCCAGCGAGCGGCGGAAGGTGACATACACGTCGGATATGTCCAGCACTCCGTTGCCAAAGGGCATAAGATTGATGGTGGTGTCATTCCCGTCAAACCACGCATTGGGCGGAACTGGGTCTGGCCCATTGGGTTGGAGATAACCAAAGCCGTTGTCCGTATAACCTCCGCCGGCCGAATCCATGCTGTCGAAGAAATCGCTGCCCGGCGCCTGGAAGGCCGGGGAATTCAAGCCATAACACGCCGCCTCAAACACCTGCTCGACGTCGGCATTATCCAGGTTTGTGTCGCCGAAGTCGCCGGCGTTGAACCAGCGGAACGGATAGCAGTCGCCGGCGATGTAGCTGGCTGATCCGACGGTCACATATTTGATTGCATTGAGCGAACCGGCGCCCGTCGAACCGTTCGTGGGGGTGAAGATGAAAATATCCGAACCCGGCGCGCCGACGCCATCGGAGGTTGCCGACGGCCTGCCGATCTGGATCTGGTAAGTCTGACCATTCGTGGCAGTATTGGGCACCGTAAATGAGTAGCCACCGACAATCACTCCATTGGGCTGTTGAGGATTTGGAAAGAGATCATCATGCGCCTGCGAATATTTGATCAGGTCCTGCTGCAAGGTGTTGTAAAGGTTCGTCTCGCCGTAGCGTTCCACCCAGCCCACGCCAATGAGGTTTTCCGCAGCATCAATGAATTGAAAAGATATCAATCCCGCGGTGTAAGGGTCGTATCCTTCTGTATAAATGGGCTCAAAGACCGCCGGGTTTGTGGGGTTGGGTTGTTCCAGATAGGTTGTAAAAGCGAAAGCGCTCGGCGTGATGGCGGGGCCGGGATTGGGGCCGGCATTGGTGACGGTCATGTAGAACTGCAAACTATACATGATCTGTGCGGGCAGCGTTGTCAGCGTGACCGGGGCAAAAAAAGTCTGGCCCGGGGAGGCGACAAATTCACTGGAGGCCTCGCCGGAGGTGAAGCCGAAGCTGATGGTATTGGGAACGAAGGCGCCGGGCACGAAATCCTGCTGGGCGATTCCGCTCATTGAATATCCGGATTCCGCTCCATAGCCGTAGGCGCGTGCCTGAAAAAAGATGTTGGTGCCTCCGTTGAGCGAAAGAGTGGCCGTGCCGTTTGTGCTGACCACCTGCTGGCTGGCGGGCGCATTGGTCGGGTCGGTGCCGTCCAGCGTGTAATAAAAGACGATGTTCGTCGTGATATCAGTGATCGTGAACTGCGCGGCGTTATTGCCCGCAATCGTCGGCGTGCCGGCTTGAAACATGAATGAGGCCGAAGCTATCGAACTGGGTTCACCGACGCCGTTGACGTTCACGGCCTCAATCGTCACGAGGCCGTTCGACAAGGTCAGCGAGGGCAGAGGATTGACGTTGGGCGACCCATACAACTGGTTATCCTCATAAAGCGGCGGCGTGCTGCCGTTATTGGTCACGGTGGCCACGGGAGTGTTGTTGGTATAGGGCGGAATGGTCACGTAAAGGGTGGAAACACCGTTGGTGGTTGGATTTATCGCGATGAGCAGTGGATTGTGGGCGACATATGGATTTCCGGGGCTGACGGGGTGGAGCACGGAGTAGAAACCAGTCTGCGTGTTGCCTTCGAAATCATACCAGCCGATGGTCGGCGGCGGCGGGGGTGGAACAGGCACTGTGGTACTCACCTCGACGGAGTTCGGACTTTCGCCACCCAGGCCCAGCGCAGAAACCGCATAGTAGTAGGTATCACCGTTAATAACGCTCGTGTCGGTGAAAGTTGTATTGGGTGTGGTGGCGATGGTTGTTTCGCCGCCGCTGGAAGTGGAGCGTTTTACATTGTAATTTGTGGCGTTATTGACCGTTGACCAGGTCAAAGTGACCTGCCCGTAGTTTGTGGTGACGGACAGGATGGTCGGCGCAGGCGGCGGGGGCGGCGGCAGGCCGGTTGTGATCCGGCGGATTGCGTTGTTTTTTAGATCCGCCACCAGAAATGCGCCGTAGACAGGATCAAGACAAAGGCCCTCCGGGGAATTGAACGAGGCGGACAAAGCAGCGCCGTTCGCAAAACCGGTTATGCCCGGCATCCCGGCAAATGTGGCGACCCCATAATTCGTCGTGCCAAAAGCCGGATTGGGCGTCGCCAGCCGGATGGAATTGTTTCCCGTGTCGCTGATTAACAATCCCAGGCCGTTGATCCAAAGCAAACCGCTGGGAAGGTTGAAGAGGGCGGCCGGCCCGAAAGGAGAATCAGTCTTGCCGGCGGTGCGACGGCTATTGCTGCCCATATACGTTGCCAGGGTGCCGGTCGTGGGCGTGGCCAGCGTAATCAACTTAACCGTGTTGTTGCCGCTATCCGCAACCCAGAGTTGATTGGTGCCGAAGAAGGCAACAGCGGTTGGATGGTAGAACGCTGTGCCGGACACAACCAGGTTGGTCACGCCAAAGGCGGGGTCATACAGGTTCATCACCCGGATGGCGTTGTTGATTTCGTCGGCAATATAGACATTGCCATTGGTGTCCTGATCCATGCCGACCGGCTGGTTGAAGGAGGCGCTGGCGCCAATCTCGTTGGCGATGCCGTTGTTCACTGCGTTTTGTCCCGCCAGGGTCATCACGTTGCCGTTGGTCAAATTGACGAAATAAATCAAATTATTGCCAGAATCCGTGACCAGCAATCCATTGGTGCCGCCGATTTTTACCACCAGCAGTCCCTGTGGATCGGAGAAACCGCCCGCGAGAGTGCTGGCGGCCTGCGTGTTCGGGTTGACCTTGACAATACGGGTATTGACGCTGTCGGAAATGTAAATATTGCCCGATGCGTCCTCGGCGACATCATAAGGCTCATTCAAGCCGTTGGTAACGGCTGTGGACACGGACACCTGCGCGCCGGCACGCAGCAACAGCAGGCCGATGATTGCCAAAGTTCCCAATAATGTTTTTGTCTTCATGTTTGAGTCCCGCAACCGCCTTACATCTCGCACAAATTCAATTTCATTTCAAATCAAGGCAGCACCCCGGGCGCCATTGTCCGGTCATGGCAGCAGTTGCAGCCGGTAATAGCGGGCCGCACTGCTAGCATTCGTGTCCACACAATTGGTCACCGAGCCATTGCCAGTCACCGTCGTCAAGTTATACCAAGACCCGCTGGACAGGTTGGTGGTCCATTGCAACTGGTACGCCTTGCCCGGGGCCGTCAGCCACTGGATGCCGGCCAGCGACTGGCCCTTTGGCCTGGTCACACCGCTGAATTGGAACTTGGAAGCATGACTCGTAGGGTCTGTGCCCGCCAGATAGGCCATCCAATTGGGCATGCCCGTGCCGGCGGGATCGGCCGTGTCGGCGGCCAGCGGATTGGTCACGCTGCCGAAGAAATAAATCTTCCATTCGTCGGAAGAGATGGACGCCGGGATGGCGGCGCCATTGACCGTCACATAGGCGCTCCGTGATTCAAAATCATATTGCGTGTTCAAATTCGGCGCGCCGTCGGAGTTGGGGAAGGAAACCGTGTAAACCTGGCCGGTCTGCGCCGTGGATGGAATCTGGAAACTGACCCAGCCCAGGAAGTTGCTGCTGTCCGACTGGTAATTGAAGCTGGGCGCGGGCACGATCGGCCACGCGAAGGCCGTCTCGCCCGGCTTGAAGTTCTTTTGAATGGATGGACTGGCAACGCTCGCGGCCGGAGTGAACTGCGGCACGCTGGTGATGGCAGGCGCGTTGTTTTGCGGTGTCACAAGGGTGCGGAACTGCAAACCGGCCACGGTCGAGCCATATTGCAGCTTGGCATAGACCGGCATGTTGACTGTCGCGCCCGGAGCGACGTTGCCCACGGAGATGCCGCCGACGAGCGCCTGCTTGTACCACGGCCAGGGCGATGGGCTGCCCTTGGCCGAGGACGAAAAGGCCGGTCTGATGAGATTGGTCGTCACATCCACAAGATTGCCGCCGACCGACCATTCGCGCGCCCAGTCGTTGTTGTCCAGCCCCAGCGACCGGTTCAAAATGGTGTTCCAGTCGAGATATCGTATCTGGCCGTCGCCACCCGGATTGGCGGGCGTATCCACCGGATACGCGTCCATTGCGTTGAACACGTCGGAAAAAACATAGGGCACACGCAAGCCGCTGGCGGCGTAGAAAGCCTGGTTCACGTCGGCATTGTCCAGGTTGTCATCGCCGAAAGTGCCGGCGTTATACCATCCTCCGCTGTAGTCCGAGGCGGAATCTCCCACGGTATAAAGGATGTTCTTCACCGTGATGGTGGTTTGCGCCATTGGGGTGAGCGGCACATTTTGATCGTAACCGTCAGAAGTGGCGCTGGGTAAAATCACGTTCAGGGAATATGTGTCGCCGGGGTTGGCGTTAAGCGGAATCTGCACGTCAAGCATGGCTATGGTGGCGTAACCGTGGAAGAAAACATTGCTGCCGGAGAGTATTTCAAGGCCGTTAGTTATGCCCAGGCTGTAGGGTGAAAAACCAACACTGGCAGTGGCCCCGCCTTGAGCCAATGTCGCCACATGGATGTAGTCGTTGGTGGTGACGCTCAATGGCACGAGGGTGGGCGTGTTGGGATTGTTCAGCGGCGCGATTTCGTAGCGGAGCTGGAATGACTCGATCTGGCTGTTCGTGTTCAAATTACAGACGATGGGGATCACAATGCTCGAGCCAATGCCGGCCTGGATGCTCGGATTGAGGTCCGGCGGTGTGCCGATACTGTTGGTGACAACCGGCATGCCCGTCACCAAGGCGCTGGCGTTGGTGAGGTTGTTGAATGCCACCAAACGCAGGAATGTGAGGTCATTGGTCGTGCTGAACCAGCGGATGGAGCCAAACCCGCCCAGCAGCGTCACCGGCGTGCTGTTGGTGGTCGGCACGCTACCGTCCGTGGTGTAATATACCGGGTACTGGCTGTTCACCTGGATGGTCTGCCCCATCGGGTAATAACCTGAATTCGGAGTGATGGTCGGCGGGGTGACAACAATATTGGTGACCGGCAGTCCATTGGTGCCGATGGTGACAACTGTGGAACTGTATTGAATCAAGCCGGTGTTGGGAATTTTCCGGATGTCGTCGTAAAGTGTTTCAGAGGAGTAAACGGAGCCTGCGCCATCCAGTGCCAGGCCCACCGGCAAGTTGGTCGTCACATACCGCGAACTGCCGGGAGAGACCGGATCGTTGGTCCGCCCGAACCACACGATCGAATTGATGGCATTCAAGACGTTGGTCACGGCACCCGAACGATTCATCACCACCAGCCGGTTGTTGCCTTCATCCGCCGCCACCAGCAATTCGTTGTGGCCCGAGTCCGCCGCATGCATCAGTTTGTGCGGCTGGTTCAGTTTGGCAAAGTTCGTCGGCCCCAGCGTGCTGCCGGGCACGCCCACCTGCCCCGTGAACAGGCTGACCGCCCTGGTGGCGGGATTGATCTGCCAGATGACATCGTTGCCCGCGTCGCTGACGGCGATGGTGCCGTCGGCCAGAATGACAATTCCCTGGAGCTGCACCCCGGCGGCAGAAACGGTGGCCATCGTGTTGGAACCGCTGGCGATACCGTTGGTGAACACCTGCACCGCACCGCCTTGCTCCGCCACGAAAAAGTTACCCGAATTGTCTGAAGTAAAGGCCGTCGGCAGGGCCAATCCAACGGCATTCGTCGCAAGCAGGTTTTTAAACTGGTCGAATTCCAGAATCGAACCATTGCCGCCCGTGCCCTGGTTAAGGACGAACAATTGCCCCCCGGCGCCATAAGCGACGTCCACCGGACGGCTGATACCGTTGCCCGCGTTGAGGTAGGTGACCGTCTGATTATTGGCCAGATTCAACTCCTGAACGGCGTTGTTCGACTCGTCGGCGATGTATAGATTGGCGTTGGCGGTGTCCAGCGCGAGTCCGTTGGGCGCGTTGAACAGCGGCGGCACAGCCGTGGCGCTCACCTCATTGGAGTTTGTGGGGTTTTCACCTCCGGTATTGACTGCAGAAACGACATAAAAATATGTCGTTCCGGTGATTGCGCTCGTATCGGCATAATTCGTGGTGGTCGCGCTGGCAATGGTTGTTTCGGCGCCGCTGGTTGTTGAGCGTTTGACATTGTAACTGGTTGCGTTTGTGGACGGCGACCAAGCCAGGCTGATCAGCCCGTAGTTTGTGGCGGTGACGATCAGATTGGCCGGCGTGGGGGAAAACAGCGGCGCAGTGCTGACCTCGGACGAGTTCGGTCCTTCGTTGCCGTTGTTCACGGCCGAAACGACGTAATAATAAGTGGTCCCGTCGAGCACATTCGTATCGGTGAAATTTGCGCTGGCAGTGCTGGCAATGCTTGTTTCTGTGCTGCTGGATGTGGAGCGTTTAACATCGTAATTCGTCGCTGCAGTACTTGCCGTCCATTTCAATATTACCTGTCCATAGCCCGCCGTCGCGTTCAGTCCCGTTGTCAGCACCGGAAGCGGCTGCGGCGGCACGATATTGGCTCCCGTGACCTCGCGTATGATATGGTAATAATCTTCGGCCGTATAAATCGTGCCGTCAGGCCCAATCGCAACGCCGAACGGCATCCGGGCTTGAACATTGGGTGTAGCGGTATCAGGCTGCGCGACAGTTCCATCCGACCAGCCTGGCAACGCCGGCGGTGACGAGGCTGTATACCAGTCGTTGGTGGCGATGCCGAAGAGGTTGGTTGTGCCGGCAGCGGTTGTGGTCACAATTTTGACGCGGCCATTGCCAAAGTCCGCAACAATCAGGCTGCCATCACCCGCCTCGGTCACGCCGGAGGGCTGGAAAAATTTTGCGCTGGCGTTCGGAACGCCGTGGTTGTTAACTCCGGTGCCATCGCCCGCGCCATTGAAACCGGCGTTGGTGCTGACAGCGCCACTGGTGGGGTCGATGAGTAAAATGCCGTTGCGTCCGGAGTCGCAAACAGCCAGCAAGCCGGCGGTTGGCCCGCTTCTTTTCACAACAATGCCCTGCAACGAGGCGCCGGGGGCGGTGATCGTGGCAACGACATTGCTGATGCCAGCCGGTGTGATCTTGAACACGGTGTTGCTGGCGGTCACGTAAATGTTATCGCTGGTATCCAGTGCGATGCCGCTGGCGTTCGTCAGCCCCGTCATGTTGGTGACATACCTGTCGTCGATATAACTTATTTCCACAACGGTCCCATTGGTGCCTGTGCCGCGATTAAGGACGAAGACATTGTCCGCAGCGTCAACCGCCACCCCAACCGGTTGGGAAATCAAGTTGGTCGGGATGTAGGGGAGATTCGGGGCGAACGTGTAAGTAAAGCCGCCAACAAGGTCTAGGTAACGGATCTCATTATTATCCCGATCCGCCACGTAAAGATAATTTAGAGAATTGTCAACCGCGATGCCTGAAGGTGTGTGGAATTGCGAATAAAGGGTTCCATAGGCGCTATTTGTTGAACCATAATAAGTGCTGTCATGGGCATAAGCATTCGGTCCACCGCCTAAAGTGGTGACGGTTGTCTCCGTTTTTGATGTTTGCGCCCTGAGACTGGCTGCACCCAGTAAAAATCCGGCCATTGCAAGGAAACCAAACCAGCGCGCAACCATGCTGCTCTGTCCGGCGCACAGGGAAGCCGCGATTTTCATAAAACGACTTGGGCTGTTATATTTCAACATACAACTGTACACCGAATAAGTCCGTTCACAACCTTCATCAAGGCGTTGCCGTCGTATTTCCTTCGTCTGAATTCTGGGTGCTGCCAATTTTGTTCGGCGGCAGCGGATTGCTCCAGTCGCCCCGGGGCTGGGCGCTGTCCAGCCAGGTATGCATCTTCAAGGGGTCTTTCATGTATCTCGGGTCGGAGTTGAGGAAATCGTCGTTCGACGGCTTGAAATCAATGCTTCTGACGATGGTTGGGGTGATGAAAATCAGGAGGTTATCCTTGCTCAACGATTTGTTTTCGCTGCGGAAGGCAAGTCCCAGTATGGGGATGTCGCCGAGGACCGGCACCTTGGTGTATTGGGCGTTCGGATTGTCCTGAACCAGCCCGCCCATGACGAGCGTGTGGGCGTTGGGAATCAGCACCTGGGTGTCAATGCTCCGCAAATCAAATACATCGGCCGTGGTCACCGCGCCGTTGATGGTTTCAGTGTCCTTCCCAAAAAAGCTCGAAACGGTGGGGATGACCTTCAGCCAGATGAAGTCGTTGGCGGAAATGCGGGGTGTGACTATCAGTATGGTGCCCAGATTGCTGTAGGAAAGTGAGGAACCGCCGGCAGCGTTGGCCGTCCCTGCAGTGACATTGATGATCGGGAACGCGCGGGTCACCGAAATGGTCGCAGTTTCGTTGTCCAGCGTGACGACGCGCGGGGTGGAGACGACCTGCGCCTCGGAGGATTGATTCAGGAACGAGAGGACGGCTTTGACGCCGTCGGCGCTAAGGAACCCGATGCCCGGAGTCATTCCGCTGAGTGTGTTGAGCGACAATCCACCCGCAGAGAGCGAATTTTGGGGTTGGCTGATGAGTGACGTGACGGTGCTCACACCTGGAGTTGTGGTGGTGGCGGGTGTTATGACAGCTCCACCCGGGGCGGTCACGGCGGGTGTTGTCACTGGCGTGCCCGGAAGCGTGGTTGTTGATTGTGAAGAACCTTGCAACACGCCGTTTCCAAAGGAAACATTCTGGGCCTGCAACGTGCCAGACCAGTCAATGCCCTTTTGCGTGCTGGGATTGCTGGACAGTTCTACCAGCTTGGTTTCAATCAGCACCTGCCGTGTGGGTGTGTCGAGCTGGCCGATGAGGGTGTCCACATTTGCCTGTTCATCCTCGGTGGCGACCACGACGAGCTGGCTGGTGCGGGTGTCCGCCACCACTTTGCTGCGTTTGTCGGTCAACGTGCTCACGACCGATTCCATCATGTTGGATGTGCTGGAATATTTGAGCTGGATGACGCGGGTGATCAGGGCCGGCGGCGCGCTGGGATCCTTGGTCGTTATCTTGTATATGCCGGTTTTGGCATTCCCGACCAGTTGCAGGCCGTAGTTGTCCAGCAACGCCATGAGCGCCTGTTGCGCGGTCACATTTTCCCAGCGGATGGACATGGTGGGTTCGGGTTTGATTTGTCCGTTCGCATCCGGCTGTCCGTAGCCGATTTTTGGATCGAGCAGATAATTGATGCCTGCCAGCCGCGCGAGGCTTTCAATGGCCGTGGTGATCGGCACATCCTGGAATTGGATCGGCAACTCGGCGGCAGCCGCTGGCGCGCTGGCCGCGGCGGCCGCATTGCTGCTGCTTTCGTCGGCGGCACTATTGGTCTCGCCCGTGGAGATATTGCCCTCGCCTGCCATGACGTTGCTGGTGTTCGCTCCCGCGGGCGTCGAATTGCTTGACATCGCGCCGGTGGCGGGTCCGTTGCTGCTGGTGAAACTGACCGGTTGATTGCTACCCGTCGCGGCTGCCGGCGAAGCTCCGGCGGGCGAGGAATTGCTCGTCATTGCGGGAGTGGCGGGTCCGTTGCTGCTCGTGAAGCTGACCGGTTGATTGCTGCCCGTCGTGGTTGCCGGCGAAGCTCCGGCGGGCGAGGAATTGCTCGTCATTGCGGGAGTGGCTGGTCCGTTGCTGCTGGTGAAGCTGACCGGTTGGTTGCTGCCCGTCGTGGCTGTCGGCGAAGCGCCCGTTGCCGTCGCATTGCTCGTCATGGCGCCGGTGGAAGTCCCGTTGCTGGTGGTGAAACTGACCGGCTGATTGCTGCCAGCGGTGGCTGCCGGCGTGGCGGTCGCGGCTGTTGCGCTGCCTGTCATTGCGCCGGAGTTGGATTCGTTAACGCCCGGAGTGGTCGCTGGGGCGTTGCTTGCAGGCGCGTTCCCGGAGGCGGCATTGGTGCCGGTTTCGGTTTCGGTGGACAATTTGATCACGTTGCTGAGCAACGTGCCATAGACGAAATTGCTGTTCGCGATGCTGGCATCAGCGACATTGGACTGGCACAGGGCCGGGCGTTGCAGGGCGAATCCCGCAAGCAAGGTGACAACAAGTATTTTAGTCTTTTTCATTGGTTTGACTCCCGTTCGCTCCCGCATGGGGAATGGTAAACAAACATTTCCACATATGCAAAACCATTTCTGGCAAATCCGCCGCCGTGGATGTCACGGCAGCCCTCTGTTTTTTTAAAAAGCATGTAAAAAAAGAATTCATGGGCCTTGGGATAAGGTCAATATGACGCTCGTGCCATTCACTTCCACGGTCACAGTGCCGGTCTTCGTGTTGATGCTCACGCAATGGACCGTAATCCGCTCCCCGGATTTGGTGATGACGTCCTCGTCATCGCCGGGCCCAAAGGTGTGATTGTTGATGATCGCAAAAGGGCGCTGGTACGTTCCCATGATGGCTTTCACGACCAGGTCGGTCACCGCCGGCCCGCGGGCCTGGGCGTCTGGATTGCTCGCGTACACACGCGAGGAATCGGGAAAAAACGGGTCGCGCCCCTCCGACGCATTGTTGGGATAGGCAAAGACCGATTGTTTAATTTCCAGCTTGGGGGGCTGGGCCGCTGGCGCTGCAGACAGCGCCGACGGGCCGGCAGCCGCCATGAGCAGCAATGCTGCCATCAGGCACCGGAGGATATGGACGCGCGGTTTCATTCAATCTCAACTTTGCGGGGCTGTTGGATTTGTCAGGGCGATGATATCCATCCTGAACGCCAGCTTTTCACTGTTGTCTCCGGTGCTGCCGGCCGGTTCGAGCACCAGGTTTGTGATTCGCGCATGCGGATAGGTGTTTTCAAAATCAGCAATGAATTTTCCCAGGTCATGATAGTAGGCCGTGCCGTTGACCGTGACCTTGAGCTGCCTGTAGGGGAATTTGGCCAGCAAATCCACCTCGCCCATGATCAACTGGCCGTTGACTGCAATGTCCACCTTGTAATGCGTCTTGAAAGTCCGGATCGTGTCGTAAATCCAGGCGGCGGGATCGCCGGTGGCCAGATCACTCTCGGTGTGGGAAAGGGTGTAAGTCAGGTCCACCACCTGCGCGGAAATGGTGTCGGCCCTTTTGATGGTGTCTTCCATGGTTTGAAGGTTGTTCCGGGCGGCCTCATTCCGCGCGTTGGTCGCTGAAATGCCGGCATACTGGCGGCGAATCAGTCCCAGGCCGATGATGGCCAGTACAGCCAGGGTGCACACGCACACGAGAATGAGCTGGTCGCGCTTCTCCTTGGGAAGTTTGTTCATCGGCTCACCTCCAGGAAATGGCAGTCCAGCGTGAACGTCACATAGGGCCTTGTGGAGTCGTTTTGGGTCGGGGACGGTGGGTTGGCGAGTTGCACCCCGTTGGTTTTGTTCAGCATGGCCTGAAAGTAGGGTTGTTTGGTGATGGCCGCCCTGAAATTATTGACCTGGTCGCCGGGATTGGGGCTGAAATCCCGCGCATCAAGATGCACGATGATTCGTTCCTTGACGGTGCCCGGGCGTCCGGCAATCACGGTGTCACCGTTCGTAATGGATTCGGTTCCTTCCGTTAAAAAGTAAGACTGATCCACTCGCAGCCGGTTCAGCTGCACGTTGTCCACCGTGGCGTGCTGCAGCGCGTCGAGCAGGTTGCCTTGCAGGAACCGGGACCCCTGCATTTTTTGCAATGCCGACAGCTTGAACTGGATCAACACGATTTTTTTCTGGTCCGTCACCACATGCTGATACGCATTGGTCTTGGCATTGATGGCCGCTTGCACGCCGGTGAATCGTTCATTGGCCAGGACGGCGTTCACTTCCACCATGCCGCTCCACACCAGGAACACCACCACCAGCGACACGCCGATGAAGATGGCGCGCTTGACCGGGTCGTGCCGGCGCAACTCCTCGGCGGCTTGGGACTCGGCCAGCAGGTTGATATGGATTGGCATAAACCGGTGTCTGGTTAAAGCGCCGCCAGCGCGGCCCCGATGGCCACGCACAATTGCGGTCCCACGTGTTCGATTTCAACCGCCTGCTGCCCCGGCAGCGCCAGTTGCAAAAATGCCGCCGGATTCCACGTCTTGCATTCGGCAATCATTTCCGCGTGCAGCAATTCCAGGAACACCTCCGATTTCGCCGCCGCGCCGCTGACAAAAACTTGCGAGATGGGCCGGTCCTGCTGATGCTCAAAAAAGTCCAGCGACGCGCGCAGTTCGCGGCCCAGCGGCGCAACCTGCGCATCAAACGCGGTCACCTGCATCTCGAGCGCACCGATATCCCCGGCAGGCTCGGCTTTGTTTCTTGGCACGATGCCCAGCTTGACGCCTTCCGCGTCGGCGTAGGTGATGTTCAAGGCCTCCGCAAGCCCTGTCGTCAATTTATCCCCTCCGATGTTGACGACGCGGGTCAGGACCAGTTCCCCGCGGTCCAGCACGCAGATTGAGGAATGCTTGAAGCCGATGTCCACCAGCGCCACGGAATCGCTCTCGAAGACCTGGGGCAAGGCCATTTCAAAGGCGTTCACCGGCCCGATGATTCCGGGCACGATGCAATCCGCGATGAGACCGGCATTTTTGGCGGCCATTTGGTAATCATCCACCAGTTGCTGTTTTGCGCCGGCCACGAGCACTTTCAGCTTGGGCATTCCCATGGGCTTGGCGGGTTCGGAGGGTTTGCCGGGACCCGACACCATCCTGGGCGCGAAAATGTAGCAATCGAAGACGTGGTTCGGCAGATCCTGCTGGAGATAGCCCTTGGTGTTGTTTTTCAAAACCTGCCGCATTTCGCCCACGGGGATCTGCGGCAGTTCCACCTGCCGCACGATGGCGTCATCAATCCCGATTGCCAGCGTCACAAACTTGCACCCGCCGCCCAGCGCCTCGGCCACGGTGCGGAGATGGTCGGAAAGCAGTTCCGGCGAAAATTTCTTGTCGTAAATCGGCGCGTCCAGCACCGCGTAGCGGCTCAAGGCCAGCACCTCACCGCGCCGTTCCAGAAGAACAGCCTTTGTAGTGCGGGTTCCCAGATCCACCGCAATCATCTGACCCCGCTTTTTTTTGGTTGCCCCGCCTATGAATGGCATCGCCATGCGCATCCTCTTATACTGTTCCACCGCCTTATTGCAAGCAGCAATTCGGATAATTTATTATTTTAATCATGCCCGCCGCCTCCCGGTTCCGGTGATTGCGCTTTATCCGCAGGCCGGCCGGTCAATAATCCGTCCAGGCGTTGCGGACGATTTTATAAAACTTCGGCGAGAGCGGCGGCAGCTTGCTGGGCACGGTGAAATTCAGGTCAAATCCCCAGTTACGCTGGGGCGCGTTATAGACGCTCCCCGTGCCCGGCCAAGGGCTGGTCGCGTATTGGCTGGGGAACATCACCACGATCGAGCCGTTGTAGGTTAGGATTGTGGCGCTCCAGTTTTCCTCCAGACGCAGGAAGTTCTCCACGCCGCCGCTGTAATTGGAATTGGTGGATTGCACGATGCCTTCAAGACAGGCGGCATTGAGTGTGGTGGCAGTGGGTCCGCGCAAGTTGAGAGAGGTGCTGCTGTTGTAGGTGTCGCTCCAACGGGGGGAGAGGACAGTGATGGCGTCGCCCAAGAGTGAGGCTGGGTAGGAGTTGGCGGTATTGGTTGTGCCGGCGGATGCGAGGGCAACGCCTCCGTTCGTTTGCACGTTGTAATTTCCATAGACGTAGATTGGCTGCGGCGTGGCAACCGTCAATCCGCTTGAGGTGCCGCCGGTTCCATTGGGGTCAACGGTGTGGGGCAGTTGAAATCCATGGTACAGGCGCACGGCTGGGAGTATGCCGGGGTTTCCGCTGGCAGGTTGAACTTTGTTATAGACGTAAATGGATTGAATGCCGTGTCCGTTGTCCGAAAAGCTCGTCTTGTTATATTGGTAGCCGCCGGTGGCGCTTTGGTTGGTAAGCCAGGTGCTCAAATTGGTCACGTCAATTTGGACGGCCTGCACGTTGTCATTTTCACGGTAATCGTAGTAGGTGACATTGGTCGCAAACGTATAGCAGCCGTAGGAGACGTTCGTCCAGTAATTAATCGCAGTACTGTTGGTCATATTTACCACGTTCGTGTTGGCGACGGGGCCGATTTTGAGCGCGTAAAAATCATTTGACATATGGTTGAGGTAGATGCTGGAGTGACTGCTGGGATCCTGATACCAGATGGTGATGTTGGTGCCCTTGGTGCCGGCCACCCCCGCGGCGGAATTGGAGATGATGAGGTCGGACGCATTGAAAAAATAGACCAGCCCATTGGTGGTGTAGGCTGCGGGGTTGGGCGCGCCGATGCTTGACGGCGGCAGGTTGATGAGGGCCTCCACCGCGCTCGGGCTGGTGTTCGTGCTGTTCCCGATCGGCAGCGTCAGCGCATCCTCCCCGGACTTGGGCATGCCGGGAATGAAATTTCCGCTGGACGTGCCCACATCGGATTTGCTGGAACACCAGGGATCGTCGTTGGTGGGGTCGGTGTCATTGTCATAGACCAAGCCAACTGCGGCGACCGTGGAGTTGAAGGTGACGTTGTCGTTGCCC
>Ga0302320_10008048_pt1 | contig 23043 bp, 14 predicted proteins | sample Bog_T0_3_FD_202130 | JGI IMG/M metagenome (GOLD analysis project Ga0302320, IMG submission 202130) | Peat permafrost microbial communities from Stordalen Mire near Abisko, Sweden - Bog_T0_3 | ecosystem: Environmental > Terrestrial > Soil > Wetlands > Peat | place: Sweden: Abisko, Stordalen Mire... | reverse complement strand
GAATGCCGGCATAAATCCAACCTTCGCTTGGGAGCCGCTGACGCCGCGCGGCGTGGCGGCGTTCGCCCATGCGCGGTTGGGACGCCTGCTGCTCGTGCAGTTCATCGTCGCGCTGCTCGCCGCCGCTTCCGTTGCCTGGTTTCTCGACGACAGCGTCTTTCCCGTCATCCACGACGCGCTTGAAAACCTGCCCGCCGCCGGTGAAATCCGTTCCGCGAAACTCAACTGGCATGGCGATGCGCCCGTGCTGCTGGCCGAAGGACGCTTTCTCGCGCTCGATGTGGATCTGGATCACGACGACAAAATCGATTACACCGCCGACGTTCGGGTTGAGTTCGGGCAGGACACCATCTGGTGCGACTCGCTGCTCGGCTACATGGAATTTCCTTATCCCGACACCGGCCCGCTACCGTTCAACCGCCCGGCATTGGAGCCGCTCTGGGGCGCGTGGAAGGCCGAGGTTTTGTTCGTCGCCGCCGCCCTCACGGTCATTGGCCTCCTGGCGGCCTGGTGGCTGCTGGCGACGCTTTATTTTCTGCCGGTCTGGCTGCTCGGCTTTTTCGTGAACCGCGATCTGAATCTCCGCCAGAGCTGGCGGCTGGCGGGCGCGGCGCTGCTGCCGGGCGCGCTGCTGATGGCGGCGGGCATCGTGCTCTACGATTTTGGCGCGGTGGACTTGGTGCAGTTCGGATTCTTTTTTGGCGCGCACCTGGTGCTGGGCTGGATTTATCTCTTCGTCAGCCTGCTGTTCGTGCCGGCGCTGCCCGCCGCCTTGCCGGGCGGGAATCCGTTTGCGGGCAAAAAATAAATTTTCCGCCGGTGTCGGGCCGTGCGGGCGACGCCAAAAAGTGCTGCCTGAAAAACAAATTCCGGCGAGCGTCTGAATGCGGTTTTTGTTTTCGTGACCCGGTTCACAACCGCGTCCTTGAAAATTTTCCGGGCGCGTGGGCATGAAACCGAAATTACCAAAGGGGTCATTGGCCGGTCGAAGTGGAAACACGGCATCCCGTTCCCGCTCCACTCACTCAGAAGATTTGTCCCCGCCGCCGGGTTGAAACCAGGTCCTCATATTTGCGACCGGCTCCTCAAATGCCGGGACGGCTGGCGCCGCTTCCGGCCATCTGAGTCTGCTGGTCAATCCCAAGGAAAAGATTCGCGTCTGCAAACAGCGTGGGCATCAGGAACGCATCAATATCCTTGGTGTGCAAACTCCCCTTGGTGGTGAATGCGAGTGAACGGATCATGCGTCAATCTGCGTCAGGCTGCCCCAGTCCGTTTGACACTTCGGAATTCCCCCTTACTTTTGACGCCATGTTCGAACTCGTCTCCGATTATGCGCCCGCCGGCGACCAACCGCAGGCGATTGAGAAGCTGACCGCCGGCATCCTGGCCGGCGCGAAAAACCAGACGCTGCGCGGCGTCACCGGTTCGGGCAAGACCTTCACCGTTGCGAACGTCATCCGGAACACCGGCAAGCCCACGCTCGTCATCTCGCACAACAAGACGCTCGCCGCGCAGCTTTACGCGGAGTTCAAAAGTTTTTTCCCGCGCAACGCCGTCGAATACTTCGTCAGCTACTTCGATTATTACCAGCCCGAGGCCTACATCCCGCGCACCGACACGTTCATCGAAAAGGATTCCAGCATCAACGAGGAGATCGAACGGCTGCGGCTCTCGACCATGAGCTCGCTGTTCTCGCGGCGCGACGTGATTGTCGTCGCCAGCGTCTCCTGCATTTACGGCATCGGCAGCAAGGAGGATTATGCCGCGCTGATCCTGCCGGTCTGCGTGGGCGGTGGCACCTCGCGCGAACAGCTCCTGTCGCGCCTCGTGGATCTGCAATACACCCGCAACGACATCGCCTTTGAGCGCGGCCAGTTCCGCGTGCGCGGCGACACGGTGGAAATCTGCCCCGCCGGCCGCGAAGACGCGCTGCGCGTCGAATTTTTCGGCGAGGACATTGAACGCCTTACCCGCTTCGAGCCGTTGACGGGCAAAAAAACCGAATCACTCGCCGCCGAAACTATTTTCCCCGCGAAACAATTCGTGACCACCGGCGACAAGTTGAAAAGCGCCATCCTCAACATCCGTGAGGAGCTCCGCGAACGCATCGTGTTTTTTGAGAAGCACGGCAAGCTGCTCGAAGCCCAGCGCATCAAGATGCGGACGGAATACGACCTGGAGATGATGGAGGAAATGGGTTTCTGCTCCGGCATCGAAAATTATTCGCGCCACATCGCCGCGCGCAAACCCGGTTCGCAGCCGAACACGCTGTTCGATTTTTTCCCGAAGGATTACCTGCTGGTCGTGGATGAATCGCATGTCACCGTTTCGCAGATCGGCGGCATGTATGAAGGCGACAAGTCGCGCAAAACCGTGCTGGTGGATCACGGCTTCCGGCTGCCGAGCGCGCTGGACAATCGCCCGATGAATTTTCTGGAATTCCAGTCCATGCAAAACCAGACGATCTATGTCAGCGCCACGCCGTCGCCGCGCGAGATCGAATGGTCGGGGAAAAAAGTGGTGGAACTGGTCGTGCGCCCCACCGGGCTGATTGATCCGAAGGTCACGCTCAAGCCGCTCAAGGGTCAGATTGACGATTTGATGGAAGAAGTTCGCAAACGTGGCGACAAGAAAGAGCGCACGCTCGTCACCACCCTGACAAAGCGCACAGCGGAGGAACTCACGGACTATCTGCGCGACATCGGCATCCGGGTTCAATACCTCCACAGCGAAATTGACGCCATCGAACGCGTCGAAATCCTGCGTTCGCTCCGCAAGGGCGAGTTCGACGTGCTTGTCGGCATCAACCTGCTTCGTGAAGGATTGGATTTGCCGGAGGTGTCGCTGGTGGCGATTCTGGACGCGGACAAGGAAGGTTTTCTCCGCAGCGAAACCAGTTTGATCCAGACCGCCGGTCGCGCCGCGCGGCATCTCAACGGCGAGGTGATTCTCTACGCCGACGTGATGACGGACAGCATCAAAAAATTTCTCGCCGTCACCGAGTATCGTCGCCAGCGGCAAATTGCCTACAACGTCGAGCACCACATCACGCCGCGCAGTGTCGTCCGCGCGGTCGAGGAAAGCCTGGCGGTCTACAAAATGACCCGCGATGAGGCCGACGCCGTCTTGCGTGAAGGCAGCACGGACATTGACATCACCTCGACGATCCAGGAACTCGAAACCGAAATGCTCAAGGCCGCCGAGGATTTGAAATTTGAAAAGGCCGCGCTGCTCCGCGACCAGATCAAGGAACTCAAACACATGCTGGCCGGCACGAAATCGGAGGCGAAGCCGGTGAGTTATCGGAAATCAAAACGGGCGAGGAAATAATTAAAGCGTGCTTACAAATAATTTTTCATCAGTGAAACAATTTCAAAGCGATCCAAACAATCAATGCCAGCATTGCAAGCGACCCCAAAGCGTACACGAATAGGAGAAACCAAAACGCTATTGGATTACGTTCGCGATAGATTGCTTTGTTGACAGACCATCTGAATGGAAAACGATTTTCGCGCAGCATTTTTGGCAATTGAGATAATCCAGCAATTATTAGAATCAGAAAAGAAACGGTCAAACAAACAGCCGCTACATCAATTGCTGCTCCATTTTGAGTTTTCATAAATTGAAAAGTAGCGCCGTCGGCGCGACCTCTTTGTAAAACCAAACCCAAACCGAATCAAGCTCCTTGCGGAGGGCCACCAGCGGAGCGGCATGTTCTAACGATTTCGCTCCTGATGGAGCTTTGGTTTTTTTAATTCCGGTTTCAACAAATATGCCAGCCCTGACGGGCTTGCTGTTTTGTGGCTTCCCATTTCATTCCAATGATTTCACGCCGTGGCGGCCACGCTCACGGGCCGGCTCCATATGCCCATCAAGCTGCCGGCGACATGGTAAAATTGAAGGGTTTATCCGATGCCATATTTCAGGTGTTTTGTGTTCTGATGGATGGTTTAGGGCGAAAATGGGCGTTTTCGGTGAACACGACGGACGTTTTGTCATGTTTCCGCAGTTTCCGGATGAAAAAAGCAATTTTTTTCACCCTGTTCCCGCCGCATCCGGGCAAAACGATTCGTCAGAACGGCCGGCGACGGCGTAATCAGGCGTTTTGACTGATCGAATTGCCCTGCTCCCGCCGCGTCCGGTTGATTTGATTGACCAAAATGGCTGGCGACGACGTAAACAGGCATTTTGGCCAATCGTCAGACCCTCCTCCCGCCGTCGGTGGGTGAAAAATCCGGATTTTTCGGGTGGAAACGGCAGTCAGCGGGCAAATCGGTCGTCACGCCCGATTGAACACGGCGCGAAGGCAGGCTTGGTTGGTGAAACGTCAGGACAATTTTCTCTGGCAACTTTATCTGCGCGACGCGCTGGACGCCCTGCTCGCCGGTCAGGAGCCTTCGGTGACCAAGACCCGGGCCGTCGGCTGCTCCATCAAGTGGGCCGGCAAACTGGAGTCGATACAGGCCTACATGAACGCGCTGGCTGCGGAACCCGTGTTGGTTTCGCTGGCGGACACCAATGTTCTAATGGATTTGCGCAAGAATGGTTCCGGTAAGTTCCGACCTGTGAATTTCTGGGGATGTGGTGCGTGCCGTGCATGGTGCAATTTCATGAATTTGTCACCATCAACCGCATGTATCGCCTGCGCGATTTCGAGCTGGTGACGGTGTCCGTCAACTAGCCCGACGAGCAACCGTCCGTGCTGGAATTTCATAAAAAAACAGCAGGCGTCGAACCGCAACCTCCTCTTCGCCTCCAACAACCGCGACGCGCTCATGACGATATTCAATCGTATGATGAACAACGGCAGGCTGGAGGAAAAACCCGAACCGGTCAGTCATCGGAAGTTAAAATCACGCCGTTTACTTTGAGGCTTCGTAGATTTCGAATTACCACAACGGCAGCATTCCAAACTCATTGGTGCCCCGTTTTGAATTAACTGTCATCGCAAAAGCTATGTCGGGCATATTCTTTTCGTCGAACTCAAACCAAATGCCATAGGTTTTTCCAGGTTCCAACTGCTTCATGTCTAAATTCTGGGTCGTCAACATTCCGGTGTACGGAAATTGCTTTTTGAGTTGCGGATATCTTCCGAGGTCCTCACGTAAATAATCACAAGTTCCCACCAAACCTCCATTTTCAGGAATGATGTCGGACTTCATATATTTAACGGAAAAATCCTTTTCCGCTTCAGTCTTCGCCAGAACGTACAACAATCTAAAATCACCATCGCACCAAGGAGGAACAGTGAACTTGAACCCACAAAAATATGTATTTTTTAGTGAAAACCTATTTTCACTGACGCGAAGGCATTGGAGAACTGCCATGCCATTGGTGTCTTTCTGGAATTGAACCGGCACAAACTTCGCAAAGTTGCTTTGGATAAACTCGTGCCGCGAACCACCGAGGAAGGCACGATGCAAATGCCCGTCATACTCTGCCCAGACGTAACCGCCACCGATTTGGATGTGATCAACCGCCGCCGCCGGAATGATGGCGAATTGACGAACCTTGTCCCGATCGGGATCAACGAGGGCGAGATAGCCATCTCCGCCCACCCACAAATCATTGCCGTCCAGCGTCAACGCGCTCACTTTTCCCGATGGCAGCACTTCCGATGCCTTGAGACTCCGCCATTGGCCGGCTTTGAAATCCAATATGCTGACACCAAGCTGGCCAGTTCCGTATTGCCCCACAAACAGCCTTTCCGCGTCAGATGCAAGACTGCTCGAATTCCACATGACCTGTGGAGGATTGGTCCACACATTATCCCGTGGCTGATATTGGCGCAGGCGGGTGGGAAAATCTTCAGTCACAAACCAAATGTCGCCGTTCGCTCCCCCGGCAATCGCTATTACCGGGCGGCGCGTTGGCTTGTCGGTTGTTTCCCGTACGATGTTTCCGCCAGGATTTCTGTGAATGTCCGTGCCATTCGATATGGACAGAGAAAATGATGTAAAACGGCTCGTAGTCAGGTCTAGTTTGCCCAAACCACCCCCAGAAGTGATTCCTGATCCGAAATAAACATAGGTTCTGCGGCCATAACCAATCCAAAGCGTATCATCGGAAAGATGCAGATAAGCGATGGTATCCATCATCAAACCATCTTTCTCCAGCAGAGAACTGCATTTGTGGGTGGTTTTGTCAAATTCGATCAATCCAGCCCCGCCGGTGCCAATCCAGATTTTGGAAGAACCAAGACAAAGAACATTGATTGGAACAGAGGCATCCATAGGCAGGTCAACTATGAAATTGGTTTTCAAGTCGAAATCCAGTTGCATCAACCGGCCGTTGATTCCGATCCAGAGGCCTGTTTCATCAACGGCAAAAGCCGATGGCGTGCATAAGCAGAAACAGTCCCCGCCCATGTCAAATTCACGCAGATCACGCGCTGAAGACTGACCAAGTTTTTCCCGACAATAGGCCGCCTCTTTGCCAGTAAGAACTACTCTTCCTTGTCTATGATCCCATGGCCCGTTGCTATCCATTTGAACGGGCTGATTTGACATGCTTCCAAATACATCCAGTGCCTGTTCCCAATGCTCTGCTGCAAGATATGCGTAGGCCAGCTTTACTTTTTCCCGGTTGTCAAAATTCAGAAACGCCACTTTTCCGGTGGTGGCGGCACGCCGTTCACCCTCGATTAAATTGATGGCCAGTGGATAGTTTGTTTTTTCAAAACACCAGTCATAAACCGACCCTCGGACTAAATCCCAGAATTGCCCAGCCTTCAAGACCATTTCGGGATGTTCAATGCAATCGTTGAGCGCCTGCTGAAATTCTGCGGCCACGGGGGTATTCGTATCCGTTTGAAACGTCAGGACTACCGCCAGAAGATAAAGCTCCAAGTCTGGTGCCCGCTCTTTCATCTTTGGAAGAAGCTCCACGAGCTTTTGAGCGGCAGTTGTATGTTCCGAACCGAAGACTTTAACATAATTACCCATGCCCATATCAACGCTATAAGATCCTCCTTTGCCTTGAAGTACATTCTTAAATGATTGAATGGAGTCAAAAAGCCGTCGCTCGGCCAATGCCTCCGCTTGAGGACTATCGCCCTGTGCCACGACTACCTGCACTGCCGCTTTCTCGGCCTCGCGGTGATAAAATGCGGCGGCGGCCGGGGTAGCATTCCGCTCTGCCGCTTCAAACCACGCGGCTGTTTCCGTTGGGGCCTCGTAATAAAATGACTCAACCAGATTCCTTTGTGCCTTGCCTGTCCACCCGTCCTGAACTTCATCGTCAACGATTTCTCGGTAATAATTACGGGCTTCATCAAGCTGGCCTTCATCTTGCAAGCACACGGCCAAATAAAGCTTTGCCTCACGATGGTCAGGCTCAAGCAGTAGAACCGTTTTAAACGCACGAACCGCTGCGGCCATGTTACGCAGGTGTTTGGCCAATGCTTCGTTATCCGTATCCTGAAACATAGTACTGGACCATTTCAATCCCCCAAACGCATCCACTTCAGCCAACTCTCTTCCAACGGCCATTTGGGCGCGCGCCTCACTCATGCGTGTTGGGGTGATGATGTCTGTATTTTGATTTATGACTCCATCAATGGCTGCCTTGACTTTTCTGCCCACTTCTTCGCCAGGCAGGCCACGGAAGGTAAAATGCGTGGCCTTTCCAAAAATACGCCGGACATCAAGATTTAGTTCCAACTGAAGATTGGTCGTTTCGTATGACTGATACTGGCCTGTCACCAGCCAGAATGCCGACTGCATGGGCGGCGGTGGGTTGGTGTCGCTTTCCTCGGTCAGTCCGGCCAGATCCAGACGCACTTCCTGAAGCAATGTATCCACGTATTCCCGCTCAAGCAGCGTCACATAGCCACCTTGGTAGGCCGCAGTCAGATACCCGCTCAATTGAGTCGGAAAATCAGCCTGCCGGTTATTGACGCTCAAATCCTCAAACGCACCAATGGCGAGATACACATGGGTTTTTGCAGTGGCCGCGTTTTGCCGGCTTTGACGCGCAAAGGCAGCCACATCCGCCGCCAGTTTTGCCGGTGATTGGTTGGCGGCTACCACTCCCGCATCGCGCAGGATGCCCGTGCGCGCATCCACCACCCGGACCATGATGGCGTTCGTTCCATTGAACTTCGTTTCCGTTCCCAGCAAAAACCAGTCAGCTTTCAACAGCTTGCCGGCCCGCACGGCGTCTTTGGCCCGCACAAACCCGGATAAACTTAAATTCATTTCGCGCAGGATGGCAGCCAGAGATTGCCTCTCCACCAGATTGAAACCTGGCGCACCGGTTAGTTCCGCCGTGACGAGATCGCCAAGCTGCTGGTTTTGATAGTTGTCCGCCGGACCGAGACTGCCAATCGCCAGGCGAACCGGCTGCGACAAGTCAAGCGGCACCAGAACCGTTGACGGCAGTGGCTCGGCATCTCCACGCTTTAGCGCCGCCTTGTAGAGATCGCTTTCATTTATGTTTCTTCCGAGATTTTTCCCGCTGTTGATGCTTGCGTTGAAATCCAAAAAAATCAGCAGGGCGATGACAGCAACCACGCCAACCACACCCAGCAAAATGACCAGAAAATGCCGGCTCATATTAAATCGGAAGACAAATCATGCTCATTGCACCAGCTTGGGAATCACCCGTTCCGCCAGTTCGTCCGCGCCGTTTTGCAAAGCCGTTTTGGCGGCGACATGTTCGGCCAGATCCACGGCGACACTCGTTTGCCGGTCCACGGCGATGATTTTCCCGCTCGCCACATCGCGCGCCTTGATTTCAATCCGCGCCCGGCAGCTTTGTAGGCTGCCCTTGCGCATTCCAAATTCACTGAGCGCTTCGCCGGTGATTTCAATGGCCGCCCGGTTGGTGGAATGGTCGTCCACCAGAGTAAAACCGCATTGCTGCAGGATGAGCGACAGTTCCGTCTGCGCCGCCGGGTCAATGACCACCTGCCCGAAATGCTGCTCGGCAATTTTAACCGAGACGACTGGCAGCTTTTTATCACCCAATTCCCTCTTGATTTTTGCCACCCGGTCTTCGCGCATGTCAACCTTGGCAACCAAGGTGTCGCCCTTCTCCGTCACGTCCACCGCGATTTTTTTCGCCAGAGTTTCGGACAAATCGGAAAGGGAGGCATCCACCCCACCTTTGACCAGTTCACCATAAACGCGGCTGGTTTCCGTGCCGATGATTTTGGCGACGATGAAAAATTCCGTGTCCGTCTTGAACACACGTCCGATGATGAGCACTTTCGCGCCGGTTAATTGACCGACTTTTGCGGCACTGTCCGGTGTGACCGTGCCGGACAAACCGAGCTCCTGCTCACCCAGAACTTTTTCCAGTTCCGCACGCTCGACGAGAATGAGATTCGGCTCGGCGGACAGGTTGACGTTGACCAGCGTGGCGACTTTCGGGCCGAGGCCGCTAACATTTTCGTCCTTCGATTCAAAATCAAAAACGGCGACAGCCAACGGTTGTTGCGTTTCAGCCCGGACGAGGGCGCTGGCCAGCAGCGACAAGGTGAGAATCGCGGTGAATTTTAGTTTCATAATTTTTTCCGGTTTATGGTTGCGGTGACAAATCCGGCAAAGCTGGCGGTTGCGGATGCAAAGCCAGCTTGCAAAAGTAAATCAGGTTGAGTTGAGATTGCGGGTTGTCTGGCAAATTCAAAATCAGTTCCGATTGGACGACGACCACGGCATTGGTGCTTTCTGGAACGGAATGGAACGATGGCCGCAATTTTTCCTCGCGCGTGCGCGGTGGCTGAAGCCAGACAATCGCTGCGCCCTTTTTTGCGAGCACCTTGATCTGATTCGGCAGCCCGTCGCGCATTTGCCCCTTCGATTGAAACGGGCCGATGATGGCCAGTTTGCCGGAAAAGTTTTCAAGGTCGGAGTTTTCCAAGTCCGTGAAATTCAATTTCAAATTTTTCAGCAACGGCTTCAACTGATTTTGCGGATCGAAAACGCCCAAAGGAGCATCACCCGCCAGCGGTTTTAACTCCGCCAGCAGATTCGTCGGATAAACCAAAACCTCCGTAGTGCCGATAACACTGTTTGAGTTTTCTAACCACTGAATCAGAAATTTTGTTTCCGTCTTCACCTCTGGAAAATCCAACTGCGCGGACTCAAGAACGGTCTGCGGCGGCAGCACCTCCAACTTTTTCCACGGCAACTCACCCAGTTGAACCGCCGTCGCCGAACAAGTTTGAATAATCCGAGTGTGAATGTCTACCTCCACCATTTTGTTCCCGGCGTTATGCCAAACGATGGCAATCGTTCGGTCGGCGCCGACGAAAACCTGCTGCGGCTGCACATCTGGTAAAAGTTGCAATTGCGCGAAGGCCGACAGCGACCGGCAACCGAAAACCACGAGCATCAACCACGTTGTGGACCGCAATTTCATTTCCAGCTAATATGACGATTGAGCATGTCCAATCCTTTGAATTTTTCCGGTTATGGTGGAGTCTCCGCATTCCGCTTTTGCATGAGTCGCTGCAAAACCCGGCGCCGCTCTTCATCCGATATGCTCTTTTGCGCTGGTGCCGTGGAAGTCCCAGCCGTCCCCGTTGAGTAATTCTGCCAGTATAATTCTACATAATCCTTGAATGATTGGCGCGCATCAACTTTATTACCGGGATCTGCCATCATTTGGTTGTAATACGCTGCTCCCATCGGTCCCCGTGGACAGAGTTTTGAACGGAGTTGCTGGTTTAAAAAACCTTCCAGTTCAGCCAGGTCGATTATTCCATCATGATTATCATCAGGGAACCGGGCTTGAAGAAATTTACTAGGGAAATTTGGCCCCCGTTGGGATTGAGCCTCCGAGCCGGATTGCACCAACTCGTTAAATTCCTGCCGATCGAGCACGCCATCGCCGTTCGTATCGAATTTTTTCAGGAGCTTTTGCGCCAGCAGATGCTGCGCAATTTCAATTCCAGCCTGTTCCTTTGGGTCCAGGATTTTATTTGTGTTGGCGTCGAAATAAGCGAGTTCTTCAGGGTCAAGCAGACCATTGTGATTGGCATCAATCACTTCCAACTGGGATTCGATGAAAGCCGCATTATCCAGGGCGTTCTCTCGTTCGTCCGGGTCAATGAGCCCGTTGTGGTTGCGGTCATATTTTTCGAGCAGCGTTTGCGCGACCTGCTTTGCCTGGGCATTTGATTGGGCCTGCTGTTCCTGCTGGGCTTTTTTTTGACGGGCGATTTCGGGGTCAATTTGTCCCAACGGAATCATCCAAACTCCTATTCTCGGGTCTCCGCCGACGTTTGGAATGGCGTCAGAAGTTTCCCGTCCGCAGAATAGATAATTAGTGGAAAACAAAAGCCACGCAGACGGCAGAAACGGTACCATAAATCCCGAAGGATGGTTGTCGCCCGTGACCGGTATGCTGGCGTCTTCACCGTCGAACTTGAGGAATATCTTTTGTGGCGCGGGTGAATTGCTGTCAAAACAAAGCAGCACGGCATGATACCCATTTTGCGGGAGAATTTTCTTCCCGATGTTCAGGTGCTGTTGTTCGTTCACAATGTCCTGCGACTTCGCGTGGTCAACCATCAGATACAAATCCGGCCCGCGACTGGCGGCCGGAAGACGTGGCAGAGAAAATTCCGGCGGTAGTTTCCACGCGGGCTGTGAATTTTTATTGGGACTGGGAACTGTAGCGCCACCACTCCACCGAACCTGTTGTCCCAGGCAAAATTCCACTTGATCGCTTTCCGTTGTCAGACGCCAGATGCCTGCTGGAGCATTCCAGCCGTCTGCTAGAAATAAGACTCCATCGTCTGAAATTACCGGCGGCATCGGTGCCTCCGGCGCGGAACAAACCGAGCGCCAGTCTTCGCCGCTCCAAGCGGCAATTTTATTGCCGGCGGCGGTCCGTAACGACTGGCCTGGCCCGGCAAACAAGGTCGGCGTGCCCAAGTTTTCCGTGTCTAGCAAGGACGCCGGCGGTTGCCGACGGTTGCTGGCGAGAATATGCGTGCGCGTGCCGCCATCCAAAATTTCAAAAATTGTATTTTGGTTGGCCGCATATAGATGACCGTTGACAATAAATAATTCATAATTATTGCCGTCTGAAATGCTCAACAGGTTCCAATGCTGCTTTTGGACGTCATATTGTTTTATCTGTTTCTCGTCACAGGTGAACAGTTCTCCATGCAAGAGCACGCTGCGATGATAAAAATGATTTTGTGACAAGATGTATGACTCTACATCTGGTTCAGGGCAATCTACAATACTCCAATGTTCTGTGGCCGGATCAAAGATGGCAATGGCGTCACCAGCCGCCGTCCGATTATCCACCAAAACCCTCTTTTCGTCCCGCAATTCTATATGCGCATTGTATTGAAAATTTAAAAGCAGCTTTTCTTCAAACCAATGATGGGCTGTAACAGTGGCGCTGGAATCCGCGATATATTCCCCGTCGTTCAAGTGATAAAGACTGTCTAAAGGAATCGGGGAAAATTTATTAGCAGTAATGACGTTGGTGACAATTTCTGGCGCATTGGTGGCCGTTGGCTCAGAAGCTACGGTTTTCGCCATGGTTGGCTTCGGTGCTTGAATTATCGCTTGCTGCTGCGGATTCAAAATACGATTGACATCATTTTCTAAAAAACCAACTTGGGCGATTGCGCCCATCAACTGGCCGCTTTGCATCCCGGAAGCGGTTTGTGATTGAGCGACCAGATTTGATTTGTAAGCGACAATCAGCGGCTGAATTTCAAGCGCCTGGACTCTAGAATAATCTTGAGAACTGAAAAGTTGTGCAAACTCCATGAAATCGCAGGGTTTGTTTTCTTTCAAATACTTCTTTTGATTTTTGAATGTGGAAAGAAACTGCCCTGCGGGAACTGTCTTATTCCAATACTCCTGATCCATCGCTTCGGCTTCAGAATTGTCAGAAAACCCCCATCCCAGATAAAGCAATTCGACATTATTTGCGACCAAGTCGTCACGATTTGAATGAACAATACTCCACCAACCATTTTCCGCCGCTTTCGCCTGATCGTCGTTTGTGGCGTCAGCCCGCGCCAAAGCTTTTGCTTCCATTCGTAACAGCACATTGGTAGAACCACTCAACTCTTGAACAAAATCGGTCCAGACGGCTGGGATACGCTTTCGATCTTCTTCATTCCATGCCGTCAAGCGTGGCGTTTGCAATTCGCGAGTCCAAAGATCATTGTGGATGTAGCAAAAAACCGGACTGCTCATCAGTTCGCGATAGAGCGCAACACAGTCTTCTGGTGTTTCCTGCCAGAAACAGCCCCATTCGAGTCTGCAACGGAAAATATTTGGGTTTCCCCCAATTGCATTGGCAAGTTCATCGTGCGTGGCAATGCGGTCGCCGACAAAATAACTGTCATGCACCGATGGGGTTTGAGTGATCCAATCTGCGACAGTACGCGTCAAAGCCCGTAGTTCGGCGAGTTTGCCAGCGACCGGTTTTTGGGAATCAGGAGCAAAGTTGAAATTTTGCAGGACTTGGGATGCCGCAACCAAACCTTCGATGCCCAAATCATGCCAATCCGAATTGTGCCACTGCGTTGCTTCCGACCCCGTCTTTAGCAAATCACCCACCGATGAATTCTGGCTGAACTCGTAGTAAAGCCCCAGCACATGCAGCGCGCGGTCAATGTTCCGGGGATCGGGAGGTTTATCAGCGAAGATATAGTAGATACTCAAGTCTCCAGGATGTTTCGTTACCTGGCAGACCATTCCAAAAGGATGTCCGTCCGCCAGTTCTTTGAGCATTGGTTGAGCCTCGGAATCTGTTGGAGTGGGTCCCAGCGGCACACCGTTCGCGTCATGTCCGGAAGTAATGCTGCTTTCGCCATGTTGATATCGACCGACATATGCCGATATTTCCATCACATAGGATCTCACTCGAACCGAGGCACAATCCAAATCCTTTTTCCCCAAAGCCCACGCCGAGTCTGCCGCCGCTTGTGCTTCCGAAAACACATTCCACCGCAGCGCCCATTTCGCTTCGTCAAAATACTGCGTCGCTTCATTGGCGGCGTTCCATTCTGGCACGGTTGAACTAACCTTTAGTAATTCGGTCACTTTTGCCGCCAAATGGTTGATGACCTCCGATAAGTTGGTGCGGTTGCCACTGACTTCAAAACTCAACGGCACGCCCCCCTTTGGCGGAATCAGCTGCGAATTGATGGTGACGGTTTCCTTGGAATAGCCATTCTGATCCACGGTGCCATCCAGCAGATAACTGCCATTCCAAAACGCCGATTCATCTGATTTTAATTCCTTTTCCTCGCTCAACAATTGCATCTTTTGCCGTTCCAGAACAAAAAACTGCCGCTCCTGACTTAGTCGCTGGATCGTCAACAGCTTCAACTCACGTTCCGTTTCCTGCTCATCGGCGGATGAAACAGCCGCGCGGAGGTTCACTATTGAAATGGGAATGGCATCTTTGACCAATACGGTGAGTTTTGGCAAAAAGGAATTGAGATAGGTGGTGGCGGATTCTGCCCACTGCGTGGTGTCCTTCAAGGGCCACGGAAAACTTCCGTCCGTTAAAACCACTCCCGGCTTTACGGCAATCAGGCGCGCCGTCAAATTGGTCGTCTGTGGGGTCCGCACGATGTCCAATAGCAACAATCCGTCAGCGCCAAGCATCCGGCTCAATTTTAAATCATTCCGGTTGGCTACCGACATTCCCTGTTCGCGATAAACCTTTTCGATTTCATCACGCTCCAGCAGTTGGACTTTGCTGCCGCCTGAAAGCGTGGCGGTCAAAACATCCACGGCCGGCGACGCCTCGTCGGTTTCAGCGATCAGCGCCAGTTTCACCGGCGCGTTTGTTTGCGCCAACAGATGCGCCGTTAAAAACAAAAACGCCAACGGCCAAAGAGTTTTTTTCATCGTAAGTGCCGTCACAAGGTCGCGCCCAGAGTTTTGGCTTCAATTTTCAGATTTTTCTCCGCGTAATTTTCCCCGTCGCTCGACCAGACAAACCGGTTTCCTTCCAAAATAATTCCGCCCTGCGAGTCGGAAAGCACTGTCACTTGTTGTCCCGCCACTTGGATTTCCTGCCCGCTGAAAGTCACGAACGACGAACAATGTTTGCCATCACAAATGCGGACATAAAGCGGTGGTGAAGCCGGCACGTCGTCTTTGTCGGACAAAACCAGGTGCAGGCCGTGGTCGTCCTCCACAATGGCACAGACCTGATTCGGAAACATCGCCACCATTTCGCGGACGAGCTTGATGCTGGCAAGGCAGTCCTTTGCCGGGATCGCCTCCGCTTCCATCCGCCCGCGCCAGTGGCTGGCGGTGAAGACGATGACGACGCAGGCCGCCAGCCCGAAAGCCCAGGCGAGGCGCAGTGAAGCATTTCGCACAGCACGGTTGGGCGAATCATTGTGCTTGAGACGGGCCACCAGCCGGCGTGGAAACATTTCCAAGGATTCACTGGAAATCTCCGGCGGCAGCGCTTTTTTTAAAATGGATTCAAGTTCACGCTTGTTCATGGGCAAGATCTTTCAAAAAACGTTTCAGTTTTTGCCGTGCGGCGAACACCCGCCAGGAAATGGTGGCTTCGGTGCAGCCCAGGTTTTTTGCAGCCTCGGCATGGCTTTGATTTTCGTAGATGGTCAGCACGACGGCGGCGCGCTGTTTCACCGGCAGTAGGTCAAGCGCCACCTGCACACGCCGTGAAAGTTCATCAGGAAAGCCAACGTCCGGATGATTTTCGGAAACGGCGTCCGCCGCCCATTTTGAATAGATTTCATCCCGACGACTTTCCCTTCGCCGCCAGTCCAGGCTCAAATTGATGGCGATTCTGCAAAGCCAGGTCGAAAATTTCGAGCTGCCGTTGAATACAGCGAGCTGCTGGTATGCACGCAAAAAGGCATCCTGTGCGAGTTCTTCTGCATCATCCAACGAGCCGGTCATGCGAAATGCTATAGCACGAATCATTTTTTGATGTTGATTCACCAGCGCACCATAGGCTTCCGGGTCGCCGGAAAGGCTTTGTTCAATCAACTTGGATTCGTCGTCGGACCCGGCCATGTGCGCCATTTTAATGAATCAGACGAATGGCAACAGCTATTCCTTTGAATAACCTGAAAGAAAATTGAACCTGCCGGCTGACGCTGTTGACGCGAAGTTCAGTGTGCGGTCTGTTTTATTCCCAGCCGCACGCCCGCCGCGACGGTTTCATGCCAGAGCTGGATGAGTTCGCTCAAATTTTGCAGCCATGGCAGCACGCGGTTTTCCAAGGCGTCGGAGAGCTGGATGGTGTCGCCGGTGAGGCAGGTTTGGTCCACTTCGCGGATGATGGCGGCAACCTGTTCCAACTGCCATTTGCGAAGCTGCTTGAGCGGGGCACCGCCTTGGGCCGAACCACAAAGATGATCGGGCAGCAGGCTCAACGTGAGCACCGGCTCCTTGAGCTGGCGCGCAACGTTCCACCAAAGTTCGCGGGCGATGTTGCGGTTGTTGATGAGGACAAGCGTAAGCGCGACCCCGGCACATTCGCGGGCGTGCTGCACCTGTCGCTTCGCGGCCTGGAGCAGCAGCACATGACTTTCATCCAACCCCACGGATTCGGCCTCCACGCGCGAAAACCGGCCGCGACAAGCCAGCGGCAGCGCGAGATTGGCGGCGTGTCCGTCAACCTTCAGCGCGCACAACACACGCTGTTTTTCCAGCGCCAGCGTATCGAGATAGCAGCGGATGGCGTTGAGGGAATAGCGCTGCGGGAGAAGCGCCACCGGATTCCCATCCAGCGAAATGGCGATCCCAGATTCCACCCGTTCAAATGATCCATTGTCCTTTAACATACGACACCCCCAGTATCGGCGGCCTTCAGCAAAACCTGACTAAATCTTGTTCACAAAAATGCACTCCGGCCGTCACTTCGCCGGATTTGCGCCATTGAAGCGCAATTCAATTGAGTAAAGCGACTCGCTGGCGGTGATGAAGAGCGTTTTCCGGTTCCTGCCGCTGAAACAAATGTTGCCCGACCATTTTTCCGGCACTTCAATGTGGTCAATCTGTTTTCCCGTCTTGTCAAAAACCGTGACGCCATGGCCGGTGAGATAAAGATTTCCCGCCGCGTCCATGGTCATGCCGTCCGAACCGAGCGCGCAGAAAAACGTCTTATTGGCCAGCGAACCGTCGGGCTGGATGTCGTAGCGCCAGGTTTGTCCGGCGCGGATGTCCGAGACGAAAAGGTTTTTGCCGTCCGGCGTGCCGGTGATGCCGTTGGGCTTTTTCAAATCATCCGTCACCTGCGTCAACGTTTTCCGGTCGGGTGAAAGGCAAAAAACCTCCTCGTTCGTCAGCGCCATCGTGGTGTGATCCCACCATTTGCGCTGGTAAAACGGATCGCTGATGAACATCGCGCCGTTGGGCGCCACCCAGACATCGTTCGGGCCGTTGAGATATTTGCCCTGATAACCCTTCACCAGCACCGTCACGGTTTTGTCCGGCGCGATGGACCACAGCTCGTTGTGCTCGTCGGCGCAGGCGATCAGGTTTCCGCTCGCATCAAAACACATTCCATTCGCATAACCGGAAGGCTGCAAAAACGTGGAAAGTTTTCCGGCCGCGCTCCACTCCATGATCCGGTTGTTCGGCTGGTCGACAAAAAAAAGATTGCCGGCGCGGTCGCACGTCGGGCCTTCGGTGAACGCGAACCCGCCCGAAAGTTTTTCCAGTCTGGCACCCGGCGCAACGACGCCGTCCGCCGCCGCGAGCGGGAACGCCGCAGCGTAAATCAAACCGATGAACAGCACATAGGCAATCCGGTGAATCATGGCCAACGATTTATACCATCGGTCAATCTTTTGCGATTTAAAAAATGCCGCGGGATTTTCCAGAACAACCGCGTCATTTCGGTTTGCAACTTGTTTTTGAGTCAAAGTCGGCGCATTGTGGAATGAGCGCCGTTTTCCGGAGCAATATTGTCATGCAATCTGAAACCAAAAAAATCCTGCAATTTTTCAAGCGCTGGCTCATCAGCACCTTCGCGGTGCTGGTGGCGGTGCAGGTCGTGCATGGCATTCATTTTCGCGACCCGGGGCTGCTCGCGCCGGTCCTGACCGCGCTGGTGCTGGGCATCCTCAACGCCTTCATCCGCCCGATTGTGGTGCTCTTTGCGCTGCCGTTGCTGATCTTGACACTGGGCCTGTTCATGCTCGTCATCAACGCGCTGATGCTTTATTTGGTCAGCAGGATTATGAATCAATACTTTCAAGTGGATGGATTTGGTGCAGCCGTTTGGGGCGCGCTGATCATCAGCCTTGTGTCCGGCGCGCTGAACGTCCTGACCGGCAACTCGAATGCACGCATCACCGTTCACCGTCGTCCGCCGCCCCGGAATCCGGACAACGACGGCAACGGTCCGGTGATTGATGTTTAAGACGATTCGTATCCGAAAGTTTTTACGAACGGATCAAGTTTCTCCAGAGCCGGTTCCAGATATTTCCGGTAGTTGCGCCAGCGACCGATGGCCGTTTTGAAAACCGGTTTGGAGACATCCGCGTAAGTGGGCGAACGGATGATTTTAGTCCGGGCGTGTTCTTCAAAGCGCAGCACATGTTCATCCCACGCCATCCCCAGAAAATCCAGCGTCCGGCGGGCGACGGATTCCAGATCCCCGACCAATTCTTCGTAGCGGACCTCGAGCGAAGGATTTTCAAGCAGCGGCTGCAGCGCCTTCCAGAAACCCATTACGGAGGCATATTGCGCCCCCGCATCCTCCAGGTTGAGATAGGCGCTGCTGACCTGGTTGACTTCCAGCGGCTGCATGAAACAGCTCAAACACACGTCGCGGGGATCACGGATGGCCACGATGAATTTTGCTTCTGGAAAAACGCGCACGACGGCGGGAATGAGCGAATTTAACACCGGATTTTTATCCAGCAACAAACGGTTGCCGACTGGCTGGCCGAGGAATTTTTCCGTGGATCCCAGATAGTTCCGGCGTGCTTGCTGCAAGGTCTCATCACTGGCCGCTTCCAAGATGTCCAAAGCCAACGTGTTTTCCGAAAAATTGCGGCTCAACGTGTGAAGTGCGTCCGTGGAAAAAATCGTGGTCTCTTCCGCCGTAATGATTCCCGGATGGGCATCCAGCACCTGCTCCAACAAGGTCGTGCCCGAACGTGGATGCCCGCACATCACTGCAAATGAACAGGCCGGCGGTAAATTCGCACCGGCCTGCCGCCATCGTCGCAGATGTTCGGCGGTGATTTTATCCCGTAACTCGCCCAAGCGCGAGTGATTGAGCGGCAATTTTTCCAGAAATTTTACCGCCTGGGGCTGCAACAACCTTTTCGCCTCCAGAAAAGCCGCCATCGCTTCATCAAAGCGTTTCTGCCGGTCCAAGATGCCGCCCAATTCATACCACGCATGAACCCGCGTCCCTAAATCGGCATTCCCTTGCTGAAGGATTTGACGGATGATGTCTTCCGCCGCTTCAAGATGCCCCAGACCGCGCTCGGTCCGGGCCAGCACCAGCAGGGCACCGGGGTTTTTGCCCTCAATCGCCAGGGCCTGACCCACCAGTTCGGCAGCTTTGACCAGATTTTGCCGGCGCTCCTGCAGGGTCGCCAGTTCCACCAAAACCTGGACCGACCGGCCGTCGCGTTGCAACGCGCGTTTGAAATAATTCTCCCCCATTTCGGGCTGTCCGAAATTGACGCAATGCAAGCCCGCAGCAATGAACGATTGAACATGCCAGCGCGAAACCCGGATGGCCTTTTCAAAACTCCTGACGGCGGCGTTGTAATCGTAGCGCCATCCCCGCGCGCGCCCCAGATCCAAATACACGCAGGGATCTTCCGGGTTCAGTTTGGTGGCGCGCTCCAGCAGTTCGATGCTCTGCTGAAAATCCTGACGCTGCCACGCCGCATCAGAAGCCCGGAGCACCCGGGACAAAGGATTCGAGGCAGGAAATAATTGTCGGTTCACGAAAGTTAAAATAGCTGGTGAAAAGATCGGCTCAAGCAGTCTTTGGCCAAATCGGATCCGCCGTCCGGGAAACCTGATACGCCGCCCGCAGCGTCGGGATTCCCTGTCCATTGAAATCCCGCTCAAAATCCGTCAGCACTTCGGCCAGTTCCACGGGCGTTTCGGCCTTTTGAAATTCCCGGCTCGCGCTGAACACTTCGGTCATTTGCCCGAAATAATCCTCGTCGTCCGTCCGCAGATAAACCACGCCACCGGGCGTGAGCGCGGCGCGGGCTAGTCCGGGAAAGGCCTCGTTGATGAGCCGGTGCCGGCGATGTTTCTTTTTCGGCCACGGATCGGGAAAATAAATATGCAGCGCCGAGGCCGCGTGCGGCGGTAAAAGATATTGCAGAAAATAAGCGGATTCGATGCGGACGCCGCGCAAATTGGTCAGCCCGATGCGGCGGCCTTTGCGATCCAATTTCTGGAGGCGGCCGAGCAACCGTTCGACGCCGATGAAATTCCGACCGGGGTTCTGCCGGGCAAATTCGGCAAGAAACGAGGCGTCGCCACAGCCCAGTTCAACTTCGAGCGGTTGCGGCCGGGGAAACAATGCGGCCAGTGCCAGCCGCTCCACAACAGAATCCAAGTCAGCAATCAGGTTTGCAGGAGAGGCGAAAGAATTTTCCATTGAAATTGTTCTGCCGGTGCCTGGGCTATTCCCATTCGCAAAGACCCTCAACGTGCGCCGCCGAGCCGTCGCGCAGCCAGCCGTCGAGCTGGGCCTGATCCTTGAGCTGCTGGCCGCGCACACGGGGTACGGCAACAAAGCGCGTCTCGACATCTGCCAGACCGCTCATGTCCACCCAGAGTTTTTCAAACTGGCACACCGGGAAAACGTCTTCCTGGCCCTGGCCCCAGCGTTTCTTGACTTCCTTCAGCGTAATGTAGGTGGGCATTTTAGCCGCCAAGGTGCGGATGCCGGCGGCGACTTTCTCTGCATTGTTCAGGTCGGCCCGGGTCAGGCTGAAGGCCGCGAGCATTTTGTCGAGATGAATCCAGCAGGTGTTGGAATTATAGAACGAGAGCTTGAACTCTTCTGCTTCACGCGGCAGGGCAAGGCCTTCCACCAGGCGCACCCGGCCATCCACGCGGGCGAGACCGCCGCCACGGTCTTCAAGCCGGCGCGTGATGGCTTCAAAGGTCAGGCCCGCGCCGCTTTGAATGTGCGCGCCGAGCAGCGCCGGATCCACGTCCATGCCGACGGTGTCTATGTTGTGCAGGACGAGATGCTGCAACTGCGGACGTTCGGCCAGCAGCCGGGCGAGCACGCCGTTACGCAGGAGATTCGGAATTTCATACCAGTGGCCGACTGGATGCAGGCATTGGAACGGCAAATTGTCGGTGTAATCGCTCGCCTCGCCGGCTGAACGCGCCCAATTGATAAGCGCGGCGCGCAGGCTGTCGCGGACCTTCTGCTGCTGCTCGTCCAGCAGTTGTTGCGGCAATTCCTCCCACGCAAACCGCAAATCGCGCACCACCGGCACGAGCCGCAGACCGATGGATTTTCCCGGCGACAACAGCAATGGTCCTTGGTAACTGTATCCTTTTTGCCGGTCGAGAAATTGTTGCGTCGGTTCGTGCGACAAATAGCTGGTCGTGAAAATATGCGGCAGCCAGGTGCCGGTCTGGCGGCTGATGCGCCGGCTCTTGGCCAGATGCGTTTCTATGAATGTGCGATGCCGCCCGCCGAGCTTGCAGAACGGATACAATGCCTTCACGACGCCCGCGCCCTGCGTCCAGCGCGAACCAGCACCGGCAGCGAGCGTGACGACCGCCACTTCACCACGTTTCAGAGAAGCGAGTCCGGCTTCACGGAATTTGGAAACATCGGTGCCTGATGAAGTGAAGTCCGTCACGTCGCCGGTGCGGACATCTTCAATCACGGCATTGGCGGGCAAGCGGTTTTGGGCGAGACCGATGCGTCCGCCTTGCAGGTCGGCACGGATTTGCTCGTGCATCACGCGGTCAAAACCATGGCGTTCCAGCAATTCATTAAGCGGCAGATTTGTGCTGCCGTCCGCTTTAGCGCGCGGCAGCATCACGTCGAACAGCGTCTGAACCATGTCGCGCAATTCCGGTTTGGTCCGGCAGGCGGTGGCAAAAGTGTCCAACTCCGCGCGGCGCAGCGGCGAAAGCTCGCTCCAACTCCGGCGCAGCAACGGCGGAACAGTCATGGTGTAATAGCCGGACGGCATCAGCCCGTCGGCACCGGTCAGCAGGTCGGCCCAGGTGCCGCGTTCGTTGATCGCGAAGTCATAGACGACCGGTTCCATGGCGAAGGGCAGTGCGGCGGCCAGCTCCTGTTTGGTGGCCGACATGATTTCCTGCAGGCGCTTTTGCGCCGCCGTTTTGCGTTCCGGTGCAAAAATAAATCCCATGCCGCCGCCGGACATGCCGCCCAGCATCCAGAAGCCCCAGAAATCCGCACCGAATTCTTTGCTGATTTTGGCGATGATGGTTTCCGTGAAAAAATTGGTCGCCCACGGAATGATGGCCTGGATCGGTTTTTCAAAATTCCGGGTCGTGGCTGCGCCGATGGTTCGCACGTCGCCGGTGCGGAGCGCGCCGAGGATTTCGTGCAGCACGTCGTGCATTTCCTGCCGCGCCAGCCATTCGGGACCGCAGCGAAGTAGATATTTCTCCGTCACCATCTCCAGGATTGGACCGACATTCTGCGCCATGCCGCCGTGAACGAGCACCAGCGAGTCTTGAAGCTTCCGCCGCGTTTCCGGTGAGGCGTCCTTCGCGTCGAGAATTCGGTGCGTGGGCATGAGCCGGCCGCGGCTGATGCTAAACTCCGGGTCGCCTTCCTGCGCGATTGCGCCTTCGATCAATTTCATCGCCGGCCATACGCCGCCGGAATCCTGCCAGCCGCCGCCGGAACCGCCGAGCCATTCGCCCAGCAACGCCCGGGCGAGCACAATGCGCCGCTCGTTTTCCCGCAAGCCGCCCGTGAGCGATTGCGCCTGGCCCGTCGCCCTCATGCAAACGCTGACGAGCGCGGCGAGCAAATTGGTCGAGACCGCGAGTCGTGAACCTTTGGGGATGTTGTTGACGCAACTGACCAGTTCCAATCCGCGGCCAGCACCGGCAATGCGGG
>Ga0302320_10008047_pt1 | contig 23044 bp, 17 predicted proteins | sample Bog_T0_3_FD_202130 | JGI IMG/M metagenome (GOLD analysis project Ga0302320, IMG submission 202130) | Peat permafrost microbial communities from Stordalen Mire near Abisko, Sweden - Bog_T0_3 | ecosystem: Environmental > Terrestrial > Soil > Wetlands > Peat | place: Sweden: Abisko, Stordalen Mire... | reverse complement strand
AAAGTCAGCAAGCGACCGTCGCGATAGTCGGGAACCTGTGTACCAGACAGTCCGGGGAACGCTCGGCTTTGTATGAGGTGGTCGTGCGAATGCGCGGCTTCATGGCAGAGAGCATGTACTGCGGCTTTGTAGAGCGGATTATAGGCATCAACCAGCGGGCGCAGCGGTTGACACTCCAAGACAATATGAGTCTTCAGGACGCCGTCCCGTATGACTGGAAGGGACATAGCAAAACCGTACCCGGACCCATCGCGGGTTGGGCTCGGAGCTTTGGAGGTCTGAAACCCTCGGTCGATCTCCGCCAGAGCGCCGGAATAGTCGTCGGCAATCGTCACCCCGTCCAAACCTTCGAGGTTCAGGAAAGTTCCGAACAGCCTCAAGAAGGCGAGTGCGGTATCTGACAGCTCCCGCGCTTCGGCCTCAGAACTGAAAGGTCCACTGACTTTCATGTGGAGGTCAGCGGGAAGCGTGGACGTTTTCAACAGTTCCTCGTAGTTGATCTCGTCGCTATCTTGGTTGGGTTCGTCGGGCTCCATGCACTGAAAATACAGCTTTTCACGACGATGTTCCAGCGAGTTGGAGCGAGATGTTACGCGACCCGATAGCACCGAATCGCCGCCTAACGTTCTTGGCGAGTGTGGTTGAGGAATTCCGTAATGTAGAACTGAGATTCTTCTTCAGTGCCCAAGGCTATATCCATCAGCAGTCGGAGTCCTATGGTCGGGCCGGGCACAATTCCTGCCTCGTCAATCTCCTCGCCATCGAAGTCCGGGTTTGTCGGAATCTCAACATTGACGACCCACCACCGCCCTATCTTGTCCACAAGCGCAACCATTTCTGTAAAACGGTCAGGCAGGTCGGCTGGAAGTCCCCCCGAGAGAACTTGATTGATACCGTGGGTAATTTCATTGCGGCACGCTTTTGCACGTTCAAACGTGGCGACGTCGTCATCGTCAATCGCATGTGATTCTTTTAGCCAATCCAACGAGGCATACACGGGGCTGCGGCTTCTCGATAGCACTCGGGTCTGGTAGCTGGAATCGACAAGCAAGCCACCGTCTTTCCGCACGCTCGAATCGAATCCAGTCACATAAAAACTTCTGATCTGCTCGACTATCGTGGTCTTGAGAGTCTCAAACGCTGCGATATAGACCGAAGCCATGATCAGGTTGGAACGGAGGACATCCGGATCGAGGAACTTCTCCCACGAACTGCGTACTGTTTCATCCATGGTTGAAATAATAGTTGCGGACGTGCAGAAGTGCTGCAAGAAATTCCTACTTCACGTTCAGACGTGCCGCTCCTCCTTCACCCGCCACGTCGCAGAGGCGTGCGCAGGAGAATTACGATGCGGATTCCAGAGAGTGTGACATTCTGCCTTCAACCTACCGACAGGGGATTCGGCTATGAAGGTTTCAATCAAATTTCAAGAGACCGAGGCGAACGTTCTCTATTTTGCCAGTCTTATGTGAGTAGTAAGCTTGGTAAAACTCGAAGTTCTTTCGGCCTTCAGCGTGACACTTTACCTCAATCATACGCAAGATTGCCAACTTGTCTGCCGAGGAGGTTTTAATGCCAAATACAATTCCTTGAAGGTCCCCAAAGTTATATTTCAATTTTCTCGATGACATTCCAGATAAATCCTGCATCAGGCTGTGAAGAATGATCCGGTACTCGTTCTCGGGTGCCCAATCAGGCAGTTTCGTCGTCGCAGTGATGTAGAAGTTCTCCCAGTATTTCTTGCGCCAGCGGTCTGGGTCAGAAAAAACATCTTGAGCACACGAGCTTAGATTTCCTGCTGAATCCTTGTACCAATGCTCCAGCTCAGGCTTAGAAAATCTTCCTATGGAGCGAAAAAAGTCAATTTCAACAAATCTCTCTTGGTAATTGACCTTGTATAGCTGGTGCGCGACGGCCTTAGGGTTCGCAATGTTCTGTCTCCCCGCCCATTCATCAGTTTCGAGCAACGTGATTGAGGGCATGCCTGATGCGTTTATGTGTGTCCTGAACTTCAGGCATACTCCCTTGTGGCCGTCGCCGTAATGTCCCCACATCGCTGCGTGATCGGGATCACTTATAAAGCATGCCGCGTACCAATCGGAGTAGAGCAATTTATCAAGCTGGATAACATATCGCTCCGGAAAATCCGAGATGACGGTCTGCCAAGCACGCCCAATTGACGACAATAGGCCATTGTATTCATTGATAATAGCCAATTGTGCCGACTGCTGGTTGCAAATCGTACTCATTACTTCAGCGAACTCAGGATGATCGGGATGCTCCAACTCTGAAGCCCGTAAGGCTTCGAACATCTGCCTTAGCGCAATTGGTTTCGCACTCGCCGCACGGAAGGTGTCTTGGGGCGGACGGACTGGCATCAGGTCATGATCTTCAAGGGCAGTCAATACAGAATTCAATGCATGAAAGTGAACGAATCGGAGGCAGAAAAGAAGCTCGTTCCGCCTGACCGGAGAAATTCTTTCCGACAGAAGAGTCGGAAGTAGAGCCGCGTCCTGATGCCGGAAAAAGCCGTCACGTATCTGCTGATACAGATCACGCAACTGCGGAGTTGCGAAGGACGTTGGAGTGTGAAGGACGAAGTTGTCATTGTCGGCAAAGTTGTGCTCGGGGCCGGAGATGTACGCGGCTATTACCGTATCCATGAGGCAAACTAAGTAATGGTTCAAGAGGTTTGTCCATAAGATGAGGTCTCCCCTCCAAAGAACGTCCTTGAATCCCTCCATCGGATCATTCAGTTCATTACACGAAGCGAAATAGACTTCCTGTTTGTCAAGCTCCTGAAATTCTCCTAGCAAAGCTCTGGTGGATCGGAAGCGGTACATAGAACCTTGCGTGACCTCGCACTGGTTAGCCCCAAGCCGCTGGGACTCTCTCTCCTCTGACGCCATCTACCCTCCGGTCATTGCAAGATCATTTTCAATTGGCTGGCTCTTTGGCGCAAGTGCGATTGGATTCTTCTGCGGCACCTGCGTCGGACAGAGCGGTGACCTCACACCTCCGGACATTAAGTCCGGAAGGCACTCCACGCCCCCAGACGCGACTCCTGCGGCAGGGGTTCCGGAAAATCTGGAAGGTTGCGGTCGGGCAACGATGAGCGCCGGAAGCATCTCCATGATGTGTGGTGGTGCCGCATCAGGACGCCTTTGCCGCCGACTATCGGGACGACGAATACATGCTGCTCGGCGTGGCCGTCAAGTATGCGGGGCTCTGCGGCAAGGAAGTGCAGGTGGTCGGAAAGAATCGGCAGACGGTCGGGGAGCGGGACAGCGTCCACTAGCCTTTTAAGAGGATGCCGGACGCAGTATCCAACGCCTCGCTGACCAACCGCCAGAAGGAAACACGAAGATGAGCCCACAATTCGGCAGCATTGATGCCATCCTCCAGTCCGGCTTCGAAGGTTTTGAGACGATCTCTGCTCTTAAGGAATCAAGGTGCTGCGATGTGCCAGATGTACCCGGCGTCTATCTGGTATTGAGAGCAAGCAAAACACCACCGGAGTTTCTTGCGGAGAGCACTGGCGGACACTTCAAGGGGAAGAACCCTACAGTCCTCGTCACACAGCTTGAACTCAAATGGGTCGAAGATGCACTCGTCTTGAATATCGGCAAGGCGGGGCCTACGAGAAGGCGCACATTGAAGAGTCGCTTGGCGGAATACATGCGATTTGGCCAAGGGGAACCAGTTGGGCACGCGGGCGGTCGATACATCTGGCAGCTAGCCAATTCAAGTGAACTGCTGGTGTGCTGGAAGGCAACACCTGATGTTGACCCCAAAGACGAGGAGAGTCGCCTCATCACGGAGTTCGAGGCGGCATACAGGAAGCTCCCATTCGCCAACCTTCAGCATTAGTGCGAGACATCACAGCCTCGCTGCTTCCACCAAAGCCCGAAAACTGCCAGACGCGATTACAGCGGTCGGCGTGACCGGGGTGAGGGATTGGGTGCTGAGGATGGTACGCAGGTGCTGCGGGGTTTATTGACCACCTTAGAACCTCACTTCCAGAAAACCCCTGATCTGTTCGCATGTTCCTATACCTCCATGATTCATGTGAGAATCAGCATTGCTCAACATTACGAACACCACATTCAATGATCGAGGTAGCCTGTGAGTCAGGGTCGGGCGGGCATTAACATTTACGACTTGTTGTCCGGTCTGTTGGAAACTGCTCGTGGCACGGTGGCCAAGTTCGGGCGTCTTGCTCCCGTCGTTCAAATCTGGTATCGCTCCAGAGATACAGAGGTGTTGGAGGTTCCCCGCGACGGAAAAGCAGACTTCTATTCCAAGGTAGCGTCTATCGTCGCTGGCGATGACTGTCACTGGGTCGCTCAGATACAGACGTGCAGATTCTCGATTGCGGACGAGGTTGTAAGGGCTGTGTCTGTCAGTTTTATGGGAGACAACATCGGGCGAATCGGCGCGGTGCAGCCATATCGGAAGCGTAAGCTGGAATACATTTTCGAATCGCCTATTGAGATTGGCGAGGTACAGGGTGGGCTGGATAGTGGCGACTACATTTGGCATCATGTGAGTGATCGCTGGACGACCGAGCAGACCCTAGCTACTATGCGGAAGTCGCTGGAGGACGCTGATACCGCTGAATTGGAAGCTACTCACGCTGTGGAACACCGCAAACCACAGTGAGCATAACCACTGCCCGGTGGTTGTCGATGTGGCGGAGGGCGATAAATAGGAACAGGCCGCGAGGACTGGTTTGTCCAAGTCGCAGCCCGCGTGTTTCCGGATATCCACCCTCCCCTGTGCCGTATTCCCCCAGAGAATTTGCTCAGCGAAGGGCTTCAATCCAAACATCAATAAAGGATTATGGAGGAGAGTTTGCACCACGTCCGCGTGCGCGGGAATGGACAGTAGCACCTACTTGCGAGTGGAGATTCTGCTTAGACGTATTCGAGTCAGGTCAACCACGTCCACCTCCATTCCCCGGACAGTCCTTGACGACGTGCAGAGGAGCATCGATTATGGATGCTAGACAGTGCCATATTTCAAAATCAGGAAGCAGCGAATAATGATAGTTAGGTGCCCGAAGTGCAAGAGCGACATCGATGTCGGCGAAGATGAACTCGAAGAAGGCGAACTTGTATCGTGTCTTGAGTGCGACGGTGATTTTGAAGTGGCCAGCGTCGAGCCTCTGAAACTGGCGAAGGTTGTTGATGAGGAAGAAGCCGACGAAGACGATGAATAGCAGGTAGCGCACATCAGGAGGTCTCGCTTGCTCTCCGGTACCGGGCGGGGCATTCCGCCGTATCGGAAGCTCCCATCCCACCGTGCCAGCCATCCTTCCAGTGATCAGTGATGTTCCGCTAAAATCGACTTCATCCCATGCCGACAACGCAATCCAATCACGATGCCGCCCTGCTCTCCATTGAAAAAGTTCTCACGCTCCTTCGCTCGGTACAGACGCTGGAAGGCACCGACAAGGACGGCGTTGAGCACCTGCTGGAAATGGCTATCGAAAACCTCAAGCAAGGATGATTCACCGCCCCAATCTGCTATTCGTGGGATTTGAACACGTCTGATGTCGCCCCATCCCGTGTGCCCTTCAGGAACAGAGAGTAGTGAAGGAAGAAAGCATCGAGTGCATAAGCATCTTCTGCGCCCGTTTCCTTCTTGAACCTATCCATCATGTCTGTAAACGCAAAATACTTATCGGCTGTTGTCCCGCCACGCGGTGGAACATATCCAAAGCTGCGGAGCACCTTCTCCACGGGGCCGTTGTATACCGTCCACTTTTTGGGTGCGTGAACCGCCAAAATTTTGCTGATAGCATTCAGCCCAAATCTGGGAATGTGATACCGTCCGTTCGAAGCTAACAGGTCGTGGAGTCCACTCCGGGTGTCTTCGCTAACCAACTTACGGAGACCCGATTGCAGACGCCTCTTCTCTTTGAAGATTGAATCGCGGTAAATAGGAATGAGATGTCCGAGTGCCCATACCGCGTAAAAAGACTTCCAACCCGCTGCGTCAAAACGAAAATTAGGATAATCAAGTGCCGTCTCAATGAGCCTTGAGGCTTGAACCAGTCCATCGTAGCTCCTTGAAAAGTCAGGTGAAGCGAAGTACCTCTTAGCGATTGCGACTGCAGTGTTCCAGTTCTTCAGCGTTGCCTTGTTCTTCTCCACAAACTCATTCTCGGCTTCAGCCTGTTCTATACGTAGCTTCTTGGCTGCTGCCTGAAGTTTGTCCCACTTCCGCTTGTAATCGACAACCCCTTCATCCGTAAGGGGAGTGGCATCTCGGAATAGTTCATCAAACCAGCGACAGAGTTCGCCAACGGTGGCGCTGTCGTTTATGTAAACCCCGCACTCGACGTTGTCTCGTAGTCCGCCTTGTGAAAGGTTTCCAGACCCGACGATAGCAAACGACTTGGAGCCCTCAACGATGAGCACCTTCGGGTGGAATGTCATCACGCCCCCGGAGTACATGGCAGCATGGGCTTTCCCTTGCTTGCACAAATTCAGCCAAGCACTCAGGACGTAGGGCTCTGTCTGGAAAAAACTGGGGCCAGTGAAGAGATATTTAGTGGCGGGGGAACGAGAGATGCTGTCGGAGAGCATGACCCATCCGCTCTTATGGGCAAAAGCCGTTGCGAGGCGAATCGTACGAGCCGAAACTAATTCTTTGCAGATATCGAAGTTCGGCGGCAGTCCGATTACAACTGCGTTGCTATCGGGAAATAGCGTCATTACGAGATGTCCTTCCCCAGCGGGTATTGTCTAAAAACCGACTGGAGTAGTTCATGTATTTGGCTGTTGAGAGAATTGTAGCTGCCGACTGGCGTGACCGCGTACACTTCTCTCCTGAATTTCTTCCGAGGTCACGAGATGGGCTGGTCATTCCGCCGCAGCAAAAGCCTCGGGCTGTTCAGGCTGAACTTTTAGGTGGCGACATGTCAGGACATCTCGAAAAGGCTGTCTCCCTGTACCGCTGGTTCCCGTTCGACAGACGAAACTCTGCGCTGTTCTGTGTAGACGCTCTTCGCAGTATTGCCGTTCAGAGATGGCTCAATCCCAAGCTGATACAGACTGCTGAGCAAGTCTTTCAAGAGTTCGTCACGACGACGAACCCATGCTGATGCGAAGCATCTCCAGAACACCCACCCGGCACGCTCAAGGATTCGCTGGCGTTGCATGTCTTCCGCCCATTTGTCAGGCCCGTGATAGCGGTCGCCGTCGCATTCGATGGCCAGTCGGGTATCGTTTGCCCCTTCAACGACCATATCGATTCGGTACTGGTCAACAGGCACTTGCGGCGTCACGCAATAGCCTCTCTCAGTCAGACAGTCGTACATGTCAGACTCAAACGGGGATTCGCAAAGCGTTCTTAAGTCTTCCACTTTTACTTCGTCACGCATGAATGGCGAAGCGAAATGTGCAATGAGACCGCGCCTCAGTCGGTCGGCCTCCGAAAGATGTTCAAGCTCGACCGACCTTACGAGGTACATCCTGTCCTGAGCGCGGCTTGCTGCGACGTTAAAACGCTGCGCGAACGTATCCCGGACAAGTGGCGAGATTCGTCCTTCATTCGGTGCGGATACCATCGACAGGAACATAATGCTGCGTTCCTTTCCTTGAAACGTCCGAGCGTCACCGCAAGCAATTCGATGGCGCTCCATCGCTTCCGGCCCAATCTCGTCCGTCAGCTTCTGCCAAATATCCAGAGCCTGTTTATCCCCTAATAGTGAGACCACCCCGATTGAGCGATTCCGTAGGCTCGGGTCTTCTACGAGGCGTTTGATTTCATCTACGATAAATCGCGCTTCAGGACGGTTGATGTCGCCATGACGATAACCATCTTCGACAACGACATCGATTAGGGGTGGGTCTAACCGTTCTGATAATTTTGGTCTACGAAGTGGACGGAGTTCGTGGTTGTAGAATTCGCGTTTCGAATATTCGATAATTGGCGCTACGCAGCGAAAGTGTTCTTTGAGCATGACCGTGCTGCTGGCAAATACCACCTTGAAGAGGTCGTAAATTGACCGAGGTGGCGCTAGCTGCGCTCGAACTATTGGAACCTGATTACCAAGGAATCTTTGCATCAGGCTCCGAACCTTCTCCTCTTCAAGCCCCACTCCTTCCGGCGAGACCTGCTTGTCATCGCCGACGATCAAAACCTTTTCTGCTCTTAGCAAAGACGGAAGTGCCGTTAGGTCGGATTGAGATGCCTCATCGATAATTACGAGGTCGAAGCAGCCCAATTCACAAGGAATCGATTCGGATACGCGATAATGGGGCATAATCCAGCACGGAACAGCAGGATTAGCTTGCTCCGCCGCGTGCTTTGCATCCTGACGATAGCGTACAGCTCGTTTCCCTGTGCCCTTACCGATCTTCTGGATGGCATTCAGATATGCCTGTAATGCAGCGCGGATGCTGGGAGACGCATTCTCGGCCAGCTTTAGCCACGTCCGCTTAACGACGACATCCTTGTATGCCTTGGCGAGTTGCGCTTCCAAAGTTTTACGCTGTGCTGAAAGCTGGTGGAGGCGCTCCTGCTGGTCTATGTTGGCAAGGTGAGTCGCGACACGTCGGTATCGCCATGCAAGTTTCCAGTTATCAGGTAGGTGTGAATCGGTTGCTCCATCGATAGGGAGTTTCAGAGCCTCGGCCCAGAGTGGTGCACCGGACAATGTGATTCGAGTGGCGACATCTGCGACGATCTCAATATAGGAGCGCAACCCCTGAACGCGGCTCAATTCCTGAATCAGATCAGACCACGTCCGTTGTAGTTCGGACTGGCTCACTTCGGGATTGCCGAGCGTGTGCGTTACAAACGCTCGGAGTCGTTCCGTTATCTCCCCGGTCTTGCCGTCTAACCGCTGAAGCATGGACTGTTTAATACTCCAAACATGAGCAAGTTGACTCTTGGCAAGATGATGTTGTAATACCGCTTCAAGTTCTTCGAGGCCAGCTTGCGTGACTTCAGCGTCAGAAGCAAGCTGGGAGCGCGGAACGAGTTTTCGAGCAGAGTCCTTTATCCGGGTTTCAACGTCTATACAAGCCTTGATGGTCCCGACTGTGCCATACAGCTTGGCAGCAGCGAGTCCACCGCTCGGCTCATCGCCCTGAACGCATTCAAGGTTCAATTCTTGCGCGACGGCATTCCACCTAATAGCCAATTGCAGCAAAGACTGCTGCAAGCGCACAAATCCAAGGGCATGCGTCCAATCCTCGGCGGTTTGAGGCGGAAGGCCGACTACAGTAATGGCTCCAATCAGCTTCTTCTGTTCAGTCTTTCCAAATACTCCAAATGCGCCGAACGCGCTCTTTCCTTCCGAAAGATTAGCAACGGCAAGAACGACATCACTATGCCGGATAGCCGCTAAGGGCGCATGAACCGGGCGGGACAGATAAACCTTCCGTCTGTCCAGAACCTCCGTCAAATCCGTCCCAAGGTTTTCCAGCGCGACGAGTGCATCAGTTTTAGACGCATCGCTGAGAATTTGTTTTCTAAGGCTTCCTGCCCACTCGTCGCCTGACTTTTCAACGCGCGACAACAGTCGTCTAGCCTCACGAATGTCGCCCAGAAGCCTTTCAGCAGCCACGAGAAAGGCGTCGCCGTTGGTCGCGACTTCGAGCACGGCTCCTTTAATTACCTCTGCTTCAAGAACCGCAAGACGCCCGAGGTCGCGATGCGCCTGAAGGATTGCTTCTGGAGCCGGGAAGTCGCAAATTTCCGGCAGACTGACGTCGAGATACAGGATGTCTTTCCCGAGTTGCTTTCGGGCATCCCTGATTCGAATGATGTCGTCCTGCAAGAATTGGGGCTGGTGTTTTTCATCAATCGTCAACTCATCCCGTAGCCAACCATACGTATCCCGAAATTCCACCACATGCTTGGCTGCGTCGAGAGGACTGATTCGCTCCCCTTCCAAAGATATCGGCTCCAGATTGGCTGTTGCCCATTTCTCGACCTCGCGGTCGGTGTTTGATATCTGTGAGTGAAGCCCATCAATGGATTCTTCGAGGTGGGCGATCTCTCTTCTTGTCGCTGGACGGTCGAGCGACTGCACCTCAGAAGCTATTCTGTGAATTGCATGCTCGAACTGCTTCATGCCTTCATGTTCTGAGGTTAACAAAGAAATTGCGAGAGGCTGAATGTCAATTGGAAGAGCCTTGCGGAGAACGTCCAGAGCAGGTTCCTTCATGGAAGTGACCAGCACTCGTTTTCCGTTCGCTAGATAGTGGCTAATTACATTTGCGATGGTATGTGTCTTTCCCGTCCCCGGAGGCCCCTGTACTACAACGCCATCAGATATCTCAAGAAGTTGCAGAATGCGAACTTGTTCGTCGTTGAACGGCTTTGGAAAGTACAGGTCTGTGGCCTTTGCACCAGTCTCCTGATTTCCCGAGGTCGCGGACATCCCTCGAAACTGAGGAAACGTTAGCTCGGGGTTGCTACTGCTTGGCTCTGAGACCACCTGATGAACAGCACGCGGCAGCTTCAGTTTCCCCTCTTGCTCGGACAGTTTAGTTTTGAAATTCTCAAGGTCTCTGACGAAGAGGTTGTTCATTCGCGGTCTTGCAAAGAGCACCCAAGTATCCGATACGCGAAGTCTTTTTTCAGCGGTCGGCAACGATCTGTTGCCAGCCCATGTCCTATCCGGCCAATACTCGCCGTTAGGGTCGAGATGAGTAACGGCTGCTCGAAGCAAGGGCTCAAAGGTTCCACGGTCAAACGGCGAGAACGTCGTTGTGCAACTCGCGAAGAACTCCTTCGATTGCTTTTCCAAACCAGCTAAACCTGGGTTATCCACCGATGCGTACCAGTCCGTTTCGAGCCGGACATCAACATCCCGAGGTGCGACCTCGATGGCAGAAGTAATCGGATTCAGAGAAATTTCTACCGATTGCGTTAATAGAGGATACTGAACGGTTGTACCGTCGCAATTCCAGACGCCCACGCCTACTCCCCAGACAAGCTCACTTGGCGTCTCAACGAGTCCTCCTTCGAGTTGCTGCCTCAGCGTAAAGAGCTTTGCGTAGAGCCTGATGGTTTCTCGGCGCTGTTTTTCCTCTTCCGCCCACGGCTTCCACCTTGACTCTGAATACACTTGAAATGCAGCTCGAACCTCAGCAGCCCGAGGATAGTCGGCAAGCAGTACCGATGAATTGGAGGCTATAGCGGGATATTGGGAGGGATTAGCCGTCTTTGAGGCTATCCTCTCGGACTCAAGCACGTTCGATTCCAGCGCACTGGCTCTTAGTTTGGGAACAATTTCGGGGCCTTGAGACAGTTCGAGCCATGGCTTCAGGAGTTCCTGCTGACAGGATGGTGGAGGGGTTTCGTGCAGCCGCTCAATCACGAGCCAAATCTCGCGCTCGGTGTCCTGCTCAGCCTGATTGAAATGAAGGGCAGGGCGGCCCTGTGCCTTTTCCTCAAAAAGGGCAAAGATATTGTGCTGGGAGATCGTAGCCGCTGGCTTGGATGAGAGTCGGGCTGATTGTTGAGCGAACTCGATGATCGAGATAAGCCGCTCTTGTTCGATTGCCATCGGTTATGCCTCGATGTGCCCAAACTATGTGAGAAAGTCTCAGTTGGTTTGTTTTCTTCTATTCAGAATAGCTGGGCAACGCCGAGAAGAGAAGAGATTTAGCTTCACCGGGCACAATCCACTTCACCAACAACGAAGACTCCCGTCCGGTCGCTCCCGCTGCGGCTCCTGTCGCGCCCAAGCATGTGGTGAAGAACGACAGGCAGAGGAATGTTGCTCACCGCGCCCCGGCCACGGCGGAGCCAACGAAGCCGGACGTGACAGGCGAAGCCGTGACTCCATCTCGGTAATTACTCACCTCTCCACTATCAATGCCCTATGTTCTCCGTGGGCCAGTGAGCGCGTGCCGATACAGTCATCCTTTAATCCTTCATTTTCAGCTTCTTCGAGTGGACTGGGAGAGATATCATTGCTTCCTTAAGCTATTCATCACCCCGCTGGCAGATGTCCTCGCCTGATTTTCGCTCCGGGGAGGGTCTGCGCTGGTTGGCTGACACTAATTAGCGGGCGGTGGAACGAGTTTAGAGATCAGCTCGGCAATTTTTCATAGACGGGAACCCAATCGCAACCATGGACAACCGCTTCTTCGAACGCCCAATCCTCAACTCGCCTTATGAGTATCCTGCCCTGCACTGGGAATTGGATGGTGACGGTCAGCCAACTCAGCAGATCATCGACACCCGCCGTCAGGCTGAGTTCATCACTCCCATTCCGAAGCCGAGGAAGCGAAAGTCCACCCAAGGCACGATTGTGTTTGACGAGGGCATGGGGCTCTCGACGGCGGAGCAGCAGTATGACCCCACCCCAATCATCAATGAGCTTCGCGGGCGTGTAGATCAATGGCGGAAACTTCCCAATCCGAAGGACTGGCTGGTCAGCCCAGAGACTGTGCGCCTCCTCCAGCATTGGCGCAGCTATAAGTTCAACAGTATTCGCCCGTTCTTCTGCCAGATTGAAGCGGTGGAAACCGCCATCTGGCTCACCGAGGTCGCTCCGAAAGTTGGGAAGGCTGGCAAAGGATTCATCGAGCACCTCGCCAACGCCAACGGGGATGCCAACCCGGAGTTGATGCGCCTCGCCCTCAAACTCGCAACAGGTGCGGGCAAGACCACGGTCATGGCAATGATCATTGCGTGGCAGACCATCAACGCCGTTCGTCGGCCAGCCAGTCCGAACTTCACTCGCGGCTTCCTTGTTGTCTGCCCCGGCCTGACCATCCGTGATCGGTTGCGTGTTCTTCAGCCCAACGACCCAGACGCCTACTACGCCAGCCGTGAACTGATACCCAACGACATGCTCGGCGACCTTGAGCGGGCAAAGATCGTGATCACCAACTACCATGCGTTCAAGCTGCGGGATAGGCTGGAGCTATCCAAAGGTGGCCGGGCGCTGCTCCAAGGTCGCGGTGAGGAGTTGAACACACTCGAAACTGAAGGCCAGATGATTCAGCGGGTCATGCCGAACCTGATGGGGTTGAAGAACATCATCGTGCTGAACGACGAGGCTCATCACTGCTACCGTGAAAAGCCCGGTGACCCTGATGACGACTCGCTGAAAGGTGATGAGAAGCAGGAGGCTGAAAAGAACCGCGAAGCGGCCCGCCTATGGATTACGGGGCTCGAAGCGGTGAACCGTAAGCTTGGAATCACGCGAGTCCTTGACCTCTCTGCTACCCCATTCTTCCTGAGTGGTTCTGGATACGCGGAAGGCACACTGTTCCCATGGACGATGAGCGATTTCTCGCTCATGGATGCAATCGAGTGCGGCATCGTCAAGCTGCCCCGCGTGCCCGTTGCTGACAATATCCCCGGTGGCGAGATGCCGAAATTCCGTAATTTATGGGAAAACATCCGGTCGAGGATGCCCAAGAAAGGGCGCGGCAAGACGGCCACCCTTGACCCGCTGTCTCTCCCGGTGGAGTTGCAGACCGCCCTCGAAGCACTTTACGGCCACTACTCGAAGACCTTCGCTCTCTGGGAAGCGGCCAAGATCAAGGTTCCCCCGTGCTTCATCGTGGTCTGTAACAACACCTCCACATCGAAGCTGGTCTACGACTACATCTCGGGGTTCAACCGCCAGAACGAGGACGGCTCCACGACTCTTGAGAACGGGCGGCTGGCATTGTTCCGGAACTTCGATGAGCACGGGAACCAGCTAGCCCGCCCGCGCACGCTGCTCATTGACAGCGAACAGATTGAATCCGGCGATGCACTGGACGACAAGTTCCGTGACATGGCTAGTGATGAAATCGAAAGATTCCGGCGCGAGATTGTTGCGCGTACTGGTGACCGCCAACAGGCCGACAACATCACTGATCAGGACTTGCTCCGCGAAGTCATGAACACTGTGGGCAAAGTGGACAGGTTAGGTGAGTCAATCCGCTGCGTCGTCTCGGTCTCCATGCTCACCGAAGGCTGGGACGCCAATACGGTCACCCACGTACTCGGCGTCAGAGCCTTCGGTACCCAACTCCTGTGCGAACAGGTCATCGGAAGGGCGTTACGTCGCCAGTCATATGAGCTGAATGAGGAGAATCTCTTCAACGTTGAGTACGCTGATGTCCTCGGAATTCCCTTCGACTTCACCGCGAAGCCTGTTGTTGCTCCACCACAGCCGCCAAGGGAGACCATCCAAGTAAAGGCGGTTCGTCCGGAACGTGATGCTCTGGAGATCACATTCCCCCGCGTGGATGGTTACAGAGTTGAACTGCCGGAAGAGCGGCTTACTGCGGAGTTCAATGATGATTCCCGACTGGAGCTGACCCCAGATATCGTTGGGCCGTCCATCACAAGAAATTCCGGAATCATCGGCGAGGGCGTCGATCTTAATCTTGAGCATCTTGGCGACATGCGTAGGTCTACGCTTCTATTCCACGTTGCCAAGCGATTGCTCTATACCAAGTGGCGCGACCCCGGCGAAGAGCCGAAGATGCACCTGTTCGGCCAGCTTAAGCGGATTACCAAGGAGTGGCTGGACAACTACTTGGTCTGCACAGGCGGCACCTATCCGGCTCAGCTCATGTATCAGGAGCTGGCTGATATGGCGTGCAATCGAATCACCGCCGCCATCGTCGGAAAACTGGTCGGCGAGTACCCGGTCAAGATCATCCCGGACGCCTACAACCCCACAGGCTCCACCATTCATGTGAACTTCAACACTTCGAAGACAGACCGCTGGCAGACTGATTCCCGCCGCTGCCAGATCAACTGGGTCATTCTCGATAGCGACTGGGAAAGCGAGTTCTGCCGCGTGGCGGAGTCGCACCCGCAGGTGAAAGCCTACGTCAAGAATCACAACCTTGGCTTCGAGGTGCCCTACCGTTACGGCTCTGAGAATCGCAAGTACAGGCCGGACTTCATCGTGCTGGTTGATGACGGGCATGGTGATGACGACCTGCTGCATCTCGTGGTGGAGATCAAAGGCTATCGGCGTGAGGATGCGAAGGAAAAGAAATCCACCATGGAAACCTACTGGGTGCCGGGTGTGAACAACAGTGGCAAGTATGGCCGCTGGGCGTTCGCCGAATTCACCGAGGTCTACCAGATCGAGTCCGACTTCGCGAAGCAGGTCGAGGCAAACTTTAACAGCATGATCGAGTCGCTGACGGCTCAGACCACGGCGTAGGGGAAAAGCATGGCGAAGACTCCGAAGCAGAACGGCACCAAGACGATTGAAACCCTTACCCATGAGGAAGCCTCGCGCAAGAACATCCCCACGGCTGAATACCAGTCGGTGATGCGCAAGGAAGAGCAGAGTCCGATTCGCGTGGCATATGAGCGCCGGAACCGTGACCTCGACCCGCAACTGGTCTGGCGCGGCAAGGACGAACAGGACTGGTCGGACTTGGTGGTGCCCGCTCCACCTGTGTACATTCAGGAAAAGGTTCATCCCAAGGTTCTCATCGATGACCTTCGACGTCGCTCGGAATCTGACGCGAAGGCTGCCGAGAATCAGTTCGACCTGTTCTCGGATTTCAACGGCCTCCCCAGCGAAGCTGCGAAGACGGAGTTCTACCAGCACGACGCCCATTGGAGCAATCGCATGATACTCGGCGACAGCCTCCAAGTGATGGCATCTTTGGCTGAACGTGAGGGGCTGCGCGGCAAGGTACAGTGCATCTACATCGACCCGCCCTACGGGATAAAGTTCAACTCCAACTTCCAGTGGTCTACGAACCACCGCGATGTGAAGGATGGCAACGTCGATCACATTACCCGCGAACCGGAGCAGGTAAAAGCTTTTCGCGATACATGGCGTGACGGAATCCATTCGTACCTGACCTACCTGCGTGATCGACTGACCGTTGCGCGAGACTTGCTGACCGAATCCGGCTCAATATTTGTTCAGATAGGTGATGAAAACGTCCATCGGGTACGCACGATGATGGACGAGGTGTTCGGTGAGGCAAATTGCGTCGGCGTTATATGTGTCGCTAAGACGTCGAGCGCAACAAGTGAGCACTTGGCGGGTATCGCTGACTACATCCTGTTCTACGCCCGAGATCGTCATGTATTAAAGTACCGCAAGGTGCTACGTGAAAAGTCGCTCGAAGGGGATGGGGCAGCAGCCTACGTCTTCGTTGAGGACTTGAACGGTGTTCGAAGGCGCATTCAACCGGGTGAGCAACTCGATGATAAAGAGCTTCGGCCTTTCCGACTCAGCGACCTCAGAAGTGCCCGTCCACCCGGCAGCTTCCCTGTTACCGTCAACGGAAAAACCTATGTACCTGCACGCGGGTATTGGAAGACGGGCGAGATTGGCTTTGCGAGGTTGGACAAGGCCAATCGTGTCCAAGGCTCCGCAGCGACATTGAACTACGTTCGGTACTTGGATGACTATCCAGCTTTCCCATTGAACAATATCTGGACAGATTTGAGTAGTTCAGTCGGGACTGAAAAGGTTTACGTTGTGCAGACAGGAGGGAAGATTGTTGAGCGGTGCCTTCTCATGGCGACCGACCCCGGCGACCTTGTACTTGACCCAACCTGTGGTTCCGGCACGACCGCCTATGTCGCCGAACAGTGGGGCCGACGCTGGATTACTATCGACACCTCTCGCGTTGCACTTGCGTTGGCTCGTGCCCGCATAATGGGCGCACGTTATGCGTACTATCTTCTCGCAGATAGCCGCGACGGGCGGCTTAAAGAAGCCGAGATTACCCGGACAACTCCATCCGATGCGCTGACCCACGGAAACATCAGGCAAGGGTTTGTTTATGAGCGCGTCCCTCATGTCACACTCAAGTCAATTGCTAACAATGCCGAAATTGATGTGATATGGGAGGCTTGCCAGAAGGAGCTTGAATCGCTGCGGAAGCAGTTAAACAAAGCTCTCGGCAAGAAGTGGGAAGAGTGGGATATTCCCCGCGATGGTGACGCCAAGTGGCCTGAGCAGGTCAAGAAACTCCACGCGCAGTGGTGGGCTCAGCGCATTGGTCGGCAGAAGGCAATCGACCTCTCCATAGCCGCTAAGGCTGACTCCGAGTACCTCTATGACAAACCCTACGAGGACAAGAAAAAGGTTCGCGTTGCTGGCCCCTTCACCGTGGAAAGCCTATCGCCCCATCGTGTGCTCGACGTTGATGAGAATGATGAACTGATCGACGGTACGAAGAAACTGCAGGATGGGTTCAACGGGATTCAGGACTTCAGCCAGATGGTGCTGGAGAACCTGAAAACCTCAGGCGTCCAGCAAGCTCACAAGGAAGATAAGATTTCGTTCTCGTCGGTCGCACCATGGCCGGGAGATTTCATCTGCGCGGAAGCCCGTTACCTTGAGGGTGATTCCAAGTCTGCCGCTGAGAAGCGCGCAGCTATCTTCATCGGCCCAGAGTTTGGAACCGTATCTCGCCCTGATCTTGTCGCCGCCGCCCGCGAAGCCGGGGATGCAGACTTCGATGTGTTGATCACCTGCGCCTTTAACTATGATGCCCGGTCAACCGAGTTCGACAAGCTAGGCCGCGTCCCGGTGCTCAAAGCCCGGATGAATGCCGACCTCCACATGGCTGACGACCTCAAGAACACTGGCAAGGGGAATCTGTTCGTGATCTTCGGAGAGCCGGACATCGACCTAATAAAAACCGACGATGGCAAGGTGCAGGTCAAGGTGAACGGTGTCGATGTGTTTGAGCCGACCACGGGTGAGGTGCGCAGCGATAGCGCCGATGGTATCGCGTGCTGGTTCATCGATACGGACTACAACGAGGAGAGCTTCTTTGTCCGCCACGCCTACTTCCTCGGGGCGAATGACCCATACAAGTCGCTCAAGACGACGCTGAAGGCCGAGATCAATGAAGAAGCGTGGGAGACCCTGCACAGCGACACCTCGCGCCCATTCGACAAACCTCAGTCGGGGAGGATTGCGGTCAAGGTCATCAACCACCTCGGTGACGAAGTGATGAAGGTCTTCAAGGTGAACTGATGGAATTCCGCATTGCTGACACATTCACGGATAGTCTCGCGAAATTGACTGGCGAGGAGCAGAAGGCGGTGAAGACAACTGCCTTCGACCTTCAGTTGAATCCCGCCCATCCCAGCTTACAGCTTCACAAGATCGAGAAGTCCAAAGACCCGAACTTCTGGTCGATTCGGGTGAGCAGTAACGTCCGGCTAATCGTCCACCGCACAGGCACCAGCCTATTGCTCTGCTACGTGAACCACCACGACGAAGCCTACAAGTGGGCAGAGCGCCGGAAGCTGGAGACCCATCCCAAGACGGGGGCGGCACAGTTGGTGGAGATTCGGGAGCGGGTGCAGGAAATCACCATCCCGAAGTACGTGGAGGCGGAAGCCCCGGCTCCGAAGAAGCCGCCGCTGTTCAGTGGCATCGCGGAAGATCAGCTACTGGGGTATGGAGTGCCCGCTGAGTGGCTCGGGGACGTGAAGTCTGCCAATGAAGATAATCTGCTGACCTTGGCCGATCATCTTCCCAAGGAAGCCGCCGAAGCCCTGCTGGAGCTGGCCACCGGGGAAACGCCACAAATTTTCCAGCCAGCACCGCTTCTTCCATTCCCCACGGGCATTGTCGCGGGAGTCGCGATTGGATGGTTGGGGAAGGTGCCAGCTACCAAGGCTCCTGCAGCAGTAACTGCTGAATCCCTTGATCACCCTGATGCGAAGCGTCGATTCCGTGCCGTCAATAGCCCAGCCGACCTTGCGAGGGCGCTCGACTACCCATGGGAAAAGTGGACTGTCTTTCTCCACCCTGCACAACAACAGATTGTGGAACGTGACTTCAACGGCCCCGCCCGCGTTTCCGGGTCGGCTGGCACGGGGAAGACGATAGTCGCACTACACCGGGTGGTACATCTGGCACACGCCAACACTAATGCCCGGCTCCTGCTGACAACGTTCTCCGATACCTTGGCCAACGCGCTGCGCACCAAGCTACGGCAGTTGATTAGCAACGAGCCTCATCTCGGGGAGCGTATTGAAGTTCACTCTATGAACTCCATCGGCAGCCGCTTGTACGAGCTGAATCTCGGCAAGCCTCGAATTGCAACAAGCGAGACTATCCAGCAGCTTCTCCAAGATGCCGCCAACTCAGCAACTGGTAACAAGTTCTCCATGCGCTTCCTTCTTACCGAGTGGGAGCAGGTCGTTGACGGGTGGCAACTGGAAAGCTGGGAAGCCTACCGCGATGTGGCTCGGCTGGGGCGGAAGACGCGGCTGAAGGAGCCGCAGCGTGCTCTGCTCTGGAGCATCTTCGATCAGGTAAGGGCTGCGCTGAAGGCACAAGGGCTCATCACAAATTCCGCGATGTTCAATCAGTTGGCGACGTACTTTGCCAACGGTGCCCGGTCGCCGTTCGAGTTCACCGTGATCGATGAGTCTCAGGACGTGAGCATTGCCCAACTGAGGTTCCTCGCCGCACTGGGGGCTGGACGTACCAACAGCCTGTTCTTCGCGGGCGACCTCGGGCAGCGGATATTCCAGCAGCCATTCTCTTGGAAGGCACTCGGCGTGGATGTTCGCGGGCGCTCCAGCACCCTGAGAATCAACTACCGCACCTCACATCAGATTCGGATGCAAGCAGATCGTCTGCTGGGGCCGGAAGTATCAGATGTGGACGGCAACACAGAAGAGCGGAAATCAACGGTCTCGATGTTCAACGGCCCGCTGCCAGTCATTGAAGTGCGCGAGACGGTCGAAGAGGAAGCTGAAACTGTGGGCGAGTGGCTCAAGGCGAGAATAGCGGAAGGTATCCTCCCACATGAGATGGCAGTGTTCGTACGCTCCTCGGCGCAGTTGGAGAGAGCACAGTCAGCCGTGCAGGGAGTCGGACTCGCCTTCAAGGTGCTTGACGAGCATGTCGAGACTCTCAGCGGGACGATTTCCATCGGCACCATGCATCTCGCGAAGGGGCTGGAATTCCGGGCTGTCGTGGTGATGGCCTGTGACGATGAGGTGGTTCCGCTGCAGGAGCGTATAGAAACTGTAACGGACGATTCCGACCTTGAGGACGTGTACAACACTGAAAGGCACTTGCTCTATGTGGCCTGTACCCGTGCGCGAGATCAACTGCTGGTGACCAGCGTAGTACCAGCATCAGAATTTTTGGACGACCTACAAAGGTAGTCCCTTACTGGCCGCGAAATGCGCTCATAGAAATATGCCTTGGGAGTTATATCAATGAAGGACATTTTGACCGACGATCTTAAGCCCGCTGCAGTGAAAATTCTTAATTGTTTCCGCGAACGTGGCCTCCGAACTGGCGAGATGATCGGGCACTGGGACTTTGGTGATGCTGTTATCTGGGAAAAGGGATTCATACGCGATGAGGAAGTTCGGCAAGGGTGGGGTGAACTCACGAGTAAGGTTTACGTCCACGAAGCTGACGCTGCCTTGGTGTTAGCGGAACGCGGAGAGCAGCTTCTGTATGGTTCTATGATCGTTCGAGAGGGGAATATGACCGAACCAACCTATGAAGAACTGAAAGCGCAACTCGAAGCACTCAAGGCCAAGGAAGCACGCAGTGGCACCATGAGTTTCAAAGTGAGCGACAAGGGCGGCGTATCCGTCTATGGACTTGGCCGTTTCCCGGTCACTTTGTACTACGAGCAGTGGATAAAGCTTCTGGATAGGGCGCAGGACTTGCGCGAGTTTCTTGAGGCAAACAAGGACAAGCTGAAGTTGAAGGAATAATGCGGCCATCCAGCCACATACTGTAGACTGCAATCGGGCGTGAGCCCACAAGGGAGAATACAAAAATGGCCGCTACAACAATGACAAAGACGCAGTTGGTCGCCTTAATGGCGGAGAAGATCGAGATCACGAAGAAACAGGCAGCGTTATTTTTCGAGACTTTGGCTGAACTCGCGGTGAAAGAAGCCAAGAAGAATGACGTTTTCGTGGTGCCCGGCATCGGTCGTCTGAAGAAGGTACAGCGCAAGGCACGGACAGGTCGTAATCCGCAGACTGGCGAAGCCATCAAGATTAAGGCTAAGACCACTGCGAAGTTCTATGTCGCGAAAGTCGTGAAGGACGCCATCGCGCCCGCTAAGGCGGCGGCTGCGAAGAAGTAATTCCTGACATCATGCATTAAGGACTGGCCGACCAAAATCGTCGGCCTTTTCTTATCGCACAGGACGGAACCTGCACGCGCTGATTCTTGTTCAGGATGATTCACCGCTGTTAACATCGCAACGATAAGGAGCAAGCCAACATATGGATACTACACAAATTCTGAGTGATCTTCGCGCCCAGCGCGACCGCATTGACAGCGCCATCACCGCACTTGAAGCACTGAACGGAACTGGCGTCACCCAACCAACAGCTAAGACCGCTTCCGTTCCTGCTGCGGTGAAAACCGCGAAGGCAGCCCCAGTCGCTGCTCCAGTCGCAGGGAAGCGCGTTATCAGTCCCGAAGGTCGGCAGCGTATGGCGGAAGCCCAGAAGAAGAGGTATGCAAAAGCTAAAAGGGCTGTGAAGTCTGCGGCGAAAAAGGCCGCTGTGGCTCCGGTCGCGAAGACTTCGGCCAAGGCAGCGCCAGTGGCATCCCCCGGCGTGAAGAAGGTCGGGAAGCCCATGAGCGAGGCCACCAAGAAGAAGTTGGCTGTGGCAGCGAAGGCACGTTGGGCGGCGAAGAAGACTGCGGTGAAGGGGTAGCCATATGGAGGAGGATATCCGGCGCGGACGGGGTCTGTTTTGTGCTGGCGCACTGCGCTTTGCGGTGGATTACGTGGCCTCGGATGATGACCTGAGCCCGCCCGGCACATGCATTATCGCCGAGATTGAGCCCACAGATGGCGGTACGATTCCCGCGCAGGAAGGTTTGCTGGTGCTGGAGGACGGAACGCAATATTTACTTATGAAGGGGCTTAGCGATAAGTGGGTCGGCAAACTGAGCGCCCAGTGCGGACGTGCGTGATGGCAATCAGGATTCCGGCGTGATTCCAATTACGGGCGGAGCGTACTGGGTGTGGTTTAAGGAGAACGAATGGCGGAACTAATCCTCGAATCCGTGCTGACATGCCCAGAGTGCGGCCATTCCAAGCAGGAGATCATGCCCACCGCCGCGTGTCAGTTCTTCTATGAATGCGAGAACTGCATGACCATGCTGCGTCCGCTGCCGGGCGACTGCTGCGTGTTCTGCTCGTACGGGACGGTGAAGTGCCCGCCGATGCAGTCTCACGGTTGTTGTGGATAGCTCCGAAAACGGAATGGCGCACGCCGATTCGACGTGCGCCTTCTTAGGGGAATCGACACCAGACAAATCTGGATGCCAGTTCGCTTGTCTGTGTTACTCCTTAGTGTGTTCCACATAATCGTGGAAGATGCCCTCACGTTCTCGGCTTTCTCCCACCTTGTCTCCGTCTTTATTAGTGTGTTCTGTATAGTCGTGGAAGATTCCCTCACGTTCGCGGCTCTCGCCTGTCTTCTCCCCGTCCTGATCTGTGTGTTCTACATAATCGTGGAAGATGCCTTCTCGCTCTTGGCTCTCGCCTATCTTCTCTCCATCCTTATTGGTGTGCTCTGTATATCGGTGAAAGATGCCTTCACGTTCTCGGCTCTCACCTATCTTTTCCCCGTCTTCGTCATAATGTTCGACATATGGCCCCGTCAGCCCCTCACGTCGCACCGACCGACCCGACCTACCGAGGAATGGCAACCCTGATGTTGTCGGCACCTTGTTATTGTTCGACCCAGCAACCTTTATTACTATCCAGAGGATTACCCCGACAAAAAGGAGAGCAAGAACGATATACACGGCCATTATCAACAGATAGATCATCAGCCCGGCGAAATACAGCAGTCCTGTCACACGCAATGCTGCGCGTACGTGACGGTAATCTACGTTCCGAGTTGCCTTCCAAAGGAGAGCAAAGCCACCGTAGAGGGGGCGCTTAAACCAACGTGCAAAGGTTCCGGTTGAGGAGCGGGCGGAGTCCAATCCTTGCTCGTGTGACTCGCTCCACGACTCTGTCTTCCCGGTTACCTCATCACTAGAAATCAACATAATGACTGCGCCAATCATGAGCGGCAACAACAGGAAAATACTCGGTAGGGCAAC
>Ga0302320_10008046_pt1 | contig 23044 bp, 19 predicted proteins | sample Bog_T0_3_FD_202130 | JGI IMG/M metagenome (GOLD analysis project Ga0302320, IMG submission 202130) | Peat permafrost microbial communities from Stordalen Mire near Abisko, Sweden - Bog_T0_3 | ecosystem: Environmental > Terrestrial > Soil > Wetlands > Peat | place: Sweden: Abisko, Stordalen Mire... | reverse complement strand
TACCACTCGAGACAAAGAGTCCCGCTGACTTAGCTCATCATCCATAGCATCATTGAGCTGCTCTCGGCTCCTGGTTAGATCTGCCACCGAATACTCTTTCAGCCAGGCAATCTGTCCATTATTCGGATTCAGCACTCGAACCCGAAGCTGAAGGTCTTCAGGCATATAAACTACTTCGCTAGAAATCAGCATATCCACGTTGAGTTCACGAGCGACCTGAGCAAGCTGCTTGATTTCAAGAGGATCAAACCGAGCCTCTTCACATGAAGCGCACTGCTTCACTTTGAGTTTCCGAGACGTGAGCAGGATTTTTTCTAATTTAGCCCTCAATCGATTCGAATGATGACCTGGAAATTCATCCGGAGTTCGCACATTAAAGATGGCAATAGTCGAAGTCAAATCCTCCAATTTTGCAATATCCTTATGAAAAAGAGCGATTAGCTCATCTTCTGCCTTATCGTAAGGAACCCTGAGCCATTCAATTCCTTTCCTCACCGGAGGTTTCTCCCTCACTAGCCTCTTGACAGAAGTAGCTGGAAGCTGAACCGAACCTGAATCATTCACTCCCGGCTCTGCAAAGGCACCCTCAGCAACTCCCTGTAGCACCAGAGCGAAAAAAAACACAAAACTGATAAAACGTTTTCGAACCAATAGACTTTGTTTATTCATGTCATTTCTATTTGAATCATTTATTTTTATCTAAAAGCTATTTAATCTATTTAAATAGCGACTGGGGTATTATTTACTCTATTTAAAAAATAATTGCACTACTTATTTACTCAGTTTAATGAAAACTCGACCTATAAATGAAAGCGCTAGACAGTGTTTCGCCCTTCACCCTCCTAAAAAAACAACCTTTTTCGTTTATATATGACTATTTCTGTCTATTAATGGGCTTTTACCCCCCCTAGACTTGACCCCAGAGTCTCTGAGAGGCAATATTCTTAAATGATGTTACGTACCTTGGGTATTTCATTTGTAGAAATCTTTGTGGCTATGGATGTCATAGGCATTCTTCCGCTTTTTCTCAATATGACTCACCGGCTGACCACTAAGCAAAAACATCAGGTAGTTAACACTTCGATGCTAACAGCCCTGGCAGTGGCCCTCATTTTTGTCTTTGTCGGAGATCGAGTCTTTTCTTTTTTCCATATTGCTTTTTTTGATTTTAAAATCGCAGGAGGCCTGATCCTGCTTTTAGTTTCTCTAGCCGATTTGGTGGGAGGCCCGGAAAAAGTGAACCAGTCCTCAGGCTCCACAGGCATTGTTCCTCTTGCGGTCCCCTTGATCACTGGACCCGCAGTGATTATGACTCTAGTGATTCAGGTCAACAGCGTTGGATATGGGATGGCCTTGTCAGCACTATTAGCAAACTACACCCTTGCTTGGATTATCTTGCGCTATTCAGAAAAGCTTACACGGTGGATTGGAAAAGATGGAACGATGATTATTTCAAAACTCGTCGCGCTCTTACTGGCAGCTATTTCTGTTTCCATGATTCGAAGCGGGCTGTTTGAGGCTATCCGCGCTTTTCGTCTCATGTAATGTCTGGAGCGCACTCATAGGTGCTTGCACTCGTTATTTTTGTAGACCGAAAAATCTCGCCCTGATATAGGCAGAATCAAAACCATCTCATCGAAAGGGTATGCTTTGCAGTATAAAATAAATAACGTCGTTATTTCTATTTCTATTTTTTCTATTCTTTTTGGAGTGGGATATTCGCTGACGGGTTGTGGCTCTTCAAAAGCAACCGCCACTAAACCGCAGCGACCTTCACTCATCGAACAAAATCGCCTCCCAGGAGTTTATGCACCGTTGACTGACTCAGTTAAAACAGATCAGGCTCGTCACGAATGGATTCAAAAAATTTTGGACCAACATGCCGAAATTACTTTCAAAGTCAAAAAGGCTCCTCCAGGGTCGAATCCTCAGGCAGACAATACAGGGCTAGGCTCAGTGCAACTCACCCACCGAGACCCAGTGACGGGAGAAAATTGCCAGGTTCAGACCAGCGAATTCCATCTTTCTTTTTGTTGCATAAGCATGTTACACGCCACGTTCAGCCGAAACTCGATTCAGACCACCTCGACTCCTGAAGCTTGCATCAGTTCTCACTTCGGAGAACTGACCCAAGGGATGACATTAGACGAGTTTGGAAAACGCCTTTTGGGAGGGACCCCCATGGAAACCTACCACTTTGAGCATGTCCAAGGCGGCCTATCTTTTATCCGACTTTACAGCAACCCAGACTACGATCCACAAAACCCCTCGGGTGACAAGAGACCCTGGATGTTAGATAACTCAGTATTTCAATTTAGCTCAGTCGCTGTAACTGAACCGGAATACGAAGATCCCGCTCATGGTGATGCCACACGAAGAAACAATCTCTTTGGAACTTGGAAACTGGAGAAGATAAAATTCTAAACTAAGAAAAAATTTGGGACGGGACTCAATATCAGTCCCGTCCCTAAGGATTCTTAAACAGAAGTCCAGCTAGCAGCTACTTTGGGCTGATGCACAACACTTCCAGGTACCGTTGACATTAACTGCTTTAGGCTTCGAACCTGCACATGCAGTGCACTTGTACCCACCCGCATACGACCCGCTGCTGGTCAGTTGCGGATAATAGCTGGTCCCCAGCGTCGAACAAGTAACACAAGAGCCGGAACTCGCACCAGCAGCCTTGTACCATCCTTGGCCCGTAGTACCGGAAGTATTACCGCAAAGGGTTGTTGGTGCACCGTAATTTACTGTTCCCGCCATCGCCGGTTCCCCACCCACTGCAATGAAAGCAAACACCGCAATAAACCATGCCCGAATAAACCATGCTATGATAAATTTTTCCACCTTCATTTCAATCTCCTTTTTATCAAAATTTTAGCCTATTTCCCTGATTTCACCTTGAACTAATTCAATTGGCAAGACGTGCCATCATACGCAAAACCGGTTTGACAGCAGGTCACACCTGTGCCATCAGGACTTGCAGAAAACGAATAGCCTTGACCCCATTTAGCCCCCCAGGCACTACTGCTACAAGCCGTACATTTCCCGGTACTGGTATTCACGATCTGCTGCAAAACGGTGCAGTCAATGCATGTCCCAGACGAATTTAACCCATAATTAGTTGCAGCATTCGTACAGGAGCTAGAGCTAGAACTGGAGCTAGCTCTAGAACTAGAACTAGAACTAGAACTAGAACTGGAGCTAGAACTAGAACTGGAGCTAGAACTAGAACTGGAGCTAGAACTAGAACTGGAGCTAGAACTAGAACTGGAACTAGAGCTAGCTCTTGAACTAGAGCTAGAGCTAGAACTGGAACTGGAGCTAGCTCTTGAACTAGAGCTAGAGCTAGAGCTAGAACTGGAACTGGAGCTAGAACTGGAGCTAGAACTGGAACTGGAATACGTATTAGTTAGAGTTGGCATGCACAGATCGCTAGAATAGTTCTCAAATTGCCCATACTGTGTCCAATCTTGGATGGCGGTTAGTCCTTTTTTAATACTGCCTCTCTCCGTCTGATACTCTGAAGGACTACACTTACGAATATTGGGGTCTATATTTGGATCCTTAGGTTGACAGTATCCTAATTTAAATCCATTAAGAGCATAATCCGTTGCTGCAAGAGTATAACTTTCTGCTACAGAAGGCTGAGCTGCGTAGTAATCGTAAACTGACGGACTACTGCCACTACAGTCAAATGCAAAAGGAGGTCCAATATTATAACCTACTGCGTTAAAGGCGTTCCATGGCGCTGGCCCTGCAGGTGGCCAGTTGGTAACCAGTCGAGACACACCGACAAAATAATAAGCGGGATACATGACAGAATAGCCTGGCACCGACGTATTAAACATCCCATTAATTGCCCAATAAACAGTACCATTGTAAATAACCCATGCCCCAGTCATCTGAAGTACACTGCTTGCAATGGAAGAGCTACTAGCCAAGGTGAGCACAGCGTTCGCATTCGCCGCCACACCCGAGTTAGCTAGACTTTTCTGAACGCCTTGCGTCATCATAATAAAAACAAAGGACATACTCACCATTACACAATTCAATAATGGAACTTTTTTCAACCTAGATCCTCGAAATCGCATACCACCCCCTTCTGAAAACGCTATGAATTTTTATTATATAATTTATAATTATTACTAACTAATGATTAACTGTACACTAAATTAATTTTAAAAAACCCTAGATTTCTATCGAAATACACCAAAAAACAGTAAACTAAAATATATACTTTATCCTATATAAAATGTATCATACTCATATTTATGATTAGAATTCTAAATATAATTTTACTTTTCTTTATTCTTTTTACATTTAGCTCTCCCCTGAAAGCACTTGGAGGTAACTGTTCTCCATGTAAAGATAAATTCCAGGAACTTAAAAACGAAAGCGAAAAGGAAGCCTACAATAAAGTGCTTCTTAAAAAAAACCAAGACTACCTCAGCTCCTTTGGAAAGATAAATAAATCTGGTGCGATTAAGGTTAAGTCCAATATTTTCGTTATTTCTTTGAGACTTGAAACATCAAAAAACAATATCGAAGCAATCCATACCGAACTTACCCAGAAAGGATGCAACCAGTGTCCCAAAACCTAACAAACAAAACTCCCCACTTTAAAAGATCGTTTAAAAACATTCTCATCAATCCAAAGTATCAGATTAAATACATCTTTTACATCAGTACGAGCGCCCTGTTGATTGTGCTATTTTATTCATTCATTACATATTATTATATCCACGAAAATTACGCACTCATCATTGACTTAGCTCCCATTACGGAAGAGGCAAAGTCACAGTTACAAAAGGAACTCATTCAACTGATCCTCCATATTGCAGGAATCTCTTCACTCTTTATCACAGCGGTAAGCTTTATCGGGCTTAAACTATCCCATCGAACCGCAGGACCGCTTTACCATTTTAAGCGAGTTTTTACAGAAATAAGACAAGGAACATTATCAGCTCGAGTAAAACTCAGACCCAAGGATGACTTTCAAGATGTGGCCATCGCATTCAATGAAATGATGGATACATTGGAAGACACAAAAAAGAACTCTAAAACAAGGATACTACCAGAGAAGTCCAGCTAGCAGCTTTTTTGGTTTGCTTTGCAACACTTCCAAGTACCATTGACGTTCACTGGGTTAGGCGCCGAACCTCCACATGCAACGCACTTGTACCCACCCAGATAGTCCCCACTAGTCACCTTGAGCGGAAAGTAGGAATTCCCTCCCGCATTCAACGTCGAACAATCGACACAAGAGCCAAAGGTCGCACCAGTCGCCTTGTACCAGCCTTGACCACTAGTACCGGTAGTCAAACCGCAAAAAGTTTTTGTTACATTGTAATTTACCGATGCCGCGATCGCCAGCTCCCCACCGGGTGTAATGAAAGCAAATACCCCAATCAACCATGCTATAATAAATTTTTTATGCATCATTGGAATCTCCTTTTGAAATCTCCTTTTTATCAAAATTTGAGCCTATTTTCCTGGTTTTACCTTGAACTAATTAGCCCATTGGCAAGTCCTGCCATCATAACTCCAACCGGTTGGACAGCAGGTCACACTAGTGTAATCAGGACTTTGACTAAATACATAGCCTTGACCCCAACCAATAGAGATTAAAGCCCAGGCACTACTACTGCAAGACATACATCTGCTGGTACTGGTATTCACAATTTGTTGCAAAGTGCCGCAGTCAATGCATACCCCATTCGAATTCAACCCATTATTAGCTGCAGGACCCACTACGCAGGGACTAGAACTAGACTTAGAGCTAGAGCTAGAACTAGACTTAGAGCTAGAACTGGAGCTAGAGCTGGAGCTACTGGAAGTCTTGCAATTTGAATAAGCTGTATCAATTGCGATGGCATATAAACTTGTTGAAAGCGTCTGCCAATCCGTGAGCGTAAGGTTCTCAAACACTGTACTAGTTAAGGCTGGCGTTAATTTAGGTAAATTACTAGAACAAGTTGGCGAATCACTGACATAGGCATATTCACTCAAGATAGTACTTAAAGGAATGCTTTTTCCATTGACGTTGGTGAGAGTTCCGTTTCTCAAAAAACAAAGCTGATAGCAGTTATCAATAGAAATTGCATTAGTGTCAAGAGCCTTTAAGTCTGTCTGCGTGGGATTGCTTGTGCTACTAAGAGCAACAGACTGTGTTAGAGATGGACACGAATTCATTGTGGTTTGGATATAATTATATTCCGTTAGTATTGTATTTAATGTTACGATAGAATTTCCATACACAGAAACGCTTGTAGCAAGCGTCAGGCTATCTGCGTAAGCTCGCTGCAAACCAAATAAAGCCATCCAAGCTAGACTTAGCATTCCCAGAGCCTGTTTAAATTTGAAGCAAATTCTTATTATCCACTGAATCATAGCAGTCTCACCTCTAATTTAAAATAATCTTATTTATACTATATTACTATGTAATTAAATTTTTATTCATAAAGAAATTTTTATATCTGCCTTAGAAGATACAAAGAGAAATTTTAAATAACTCCCTACAGCCAAATCAATAAGGAAATCGAGCTAGAAAGAAACAAGACCGGAAGTTCACCGTCTGGCCCCAAAAGCTTCTGACTTGCCAGAATTCCTTCCCGGAAGTTTGCTGAAAGCTCCACCGCAAAATGACTTTCACTACCCAATCGGCATTGCACCCCTGCCTCAAACGACAACAAATACCCCGTGAATGGAATGGCATTCGTAATATCTGTGAAATTCCCATACCCAAATCCAAACCTCGCTCTTTCAGTAAGTATGGAGGGAAAACTAGTAAAAAGATGTCCAGCCACGTTGAATCCAGGCTCAAATAAGAGTATAGACCAACGATCCGAGGGCTGCCTAGTTCTTGAGATTTCTGCTGATGGATCTGGCATCAAAGAACTAGCCACAGAAGGATCCGGTGCCACTGAAATTCGACCGTAGGTGGTATTGGCAAACATAAACTGCAAGTCAAACCCAAAGGCGCCCGGCTGATATCCTACCCTAAAAGCTGCTCCCGACAAGTTAGGGAGCGTCTGGTTAAACTGACTGGAAACCTCTGCCCAAATGGAATGCTCTCCCTTGGCAGGAACAGGTTCAACTACCCTAGGTGGAATAAACTTAATAATCGGCAAAGGAGCAGCAGTTCGAGTCGATTCCAAACTCACAGCCTGAGCGTGTGTAACACCCATTAAGAAGAAAACACCACCGATTAAAGTCAAAAGCTCCCTTTTAAAACAGGCTCTACCTATCTTCATGGGTAAGGATCTCCAGGTAGTTTATCAACCCCAATGAGCTGAGCTAAATCCATTTTACTTTGCAAATGCTGCACTTTGGAATCCTCAAGATTCAGTTCATAATTACGAGAATTATTGATCGCATCGCGTAGCTCCAGTCGGTTGATGGTTCCACTCGTAAGATTTTCCGACAACTTTTCCAGAATTGAGAGCGACTTTTCAAACGCTTCACTATTATTTTTAACATTGTTTTCTGATTGCAATACTGTCCTAATCCCCTGAACAATACTCAATTCATCTTGATTGGTTGTATTTAAAAAGGCGAGATTCGCTTGATCTAATGCGATCTGGGTTTGTTCAATCACACGATTGTTAAATAGACCTCCCGGTCCCACTAAAGGCAGACTCAGTGAAACCGAACCGGATATATTCATATTTGCATTATATGCCGAGCTTGCAAAAGTAGGAGTAATAGTATTGTAGACGTTGTTGTAATTGAGGCTAATTCCACTGAATGCAACTTTAGGCAGGGGCAGTCTATTTTTATGGGCTAAATCTAAGCTCAACTCGGCTTTTTTGAGGTCTCGGCGTCGGTCTTTCATATTGGGAGCATTCTCCATGTAGATTCGCAACGCTTCTTCTGCTGTTAATACAATAGGAATAAACTTAATTTTCTCCTTCATGACATAGGGAGTCCCGATAGGATCCCCCAGGAGATTATTAAAATTCCAAAGCTGGACTTGAGCCGTTGTGAGTTGAGAACTGTAGGCATTTTTTGCATTCAGCAAATCTACTTCAGACGACGAAATGTCATTTTCTGAGGCTTTGTTTACTCTCACCTGAGACTTCACGACCGAAACAAACGCTTCAGCCACCACCACCGATCGCTGGGACGCCTCTAGTTTTTCAGCCTCAGCTTTGGTTCTAAAAAAGCCCGTGATCACCTGGTTTCTCAGGGCTCTGACTTGCTCTTTGTATTGCTCATTCGTTCGCACCCAGTCCAGCCGAGCTTGTTCAAAGGTATTAAAATCCTTCCAAAAATTAAATAATGTGTAGTCTGCGAGCGCAAGAGTCAAACTTTGAGTGGGAAAACCGTGGGTATCTAAACTGTTTCCGTTCTGGTCATTCAGAGGTCCAGGGATATGACCAATCGTTAAGCTATTGCTAGAATTCATGGAGAGATTGATACTGGGCATATACATAGTATCCCACGCATTGGCATACCCGATCTCTGCTCCTTTCAAACTAAGCCTTGCCCCTAGCAAAGTCCGGTTATTGGCAATTGCCTTAGAAATAGCCAAAGGAAGTGTTAGTTCCTCTCCCGCAGGCGTGGAAGGAAGGATCTGAATCCGTCCAAATTGCTTGGGAAGGGTCTCAAGAATGGAAACAGCACGCACCGCTGGGATCTTCTTCGCCCCGGAGGAAGAAGGATTTGCATGACTGGATGGAACAGGGCTTTCAGGCGCAGCACTAGGCACAATATTCCCAGGACTGTTTGAATCATCACCTGAACTAGGCTCCGAAGTGGGAGCCACATGGAAATTCGCTACTGGCATCTTGACAATATCGTCTGCCGCATTTGCTTTGAGCTGAAAAATAATGGTAATTAATAGCAAAATCATCTATTAGAAGTTTTGATAAAATACTCCTAATATGAATTATATAATTAAAATATATTTGTGTAAAATTTCTCGAAGACTTTTATATTAACCAACTACACTTGTCACCTGATAAGATTCGATATAATATTTTTTACATACCTTTTGTATATCTCTTGCAGTGATAGCTCTAATTTTCTTCAGTAGATTTTGTTCAGTCAAGGACGGAACTTGATACAGGAACTCCAGCCCATAATGAGCTGCCAAAGCAGTATCGCTTTGCAAGTCCATGGCGCGCCTACCTAGGTAAAATTCCTTAGCTCGATTCATTTCTTGGCTAGAAGGACCTTTTTCCGCCAATTTTTCCAAAACGACCTGAATTCCACGGATCGCCTCTTCTCGCTTTTGCGGTGCGCAAGCAATGTAAGTTCCCAGATAGCCTCGTTCGAGTCCTTCAAAACTTGTCGGAGAAACCGTATAGGCCAAACTTTTCTTTTCCCTCAACTCGATAAAAAGCCTTCCACTTTGCCCTCCTAATAGGGTCTGAAGTAGCCTTAACACGTGACGATCCTCAGCATAAATCTGAGTTCCGAGCCCCCCCACCATAATATGGGTTTGCTCTCTCCCTAAATTGCACTCCACCCACCGTGGAGCTTTCAAAGTGGGTTCGTCTGATAAGACCTGAGAACTACCATTGACTTCCTTGTCTTCCTTGTTTTTCCCACGACTTCGAAACTGTTTTTCCAACTGAGCCATCCAAGCTTCTAAAGCAGAGGATTTTACCGGCCCACTCACCGAAACCACTAGCCGTTCAGGCCGTAGCCAAGCCTGATGAAAGGCTCGAAGCTTTTCAGATCGCATTGCCTGTAAACTTTCCAAAGAGCCGTGAATCATCCGCCCATAGGGATGACGTTCAAATAGCGTTTCTAAAAATAATTTAGAGCAAAGCTGACTGGAGTGATCTTCAATACTTCTAATCGAGTCTTCTGCAATCCTCTTGGCATGCTCGACCTCTTCTTTGGGAAACACAGGATCTATCAAAACTTCAGTAAACAACTCAGATAAAACTTTCCAGTCCCGAGCCAATCCTGTCAATTGTAGTCCGACACTATTACGCCCTGAAAAACCATCCACACTGGAGGCTCGTCCTTCCGTAATGGCAGAAATCATTTTAGAATCTTTGGTAGTGGTCCCCTTATTCCAAGTAAGCGACAACATGTAGCTAGCACCCCAGTCAGTTTCTGCTCGCTCAATCGGATTGCCAACTTCCAACCGAACACCTCCTAAAACAGACGCATGCATACTGAAAACCTGAGACATCGGGCGAGGATTATAACAAACTTGAAGACCTGAGGACAATTTCACCAGCTCAACACCCTTGCCAGCAGAGCGAGTCAGATAGGTTACCCCAACTCCTGGAGTTTCTGACTTAAGATACCGAGTCGATAGATTTGCGATCTCATTCGTATCAAACAATGGCGCTTGTTTTGGCAATAGTACGACGCCACTCATACGCCGATAGTCCAAGTAGCGACAAGCCACTTCCTTGACTTTTGCGATATCAACAGACCGAAGCTCATCTAAATACGCTTGATCAAAACCTAAATCACCCATGATAAACTTCAAAAACCCCAGGCGGCTGGCCATTCCATCCGCAGTTTGAGTGGCATACAACCTCTCACTCTCTGCATTAGCCATGACTCGAGCTAATTCCTCAGTCGTGGGCCCTTCTTGGCAAATCTTTCTCATCTCCTGAAACATTTCTTCGGCAACCGATTTGAGCTTATCCACAGAATCCATTTCAGCCTGGAAATAGAGCATCCCTGGATCCTTCGGCACATAAAGACCTCCAGAAACATCCGTTGCTAATGAAGTTTGGTAAAAGAGTCTCTGATAAAGGCGCGAAAGCTCTCCCATGCCCAGAACACTTGCCAATAAGTCAACAGCTGGAATATCTTCATGGGCAAGATCCGGCACCCTAAAAGAAAAACTCAGCGTCGGAGTTTTTACATCAAAGGGCCTTACCACCCATGTGGACGTATCCCGAAGTTCGGTCTCACCTACCCGATTTTCACATTTAGCTGACTTTGCTCGTAATACCTTAGAACCGTAATGTTTCTCTAGACTACGAAGGATCGCTTTCTTTCGTAAGCCTTTTTTATCCTGGAGGGGCCCCACTAAAATGAGTCCCATTTTCCCTGAAATATAATTATTCCGATAAAACTTCTCTAATTGGGGAGTTTTTGCCGCTTTTAGGGTTTTTGCATATCCAATCACAGGACGCCCATAGGGATGCTTTGAAAATGTAGATGAAAATAATGTTTGGAATAACTGACGTCCAGGAGAATCTTCATTTTTTCGCAACTCTTCTAAAATAACCTCTCGTTCCCGTTCAAAGTCCTTAACCAAAAACTTCTGAGGTTTTGCTAGGGTTCCGAAGGCATCTAAAATACGTTCCCAATGCTGAGCAGCACAAGTCACATGGTATACGGTTTGATCAAAAGAAGTGTAAGCATTAATATCCCCACCTAAGGACTCAATGGTGCGAGCCATCTGGCCGGTGGAAGCTCGTCCTGTCTCCTTCGCTGCTGCATCTTTAAAAAGCATGTGTTCCAAAAAGTGAGCAAATCCTGCCTCAGAGGGAGATTCGTCCGCACTCCCCGTCTTGACCCACCAATACGTTGCTGCAACAGGACTATCGTAATGCTGAAGAATTACAGGAATACCGTTGGATAAGTGCACTTGCTCAGGCTGAAAAAGTTTTGTCATCATTGTCTCATCAAACTAATAGTGTCTTGTGTCGAAATCCAGTTCAAAAATTATCATTTAATTACGGGATGATTCAGGTATTCTATAAACTGGAAGTACACACGACTGAAAGGAGTCGTTTTTTGTTATGAATAAGAAGCTCTACGTTGGAAACCTTCCCTTCACTGCAGAAGAAAGCCAACTTCAAGCCCTGTTTGGTGGTGATGGCCGGCAAGTCACTTCGGTGAGAATTCTCAATGACCGCGCAACAGGCCGATCCAGGGGATTTGGATTTGTGGAAATGGCTACCCCAGAAGATGCTCAAAAAGCGATCAATGCTCTGCATGGGCATGAATTCATGGGTCGTCCTCTCACCGTCAACGAAGCCCGCGAACAGGCTCCTAGAACCGGAGGAGAAGGAGGCGGAGGCCGCAACAGTGGCGGTTTTGGGCGTCGCAATAACAACCGCGGAGGAGGCGGGGAACGCGGTGGCCGAGGTGGATTTGATCGTGGCGGGCGCTACTGACTGCAAGACAGACTTTATAAAAGATAGACTTTCATAAAGATAGACTTTAGAAGAAGAGCGATTTAAAGATATCCTCAAGCATGCAGTCGCTTTACATCCACTTTCCCTTTTGTGAGTCCAAGTGTCACTATTGCGACTTTTATTCTCTGGGGCAAGAGCGGACTCGTTCTCAAGATGCCGATCGCTTCGAAAGAGCCCTTCACCAAGAGGTCACACTCTGTGCACCGCTCCTGTGCGCTCCATTGAAAACCTTGTTTTTCGGTGGCGGCACTCCGAGTCTCACCCCCTTTGAGTCTAGTGTGAGGGCACTCGCTCCTCTCTGGAAGCATACGCAGACGGTAGAATCCACGGAATGGACGATGGAAGCCAATCCTTCTTCTATTTCGCTCCAGTCCCTTCAATCATTCCGTTCCTATGGAGTCAATCGCATCAGTATGGGAGTTCAGGCCCTCAACCCCTCCTTATTGAAACTCTTGGGTCGAGTTCACTCGCCTGAAACAGCCCTTGAGTCTTTGGACACTGTTTTTCAGGCTGGATATGAAAACGTTTCCGTGGACCTGCTCTGTGGCATCCCTGGTCAATCAGAGAAAGACATCGAGCAAGCCCTCGAAAGACTAACCTCATTTCCCATCACCCATTTGAGCTGCTACTTACTGACACTGGCTCCGCATCACTCCCTTTATCGTCAACTCCCTAACGAAGACATTCAGCTAACTCACCTCCTGTTAGTCCATGATTGGATGACCGCACACGGTTTTGAACATTATGAAATTTCTAATTTCGCCAAGCCTGGCAAGCAAGCGCAGCACAATCTTCAGTATTGGAAAGGTGAATCCTATTTGGGCCTAGGACCCTCAGCTCACTCGTATGATAAGTTAGCCCAGCGCAGGTGGAAAAACGTTTCCTCCCTTCATCAATACGTCCAGCGACTCTTAGAACAAAATAAAGACGTCCGAGAATGGACCGAATCTCTCACGACCCAACAAAAGGAGTTGGAAAAATGGATGCTTGCACTAAGGCTCAATGAAGGATTTCCTACCCAGTGGCTAGACTCCCCCCTGAGGCAGTCTCGTGCAAAACTTTTAGAAAGCGACGGATTATTAGAAGCTCACCCCCAGTTTCCATTACGAAAACGCCTGACTGCACGCGGGTTTGCGCTGTCTGACTCGATTATTCGATCCCTAGCTTAGGGCTAGAGTTTACTGAGCAACTTTATCATTGCACCCAAGAAATAAAGGGGGCAATTAATGAGCTCCTTTTGTCTTTGAAGATTCAGGGGAGATACGCGAACACTCCAATGAGGGTTAAATCGTTTTTGGTATTCCTTAAGGCTCTTACTATGTACGGAAATCCTTGACTTTACTTCCAGGGGAATCACTTTACCCTCGTGCTCGATCAGAAAGTCTACCTCCGCTTCGCTTGCACTTTTCCAATAAAAAAGAGACTGCCCCAAATGAGCGATCAGTTCTTGGGCAACAAAGTTCTCAGTCAAAGCCCCCTTAAACTCCGTAAACATCGAATCCCCATAAATAATGGTCTTTGGAGAGAGGTGAGCCATGGTACCTAAGAGCCCAACGTCAAACAAAAAAACTTTAAAACTATTTAAATCAGCATATCCACCCAACGGAAAACGGGGGACTTCAATGCGAGGAATTTTAAAAATAAGTTCTGCATCGCTGAGCCATTGTATAGCACTTTCGTATTCACGAGCCCGAGCGCTCTTAGCAATAGCTGAGAAAATGAATTTTCTATTCTCTTTAGCAAGTTGACCAGGAATTGCATTCCAGATTTGAGTCGTCTTAATCACATCCGTTGGGGGAGCATATTTTGAAAAGTCCAGGAGATACGATTGAAGAATATGACTCTGAATCCGCCTCACTTCTTCTGGTTTTTCACCCGTCCGGTATAACTCTACTGACTCAGGCATTCCCCCCACAAAGAAATAAGCTTTCAGAAGCTCTAAAAGTTCTTCATGAAAAGGTGTTGCCATGGGATCCGCTGTCTCCCCTGTTTCCAGATAGGCTCGAAGGTCGTTTTTCCCTAAGGCACTCAGAAATTCAAAGAAAGTGAGTGGATAGAGGTTGAGAAAATCGACTTTGCCCACTGGAAACGACTGGGCCCCTGCCAGTTTAATTCCTAAAAGTGATCCGGCAGCTATTATTGGGTACTGACGAGCCTCCTCACTAAAATATTTGAGGCTGGTAAGAGCCAAACTCGACCCTTGAATTTCATCGAACACGACAAGAGTACGCTCAGGCTCAATCGACACACCGCGATAAATAGATAAATTTTTGATAATTTTCAGCGGATCTAGCTTACCTTTGAAGAAATCCTCTAACCTGGGATCTTCCTCAAAATTAAAATAAGCCAAATCGATAAATTCAGCTTTACCAAACTGCTTGAGTAGGTAAGTTTTGCCCACCTGCCTAGCACCTCGAAGGATGAGTGGTTTTCGTCGTTTTGCATCTTTCCAACTGCGCAGCTTTGCTTCTAAATCTCTTTGCATAGGCCCTACAATCACATAATACGTACGAATTTCGTGATTGCAATCACGAAATTCGTACGTATTATGTGAAATCGATTTCAATTTGACTTCAAGGAAAACAACCCCATAGTTAATTGGCAAACGGAGGGTGATTGAGTGATTGAGTCCACTGAAACCAAATTTGGCATGACAAATAATATAAATCCAAGTAGTCCTAGCGGTCCCAAGAGTAAAAATAATGAAAATCCTGAGGAAAATTTGGAACCTAGCTCGCAAGACGCTCAGACAAGTCCTTCCCATGTCGAAGTGGAGGAACTCAAAAAACGCATTCAAGAGCTTGAAACTCAAGGTAAAGAAAAGGATTCTAAGTACGTTTACCTATATTCTGAATTTGAAAATTTCAAAAAACGCGGCATCAAAGAAAGAGCCGATTTAATCAAGTTTGGCTGGGAAACCGTTGCGCGAGACTTACTCCAAGTGGTCGACAACCTAGAAAGAGCCTTGGAGCATGCACCTACTCATACCGATCGCTCTTTGATCGAAGGGTTGACTCTCGTTTTGAACCAATTCAAATCCACGCTTCAAAAACAAGGGGTACAGCACATTGAGAGCGTCAAGAAAGATTTTGACCCCAATCTTCATGAGGCAGTGGGGCAAGAAGCGTCAGAACTCCCTACAGGAACGATCGTCAAAGAACATAGCCGAGGCTATACCCTTCACGGACGGCTTTTGCGACCCTCTCGAGTCGTTGTCAGCATGAATCATTCTGGGGACTCCCCAAAACAAACCCCAGCCACTCCCAACCCCTCAAAGACGGGTTGACGAACTCAAAATCATCCCCAACTTGAGTTCAAGGGCTTGGGAATCAATGAAAGGTAAAGAAAGGTGAGGAAGTTATGGGTAAAATTATTGGTATTGACTTAGGAACGACAAACTCGTGTGTCGCAGTCTTAGAAGGGGGAGAGCCCAAGGTTATTCCAAACTCAGAGGGTGCAAATACGACACCGTCCATTGCTGGATTCTCTCCTTCTGGAGAAAAAATTGTTGGACAAGCCGGAAAACGTCAGGCGATTACTAACCCTGAAAAGACGATTTTCGAAGCCAAGCGCCTCATTGGAAGAAAGTTTAGCTCGAGAGAAGTTCAAGAATTCATCAAAGTGGCACCCTTTAAAATTGTGGAAGCCAAAAATGGCGATGCTTGGATTAAAGTGGGGGACCGCGAATATTCGCCTCAGGAAATTTCTGCTCTCGTTTTACAAAAGATGAAAAAGACGGCTGAGGATTATCTAGGAGAACCTGTCACTGAAGCAGTCGTCACCGTTCCTGCTTATTTTAACGATGCCCAGCGACAAGCCACGAAAGACGCAGGGCGCATTGCAGGTCTAGATGTAAAACGCATTATCAATGAACCCACCTCTGCTGCTCTTGCCTATGGATTAGACAAAAAAGGGACAGACTCAACCGTAGCCGTCTTCGACTTGGGCGGTGGCACTTTTGACATTTCTATTCTCGAAATGGGTGACGGTGTTTTTGAAGTCAAGGCCACCAATGGTGACACCTTTCTTGGCGGCGGTAATTTTGACCAACGTATTATCGATTGGCTCGCCGATGAATTCAAAAAAGAATCTAGTATTGATCTCCGCAAGGACAAGATGGCTCTTCAGCGCTTGAAAGAAGCCGCTGAAAAGGCCAAACATGAATTGTCCAGCACCACGGAAACAGATATCAATTTGCCTTTCATCACGGCGGATGCTTCAGGACCTAAGCACCTCAATCTCAAGCTTTCCAGAGCCAAGCTTGAAGCCTTGGTTGCTGACCTCATGGACCGTCTTACTGCGCCTTGCGAAACTTGCATTAAGGATGCTGGCGTTCAAAAAAGCAAAATCGATGAAGTCATTCTTGTAGGCGGAATGACTCGAATGCCCCGAGTTCAACAAAAGGTAAAAGAAATTTTTGGAAAGGAACCTCACCGAGGCGTTAACCCCGATGAAGTGGTCGCTGTGGGAGCTGCTATTCAGGGCGGAGTACTCAAAGGTGATGTAAAAGACGTTCTTCTTTTAGATGTGACTCCTCTATCTTTGGGCATTGAAACCCTTGGCGGAGTTTTCACCAAACTCATTGAAAAGAACACCACGATTCCAACAAAGAAATCTCAGACATTCTCCACTGCGGCAGACAGCCAATCCGCAGTGACCATTCATGTTCTTCAGGGTGAAAGAGAATTTGCTGAATATAACAAGTCTCTTGGACGCTTTGACTTAGTGGGGATTCCTCCAGCACCTCGTGGGGTACCTCAAATTGAAGTCACCTTTGATATTGATGCCAACGGCATTGTTCATGTCGGCGCGAAGGATTTAGGCACAGGCAAAGAGCAATCTATCCGTATCACTGCCTCCAGCGGTTTATCGGAAGAAGAAATCAAGAGGATGCAAAAGGAAGCAGAAACTCACCGGGCTGAAGATGAAAAACGCAAAGACCTGGTCAATGCTCGAAACACTTTGGATGGCTTGATTTACACGATTGAAAAAACCGTGAAAGAAAATGGGGATAAAATTGCTGCTGATACTAAAAAGCAAGTGGAAGAAGCCCTAGTGGAAGCTCGCAAGCATCTGGATAGCAAAGAGGTGGCTGAGCTTCAGAAAGCCACTGAAAACCTCACTTCTGTCTCCAATAAGATGGCCGAGCAAATGTACAAAACGGCTGGAAACTCAGCCGGAGGTCCATCCATGAACGGTGCTCATGCAGAAGCCCAAGGACACTCCACCAGCGACAATCATGCTCAAAAAGAAAGCAAAAAAGATGATGTGATTGATGCAGACTACAAAGAAGTCTGATAGCTTTTAAACTTTCCTATGTCAGTTGTCAGCTCATGAGGGTTCTTCATCCTAATGCTGACAACTGCATATTTATTTGAGTAAAACAAATTATGGCTACGAAACGCGATTATTATGAGGTCCTGGGAATCACCCGAGGTGCCTCACCGGACGATATCAAAAAAGCTTACCGTAAACTCGCTGTTCAATTTCACCCTGACAAGAACCCCGGGGACAAAAAAGCCGAGGAACGATTTAAAGAGCTTTCTGAAGCTTACGAAGTTCTATCTGACACCCAAAAACGGCAAATGTATGACCAATTTGGCCATGCAGCCAATGCTGCTGGAGCTGGAAACCCAGGAGGATTTGACGCCCAAGGTTTTGGTGGTGCCTCCATCAATGACATTTTTGGAGACATTTTTGGAGATCTTTTTGGAGGTGGAGGCGGAGCTTCTCGAGGTGGCGCTGGTCGCAGAAGAAACACAGGAAGACCGGGAGACGATCTAAGAACTTCCATCGATATTACATTTGAAGAAGCTGCCTTTGGTACAGAGAAGGTCATTACGGTCCCTAAAACAGTCCCCTGTGATACCTGTGAAGGAACTGGAGCAAAACCTGGCACTCAACCAGAATCCTGCGCTCAGTGCGGCGGACGGGGTGAAGTGAGCTTTCAGCAAGGATTTTTTGCGATCACCCGGCCCTGCCCCCGTTGTCATGGAGGAGGACAAACCATCCCTCATCCTTGTGTCAATTGCCAAGGCTCAGGGCAGATGAAAAAGCGCTCTCAAATTGCAGTGAAAATTCCAGCAGGAGTCGACAGTGGACAACGACTGAAACTCACTGCTGAAGGCGAGGCTGGGGAACGAGGTGGACCCGCTGGTGATCTTTACGTGGTCATTAATATTTTACCTCATGACTTTTTTACCCGGGATGAATTTGACGTCATTTGCGAAGTCCCTATCACCTTTGCCCATGCTGCATTAGGAGCAGAAATTGAGGTCCCCACTTTGGAAGGCAAAGTGAAGTTAAAGATTCCGCCTGGCACGCAATCCCATAAGATACTCAGACTCAAAAATAAAGGACTTGCACGACTTGGGTCTTATGGCCGCGGTGACCAACTGGTCCGCGTCATTGTAGAAGTCCCAAATAAACTTACCGCTGAACAGAAAGACCTTTTAAAACGCTTTGCCGACAGCGAGGCTGAATCCGCACACCCTATGCATCATAGTTTTTTCGAGAAAGTGAAGCATCTTTTTGGATAAATTTAACTTGAGCTTTCTGACATCCAGCAGAAGGAACTCCCTCCTAGCTAGTGCATCCCGCCAAACTCTCAGTTGGAGTTTATTTTGTTTTGCATTTTTAATCTTAGAAGGTTGCTCAACTCCCGCTCCACTTAGAGAGTCTTCTGAATCAAAGAAATCTGAGATGAATGGACTCATGCTCACGCCAGAATCCTTGACCAAGAAAGAATCCTCTAAGCAAGAACTGGAAGAACTTCAAGAGATTAACTCTCTTTATTCCAAGAATCTTTTTGAAGCAGCAGAAGACAAAATGATTTCTTTTGCAAAAAAGCATCGTAAAAGCTCTCTCCTACCTGCCGTTGAAAACCTTCGGGGATTGCTTCTTTTTAGGCAAAAACATTCTCTCAGTGCCATTTCTCATTTCAAAAAATCCATCGCTCTCAATCCATCTCAGCCAGTCTTTAATTCTTATGTGCTTTATAATTTAGCTAGTGCCCAATTTGAAGCGGATTTGCTCGATGAAGCTCAAGACACGTTGGAAGATATCTCTTTGGAGTCCTTAGATAAATCCAATCGGCTCAAGGTTTATTACCTCAAAGCCACTCTCTACCAAAAAAAACTTCTCTCTTCGGAAGCCGTTCGTCAAATCCTTTTAGCAAGCCGGTTGCTGCCTGAAGCAGGCTCCCCTGAGAACAGTAAGGCTATTTTTAAGCTTTTAGATCAATCCCTCCAATCCATCCATGACGTCCCCACACTGGGGGAACTGGTTCAAGAATTTGAGGATTCCCCACTATCAGACGTTCTGCTGATGAAGCTAGCTCGACTTGAAATCGCAGCTGGCAACACGGGAAGCGCTGAACTTCATCTGCGCTCACTGATGACCCGTTTTCCTCAAAGTGCCCTTTATGCTCAAGCATCAGAAATGATTTCTCACCCAGGCGCTCAAACCCCAGAAGACGTCACTTCTATAGGGGTTCTATTGCCGATGAAGGGAAAATTTGGCAAATTTGGCATCAAAAGCCTTCAAGGAATCCAGCTCGCCTTTGGTATTTTTAGCCAAAGCGACCCTGATTCCCCCAATTCTAAGATCCAACTCATCGTTGAAGATAGCGGAGACGAACCTGAACAAGCAATCCAGGCACTCGGGCGTCTCGTCACAAAACATCATGTACTTGCTGTCATTGGCCCCATGCTGAGTAAGGGAATCGACCTAGTCTCTCAACGTGCCCAGGAACTCGGTGTCCCTTTAATCTCTTTATCTCGTCGCGCAGGGGTACCCATGGACTATGTTTTTCAGGCGGGCCTGACCCAACAACTGCAAGCCTATGAAATTGCCCGCTATGCCATCCAGAATTTATCGCTCCGACGATTTGCCATCATCTATCCCAATGACAAATTTGGAACTGAAATACGGCAAAACTTTTGGGATGCTGTTGAGTCTTTAGGTGGAAAAATAGTGGGAGCTGAATCCTACACTCCTGGAGAAACGGACTTCCGCACCCCCGTGGACAAGCTTTCTGGAGTCTTTTATACAGAGGCGCGTCAAAGGGAGTTAGAATTACTAGCCAAGGAACGGGAGGCAAACCAAATTCGTAAAAGGACGAGAAAGACGGAGCAGTTCTTTAACCTAAGGCCTATCGTTGATTTTGACGCAGTCTTTATTCCTGATGATCCGAAAGTAGCAGGCCAAATTTTACCGACTTTTGCCTACCGAGATATAGACAATGTAAAATTCCTGGGGACTTCTGCATGGAATTCTCCTGACTTTCTTTCAAGAGTTCAAAATTATGCGGAATCCGCCGCTTTTGCCGATGCGCTTGCCTCAGACAGCAGCTCCCCTCTCATTCACAGTTTTTTCGAAAAATATCGGGCGAGCTTCAATCAGGAACCCACTTCCATGGAGGCTATGGCCTATGATGCCGGCAACCTCCTTCGAAAAATCCTCACTTCCTCAGACCGTCCCCTTTCCCGTTCTGAAATTCGGGACCAATTGAAAACTGTCAAAGATTTTCCAGGAGTCACCGGGACTATTTTTTTCAAAGACGGTCAGCTTTTCCGCAACTTAAAGATCATCAAAGTAAAAGACGGCCGGTTTGTAGAAGCAAAGAACTGAGGAGCGGTAAAGCGCCCTTTTATAACAGACCTTTAGCGGCTCTGAGGCAATAGCGCTCTCAGCGACTCCTTCAAATTCAAGAGAGCTTGTAACTCTTCTTCAGGCATGCTTTCTAGAACCGCACGAGGGAGTTTCGGTTCCGAGCCTTCAGTCGTTTGGGTACTTGCTTCCACCCTTTTATTTTGGCTCGAGCTCACCGAAACCAGGGTTCTGCTAAAATTGGTTTTGTAATCAAACGATTCACAAGAAGCTCCATTTTTGCGATGGATCACAAAAGTATTAATGACTTCCTTTAATCCTCCAACACCCTCCATTCTTTCGTGATCGTAAGGAACAAGTACATTTCTTACAAAATCTTCGTCCTCGGAAGTCACAGCATATTGTCGGGCTTTTGCAATATTCTTTAAGAATTTATCAACCCCCACCTTGGTTCTTTTTTCCAAATCGAGTTTTTTATATTCTAAGATTGAAAATCGGCGATTCATGGCATCCACATGCGATGCATCTACGCCAGGCCGATTGAGCAAAGGACCGTTTCCTGCTCCCACTACAATTAAATGTGAGGCATCTATTTCTATGCCAGTCGTTTTATCAGTAAATGTCTCCCCAGATAATAAAGGTTTAAAAAGCTGCTCAAAGTTTTCACCATAAGTTTTAGAATTAAAAAGGTGATCCATCTCGTCAATAAAAAGTACTCCGTTGAGATAGGTTTTCCCATCAGAAGATTTAGATTTCAGCATGCACTCCAAAAGTTTCCCCATGATCGGACCATCGCCACCACGGTCGCTACTGCTTCCCATAAAATCTTGAGGAGTTAAGCTTGAGGCTTCAATTTTGCAAAACGGTAAATCAAAAACCCTTGCAAATGCTTGAACTGAATCTGTTTTTCCTGTTCCCCCTGGTCCCATCAGGTAAATATTCTGACGATCTCTAAATTCAGAATCTGATTCTAATTCGGAATTCGCAATCACTCGAACGGCCTGATCTTCAAAAAATTTTCTCACAGAGGGTTCAAATGTATCTCCAAAAAAATCGCCCAGCTTAGCTTTAGCTTCGCTGGCTGTCAGTTCCACAACTTTGGCTCTCAGGGGAAGTGACAATGCGGCTTGCACACGTTCCATTCCTTGTGCATGGATTTTTCCAGGTCGATTATAATCGTGATAACTACTATGGATGGGTCCACTCCCAGTTACTTTACTCTGAATGGCATCTTGAACGGCCTTCATTGCGTCGATAACAATGCGGTAACGCTTTTCTACTTCGGGCTCTCCCCCTGGAGTCAAGACTTTGAGCAGCTCAAACTTCAATTCAAGCTGGTCACTGAGCTCCACGAGCTCAACCAACCCCGGATCCATTCCACACGCAGAAAACCCGAAATTTTTCGAAGCACGACCCAATTGATAGAGGTTTTTTGAAAGAAATTTTTTCGCTGTTTTTGAGCCATACGCAGTCACTCCGCCTAACACAGTGGTTCCAACCGTTGCGCCTGCTGCTAGGAGAAGGCCGCTATTACTTCCAAGCATCGATGATACAGGACTGCTCCCAGCCCCACATCGTTCCGAATCCTCTGGTGATGGATTCAAACAGGATATAGCTGCCATGACGGGTCCTCGCATTTGTTCAGCAGCGTACAGAGCCATGCAGCCTGCGCCACCAGCTAGAATTAATTTCCCAGCTGCGGTGACACCCGTCCTTAAACATTCGCTATTCTTCCTTCTCCAGAAGCTTTTTTCAACTTCAGCTATTTTATCTGAAATAGGATCTGCATGCACTTGCGTCGCCACAAAGGCCAGCAGAATACAAATCAGGGAGGTTTTAGAAAGCCAAGAATTCACATTTACAGAGTACTTCATACAACGCCTTTATGAAGCAACTCTTATGCCATAGATGACAATTACATCATCAATTCAATTAGTATTTTCTACTGTAATATCTGATACTTACCATGCAATTTCTATTTTCGTTGCAAATGTTATAACGGAGCACCGGGATTCTGCATAAACTGTCAAACAATCAGTCCGGTGGCTAAAGTAATTCCATAATTGGGGACTCCACTCTTTCAGTTTTCGGAAGAACTCATTGAAAGCTGCGATGTCAACCTCTTTTACTATCTTCAGAAGCTTGTACCAGCGAAGTTTTGCTATCTGAACTGTTGGGGACTGAAAAAATTGCGTAAAATATTCCCGAATGAGAAGAGCACCTACAATCCGTTCATTGATCGCCTTAAGTTCCCCCAAGAGCCAGCGGTCAGTTAAGATCGACTCACTCGTGGATGAGTCAGTCGA
>Ga0302320_10008045_pt1 | contig 23049 bp, 23 predicted proteins | sample Bog_T0_3_FD_202130 | JGI IMG/M metagenome (GOLD analysis project Ga0302320, IMG submission 202130) | Peat permafrost microbial communities from Stordalen Mire near Abisko, Sweden - Bog_T0_3 | ecosystem: Environmental > Terrestrial > Soil > Wetlands > Peat | place: Sweden: Abisko, Stordalen Mire... | reverse complement strand
AAAGGCGGCGGTAGAGCACCGATTTTTCGAGCAGCTCCTCGTGCCGGCCCACCTCCTTGATTTCGCCCTTGTCCATGACGACGATTTGATCCGCCTTGAGGATGGTCGAGAGCCGATGGGCGATGGCGATGACCGTGCGGCCGGTCGCGAGGCGCTCGAGCGCCGCCTGGATTTCGTGCTCGGACTCGGAGTCCAACGCGCTGGTCGCTTCGTCCAGGAGGAGGATCGGGGCGTTCTTGAGCAAGGCGCGGGCGATTGCCAGCCGCTGCTGCTGGCCGCCGGAGATCAGGCAGCCCTTGTCTCCAATGATGGTCTGGTACCCCTGCGGCTGGGCGAGGATGAAATCGTGGGCGAAAGCCTGGCGCGCCGCCTCATAAACTTCCTCGTCCGTGGCATCCAGACGGCCATAGCGGATGTTACCGAGAATGGTATCGTGAAACAGGAAGGTGTCCTGGCTGACCATGCCGATGCTCTCGCGGAGCGATTTCTGGGTGAGCGAGCGGATATCGTGGCCGTCGAGACGGATGCAGCCGCTATTGGGATCGTAAAAACGGAGCAGTATCGAGAACACGGTGCTCTTGCCGGCGCCGCTCACCCCCACCAGCGCGTAGGATTTGCCGGGCTCGATGTGAACGGAGACGTCGCGCAACGCCGGGGGGCGATTGGGAATGTAAGTGAAGGTCACGTCATCGAACTCGATTTCGCCGCGGGCTCTCTCGAGGGCGACGGCATCCGGCTTGTCCTTGATGGTGGGCTCGATGTCCAGAAGCGCGAAAATATTGAACGTAGCGCCGAGGGCCTTTTGAACGCTGATGTGGACTTTGCTCAGCTTCTTCACCGGCTGGTAGAGTACCACGAGGCTGGTCAGCATGGCGGTGAACGTGCTGAAAGCCATGTGCGAAAAGGAGACGTAAACCAGCGCCGCCCAGACCCCGAGGCCCCCAAGGCTCTCGATGATGGGGCCGACGATCGCCATGGCTTTGCGCACCTTGAAGCCCATGTTGATCATAAACAGGCTGGCGTCGTGGAAACGGCTTTCCTCGAAGGGCTCCCGGCAGAGCGTTTTTACCAGCCGGTTGCCGGCAAGGGCCTCGTGCAGGATGACCATGAGCTCCGCGTTGCTCGTCTCATCCATGCGTCCGATTTTGCGCACCTTCTGGCCGAAGACGGCGATGGGGATCAGGCACAACGGAAACAGAGAGAGGGCGTAGACAGTGAAACGCCAGTCGATCTTGAGCATGACGATCACGATGGCGATGACGGTCAGCGGCTGCGTGACGATGTCGTCGGTAACGGCGGTGATCGCAAGCTGGGCGGACCGGGTATCATTCGCGACCCGGGAGATGAGGCTGCCGATCTTGGCCTTGTTAAAGAAGTCCGAAGACTGGCTGAGGATATGGTGGAAAATCTTGATGCGGAGATCGTGCAGGACCCTGAGGCTGACCCAGGTCATGTAGTAATTCTCCATGTAATCGCAAAAACAGCGGGCGATGATAACCAGCGGCAGGATCGAGCAAATCAGCAGGATGTGGGTGAGCGACGTCGAAACCGTGGTCGGCGGCCCGTTCACGTAATCAACCACGTTTTGGGCGATGCCGGTGACACCCTGGATCGTGCCGTGCGCCGCACTGGCGGCGGCCTCCGCGCCTTCCCGGAACGAATGCTTGGTGACGTAGCGGACCACCGCGATCTGGCCGGCGGTCAGCGCGGCCGACCCGGCCCCGGCAACGATGCTGGCGATGAAGGTGAGCCGGTATTTATCGATGTAAGGCCAGAGCTTCCGGTAGCCCTGGTTGCCCTCGGAGAGAGCCTCTCGAAGGCTGAGCTTGGTACGCGTGCTTCTCTTGGGGGGTAGGCCGGAGGATGGCTTGGCAGGTGCGGGGTCAGGCATGTACGTGAAGCGCCACGATAGCATCAATGACCGCCTGGGTCGATATTTCCGTCATCGGACCCCCAGGATGCTGCGGACGGAACTCTGGCGGCGAGACCGGCCCTTGGGATTGGATTACGATGGCCCCTTCATGGCGCGGCCTCCAATGAAATGGGTTCGTGACGCCAAACAGCGCCACTTGCGGCGTGCCGAAGGCCGCCGCAAGGTGCATCGGCGCGGAATCGACGGTAAGCACGAGGCTCGCCGACCGAGCAAGGGCGGCCAGGGTCAGCAGATCGAGGTGGCCGCTCAGGTCGCGCTCCGCGACCGCGGGCCAGGCTTTCTTGATGGCGGCGCGATGGCTTTGCTCATGCCCATCCATGTTGCCGGCGAGGACGCATGGCATTTGCAGGTTCGCCTCGCACCATTGGATCACCTCCGCCCAGCGCTCCGCCATCCAATATTTCTCGGGCCGCGCCGTGCCGGGATGGACAAGGATGAAGGGGCCGGCCACCTGCGCCTCGTCCAGGAGCTGCCGGGCCTTGCGCGGCGCCCACTCGGGCAGGTGGAGAACGATGGGCGTCTCCCGGCGAATGGGGAGGTTCAGGGCGCGGAGCAAATGTGTGTAGTGATCGACCGTATGGTGCTCGCGGACCGACGAAGCGATGAATTCATTGTAAAAAACGTGCCGGAACCGCGAGCGCTGGACCCACTCGAACGTAACGCGCCGCCGGGCCTTCGAGAGGACGGCGAAGAGCGCCGAGCGATCCGTGCAGGTGAAATCCAGGCAAGTGTCGTAATGGCGCAGCAGCAGGTGCCGCCAGAGCCGCGAATTCTCCCCGTAGCGCCGATAGACCAGCGTATCGTCCACATAATCGATGGCCGGGAGCATCTCCTGGCTGCCGGCCTCGACTACCAGGTCGATGTGGGCCTTGGGCAGATTCTCCCGTAGCGTCCAAAGCGCGGGAGTCGTCAGGATCAGGTCCCCGATCCGCTTCAATTGCAGAACGAGAATCCTCATGGGACGCAGGAACGCCTGATAGCTGTCGGAGAAAATTGCACGGATTTTTGGCTGGAGCCGGGAAAAGATAGAGGTTTTTCCCGCCGGGGGGAAGCACGGTTCTTACGGACCATAGGCCCTATAAGCCCCATAGGCCTTATGGGAGGAGAAACCCCGCCATGTCTCCCGGCAACCCGGTCTCCCACCGCAAGCCGTCATCGGGAATCTCGAGCACCGCGGAATGCAGCGCATGCCTGTGCAGGAGCAGCGCCCGCTTGAGATCGGGCGTCCAGCCGGTGCGGATAAATGTCAGGTAATGCTCCTCCGAGGGCCCATAGATCTTATCCCCTACGACGGGGTGTCCGGCGTCCGCCAGATGCACCCGGATCTGGTGCATCCGCCCCGTCTCCGGGTATGCCCGCACGAGTGCAAACCGCTCCTCCGGCTCCCGCGCAAACCGGCGCTCGACCTGGAACACTGTCCGCGCCGCCGCCCCAGCCGGGTGCGCGCACTGCTTGAGGTAAATCCGGGACTCCCGGTGGATCCCCTGCCGCAGCAGCGGCGCATCGACGGCAAACCGATCCTCGACCGGCCAGCCCCACACCAGCGCCAGGTATTGCTTGGCGATTCGCCCCCGCTCCATGAGCGTGCAGAAATGCCGGGCCGCCTCCCTGGACTTCGCGATCAACACCAGCCCGCTCGTCTCCCGGTCCAGGCGATTGATGATCGAAACCTGCCCCCCGTTGGCGATCTCGAACGCGAGCAAATGCCGCAGCAGATGCCACATCGTCACCGCATCCGACGGCTTGCTGGGATGGACCTGGAGCAGCGGCGGCTTGTTGACCACGATCCACTCCCCGCTCTCGGCGACGATATCCAACCGCGCAGGCGCCGCGGAAGCGGGTTGCGCGGGAGCATCGGGCCGGGGCACAGTGGGAGAGCAGTTTAGCCTTTTCTGTAGCCGCCGGTTCTTAAGTCCACTTTATCCACCAAGTCCACCCCGTCCACAACGACGGCTACGGTTTTTCAAAAACTGCTCTAATTATAACCACCATGCGAGCAGAAAGAGCAAACCGATGATCCGGCTCGACCGCGTGACAAGGGCCTACCCCGGCGGCGTCCTTGCGCTCGACAACGTATCGATGGAGATCGCCGCGCACGAATTCGTCGCGATCACCGGCCCGAGCGGCTGCGGCAAGAGCACCCTCATGCACCTGATCGGCGGCCTCGATACCCCGACCAGCGGCGAGGTGTTCGTCAACGGCGTCGCGCTCCACCGGGCCACGGACGCCGCGCTCACCGAGTACCGCCGCCGGAGTCTCGGGATCGTATTCCAGTTCTTCAACCTCCTGCCGACGATGACGGCGCTCGAAAATGTGAGCCTGCCGCTGCTGCTGGCCGGCCAGCGCCTCGAGCCGGCCCGGGAGGCGGCCGCCGCATGGCTCGAGCGCGTGGGAATGGCGAACCGCTCGAGTCATTTCCCCCACCAGCTCTCCGGCGGCGAGATGCAGCGGACTGCCATCGCCCGCGCCCTGGTGCACCGGCCGGCGATCCTCCTGGCCGACGAACCCACCGGCAACCTCGATTCCGCCAACGCCGCCCAAGTGCTCGAGACCCTGCAAAAGATTGCTTCTCAGCGGATTTGCACAATGGTAATCGTCACCCACAGCGAAGAGATCGCGCGCATTCCGGATCGGCGGATCGCAATGCGCGACGGTGCAATCGTCCCCGAAACTCCATCGAAATGAACGCGGAACATTTGAAAAAGCTGAAACAGCTCTCGCTATTCGCGGAGTTTACCGACGCGGAAATGGAAGGCGCCCTCGCCTTGGTCGAGAAGGTCGAGTTCAAGGCCCACGAGACCATCGTCAAGCAGGACGAGAAGGGCGATTGCATGTTCGTGCTGATCGAGGGCAGCGCCCGCGTCGTGCACCGCAAGGCCGGCAAGGAATTCGAGCTGGCGACGCTCAAAGCGGGCGATTTCTTCGGGGAACTGGCCCTCGTGGACTCCGGCCCGCGCTCCGCGGACGTCGAGAGCATCACCCCATGCTCCCTTTTCAGGATCGAGCACGGAGCGTTGCGGGCAATCGCCGGCGTCTACCCGGGCGCCGCCTTCAAGCTGCTGCTCGCCGTCGGCCGGGCCATGGTCGAGCGCATGCGCCGCGGCAACCAAAAGTACATCGACTCCCTGCTGACCGGCACCGAGCGGATGTAGCGTCCCTTGGGTCCTTTTATTGTCCCGCCGGCTCGACCAGCCGTCCCATAAACAAACACGCGCCCGACGTCTCATCCCTGATCACAAACAAAAACGGGTGATCGGCGGCAAATACCGGCGGCTGGCTTTGTGGCATGGCCGCCATCGTGGCCATCATCACCCCTGTGGCCGCCGCCGCTTCGGTTCCCTGCTCGTTGACTTCGACAAAGGCCTTGTGAACCACGTTCGAAATATTGAGGTCCTTCTTCCCCGTCATCCCGGAAAAATCCGCATCACTCGCGAACGCGGCTTGCATCCCCATCGCCTCGAGGACCGGCCCAAGCTCGAATTGATCCTCCATCTTGAATTTCGGAATCGAAACAACCACCTCCTGGTTGTTGAGATTGGCAAACACGTTGGATAGCCACGCCGGCGTCAGCTCGTGCTCGAGCCCGGGCAGGCCGCCCCCCCCGCGCGGCAGCAGAATAATCATCGCCAGCTTATTGCCCGCGTACGGGAGGCCCAGCGCCTGGTAATCCGGGCCTTCCGCGTAATCGTAGTGGCCGGTGCGGCGCATCATCGGCAGCTTCACATCCCGGCTGGCGGAAATATGGAACGGCTCGTCGCTGGTGGCGCTCTTCTCGAACGGCGTCGTCCAGGTTCCCTTGAAATAAATCGCGTTGGTCAGCACCAGCCGCGTGGCGCTCGTCAGCACGCCCGGCGCGATCAAATCCTTGATCTTGTCCCGCGTTTGCTTTTCCACCCACCCGTTGATCGTCTTGCGCGCCCCTTCGCTGTCGGTTTTGAAATCCAACTCCTTCAGCCCGGCCCCGTAATCGGTTTTCAGCAGGTTCCGGAAGTCCGGTAGAAACGCGCTGCCCTGCTGCCCCCAGAGCGCGTTGGCAACCGACAACTCGTACGCGCGCTCCCCGCCAGCCCCGTTCAATTCCTTGAGAAAATTGCCGAAATCCGCGTGGATTTGTTGCCCGCCGCCGGCCGGTAGTCGGAGCACCTTTGCCATTTGCTCGGCTGTCGTGCCGCGAGCGCCGGCATAAGTCATTGCCAGCGCGGTCTGGATACTGTTGGGCGAGAAAAACAGGTTTACGTTCGCCGGGAGTCTCCCGTAGAGGTCGATCGCAAAAGCATTATTGGCCTGCCCGATCCAGGCGGCTGGTTCCGTTGCCATTGCCGTGCCACAGCACACGAATCCCGCAATAATACAAACCAGCCTGCACTGCATTCGACGTAAGAACTGATTCTTCATCGGTAACTCCGATTCTCCCCCGCCATCGATCCCATTGCGAGCCCCATTTTCGCTAGCGTTGTAGCCCTGGGCCGGTGGCCCAGGCGAGGGTTGGCCCCGTGGTCCGTATTACTTGAACTTACACATGAACTTGAACATGAACTTTCCGGCTCCCCGTTATTCCAGAGGGGTTCAAGTTCATGTTCAAGTGTAGGTTCAAGTCGCAGAGCCGTGCACCCGCGCTGCCACCTTCAACCGCAGCGCATTGAGGTTGATGAACCCGGTGGCGTCGCTCTGGTTGTACGCCTGGGTCGGGTCGGCCTCCATCGTCGCGATGTGCGGGTTGTACAGGCTCACCGGCGATTTGCGGCCCGCGGTGATGATGTTTCCCTTGTAAAGCTTCAGCCGCACCGTGCCCGTCACGTTTTTTTGCGATTCCGTCACGAAGGCTTGCAGCGCCTCGCGCTCGGGCGAGAACCAAAAACCGTAATACACCAGCTCCGCGTATTTCGGTACCAGCGAGTCCCGCAGGTGCATGACCTCGCGGTCCATCGTGATCGACTCCACCTGCCGGTGCGCAAAGTGCAGGATCGTTCCGCCCGGCGTCTCGTACACGCCGCGCGATTTCATCCCCACGAATCGGTTCTCGACCAGGTCCACCCGTCCGATGCCGTGGCGTCCGCCTAGCTTGTTCAATACCCGCATCACCCCGAGCGGCGTCAGCCGGGCGTGATTCTCGGCATCATAGTCGACCCCGCCGACGCCCAGCTCGGCGAGCAACGCATCCAGTTCGTGATAGCCGATGCCCGTGCAATTGCCTCGCTCGAAATCCAGCTCGACGTACTCCGCCTTGTCCGGCGCTTCCTCGGGCGAGACACTCAGGATGTACATCTCCCGCGCCTTTTCCGCGCTCGCGTCGAACCACGGGTCCTCGAGGATGCCGCTCTCGAATGAAATGTGCAGGAGGTTCCGGTCCATCGAGTACGGTTTTTTCGCCGTCGCCGCCACCGGGATGCCGTTCTTCTCCGCATAAGCGATCATCTCCGAGCGTCCGGGAAATTGCGCCCGGAAGCGTTCCTGCCGCCACGGCGCGATCACCTGCAACTCCGGCGCCAGCGCCGCCGCCGTCAACTCGAAGCGCACCTGGTCGTTGCCCTTGCCCGTCGCACCGTGCGCCACCGCGTCCGCCTTCTCCGCCCGGGCGATCTCGACCATGCGCTTGGCGATCAGCGGCCGCGCGATGCTCGTCCCCAGGAAGTATTGCCCCTCGTAGATCGCCCCCGCCTGAACCATCGGGAAAATGAAATCGCGCGCGAACTCCTCGCGCAGATCGTCGATGTAACACCTGGCCGCCCCCGTGCGCAACGCCTTGGCGTCCAGGCCCTCGAGTTCCTCCTCCTGCCCGACGTCCGCGCAAAAAGCGACGATTTCCGCCTGATAGGTTTCCTTGAGCCAGGTGAGGAGCACGGAGGTATCGAGCCCCCCGGAGTAAGCGACCACTATTTTCATAAGGGCGCTCTTTTTAGCGGCCAATGCCCGCGGAGGGAACTACGGATTTCCGAGGATTTTTATCAGCGAACCCCCTTCGGGACCGGTTAATGCTCAGATGGGAACGGTCATGCCCATCAATGATTCCCGCGTTTTGACGCGCAATACCAAGAGCGCTGTCGTCCACAAGGTAATCGATATTACCCAGGATGCAGCCACACCTTCGAAACAACACACTGTCGCCAAGCTACTTGCGACTGCGGATCGCTACCAGAGCGCACTGTTTTCCCTGGCTGCGGTTCTCTTTGCCGTGGCAATCGTGCTCCTGGCGCTCCCTCACGGGACCAGGAAGCCCACAGCCATCGCCACCCCGGCGAAAATCGCCGTTAGGCCGCAGGTCGCGCCCGTGGTGGACCTAAAACCCGCTCCCCGGCAGCCTGTCGTTCTCGAGCTGAATCTGCCCACGGCCGTCCAGCAGGGCGTGGTCGAGTGCCAGTGGCGTGGCAACGGCAAGGACCTCCTCGTCATGGACGCCCGCAATACCGGCAGCCAACCGCTGCGCCTGCATCTTGCCGCCGGGCAGCTTCTTGCCTCGGTGGATTCCACCATCGTCGTGCTGAAGTCCCAGACGCTCGACTTCGCTCCCCGCTCCGAACGCCATGAGCAGTTCGCCACCGTGGCCACCTCGTCGGCCAACAAAGTCGCAGGCGCGGAGTTCCACCTCTCCTCCGGCACGCTGCCAGACCTGGACAAGCTCTTCGCTTATGTCGCCACGCATCCGGCCATCAACCCGGCCGCCCTCCAGACCGCCACCCTCATCCTCACGGAAAACCTGCCGCTTTCCTCGTTCGCGAAGTTCAATCAATTGAGCGCCGGCGCGGAGAAGCTTCAGGATAACCAGGATTTCCGGGCCGAGACCGCGGATATTCTCACCGCGCTGACGGTCGTCAAGGACCTCGGGATCAACCGCCCGCTGGCCGTTACCATCGACCCGCAACTCGAAGTCGAGGCAATGATCGACCCGAACGCGCACGCCCTTGCGGTGAGTTACTACGGCATCAATGACCAGTGGGCCTATTGGAAGAGCCAGTTGCTCCAGGGCGAACCCTCGACACGCCATTACGCCCTCTACGGCATTGCCCGATACTACCCGGACATCGCGTTGCAAATGTTGCCCAAGTGGGCGCGCCAGGAGTCAGTGAGCGCGATCTACCGGCTCTCCGCCATCGAGGCGCTGGGCCAGACCGGGAAAGCCGAGGCCATCCCGATCCTGCGCGAGCTCGAGCGCGAATTTGGCGGCACCAGCGATCTTGGCCATGCCGCGCACACGGCCGCCAATTATCTGGACGCGCAATTCGCCCGTTCCAGCACAGTGAGCGCCAGCCAGCCTCGCCGTCAGACCGTACTGGCAAGCGCCGGGAACTGATCAGCCAACCGGGGCCGCCGGCTCCGCTAATCTTTCCTTGAACCTACACTTGAACGTGAACATGAACCCTCCGGCGCCTCTTCCCGGGGGGGATGTTCAAGTTCAGGTTCAAGTGTAGGTTCAGGTAAGAGGACCTGCCCGGCCCCTCTCCACACTGGACAACCCCATCGGCTTGTCCCATATTCCCCGCCCCATGCTTTCGTTGTTAATCAATTTTTTGCTTGCGATCAATGTCATCGTGTCGCTGTTGATCATCCTCGTCGTCCTCATGCAACGGCCTAAGAGCGAAGGTCTTGGAGCAGCTTTTGGCGGCGGAATGACCGAGAATCTCTTCGGCGCCCAGACCTCGAATGTCCTGGCAAATTTCACCCGCTGGCTCGGCGGCACCTTCTTCTTCCTGACCCTCATTCTTTCCATCCTTTACGCAAAACAATCGACCCAGCACAGCGCCATCCAGGCCGCCGTGCTCAAGGCGGCTGCCGCGGCCACCCCGGCGCCCTCGGCGTCTCCGGCCTCCAGCGCCGCGGCGCTCCCGAGCGCTTCGGCCAGCGCATCCGAGGCGATGCCCAGCGTCCCTGCCGCTTCGCCGGCCATAGCCCCCCTGCCCGCGGCCACGCCGGCCGCTTCCCCGGTTCCCACCGCCTCCTCCTTGAAATCCCCGACGGCTCAACCCGCGGCGGGCGGCACCGGTCACTGACCGCCGGCGCGAATCCGGCGAGATGACCACGCTTCGTCTCCGGGCATTGCTCCTGGTGGGCGCCGCCATGCTCGGCCTTGCCGGGTGCCAGCGGGCCACGGATCGCGCGGACTTCGTCTTTCTTAATGGCGCGGAGCCCGAAACGCTCGATCCCTCGCTGATCACCGGCCAGCCCGAAGGCCGGCTCGCCGCCGCATTGTTCGAGGGCCTCACCTCCTTCGACGAGCATGGCCAGGTCGTCCCCGGCGTCGCGGAGAAATGGGATATTTCCGCCGACGGACGAGTCTACACCTTCCACTTTCGGAAGAACGCCCGCTGGAGCAACGGCGACCCGGTGATCGCCAGCGATTTTCGCGACACCTGGCGCCGCACGCTCGCCCCGGACACCGGCGCCGAGTACGCCTACCAGCTCTACTACATCCACAATGGCCGCCCCTTCAACGAGGGCGCGCTCACCGACTTCTCGAAAGTCGGCGTCATCGCGCTCGACGATTGGACCCTCCAGGTGACTCTCGATAACCCCACCCCTTTCTTCCTCGATCTCTGCGCCACCTCTCCGCTCTATCCCGTCCATCTTCCTTCCGTAAAGAAATGGGGCGACGATTGGATCAAGCCCGGCCACCTCGTCGGCAACGGCGCTTACCGCCTCGACGCCTGGCGCATCAACGACCGCGTCCACCTCGTCAAAAACCCCGGCTATTGGGACGCCGCCCGCGTCGGCATGGAGACCATCGACGCCCTGCCCATCAGCAGCGCGAATACCGCCTTCAATTTCTACGCCGCTGGCCAGGCCGATCTCATGCTGGACAAGGGCCTCGTCCCCCTCGCCCTCCTGGGAGAATTGCGCAAACGCCCCGATTTCCATTCCGCTCCGTTCCTTGGCAATTACTTCATCCGCTTCAACGTCACCCGGCCCGCGTTCAAGGACGACCGCGTCCGGCGCGCCTTTGCCCTCGTCATCGACAAGCGCCTCATCGTCGAGAAAATCACCCGCGCCGGCGAAATCCCCGCATCGAGCCTCGTCCCTCCCGGCACCGCAGGCTACCAGCCGCCGCCCGGCCTCGAGCGCAACCCGCAGGAAGCCCGCCGCCTGCTCGCGGAGGCCGGCTATCCCGGCGGCAAGGGCTTCCCGCTGGTCACTTACCTTTACAGCGCGGGAGAATTGAACGAAGCCATTGCCGTCGAGGTGCAAAGCATGTTCCGCCAGGAACTCGGCATCAACATCGCGCTCGAGCGCCAGGAATGGAAAGTCTATCTCAATTCGATGAACAACCTCGACTTTGACTTATGCCGCTCGAGTTGGGTCGGAGACTATGACGATCCCAATACCTTCCTCGATATGTTCGGCACCGGCGGCGGCAACAACGACTGCGGCTTTGCCAATCCCAAGTATGACCAATTGATCGCCGATGCCGCGCGCCAGGTCGATCAAAAGAAGCGCTTCGACATCTTCCGCCAGGCCGAGCACATGCTGATATCCGAGCAAGCCCCCATCTGCCCGCTCTATTTCTATGTGGGCATCCAGTTCTACAACGGCGCCCGGCTCGGCGGCATCGCCGCCAACTTATTGGACGAGCATCCGGTCCAGCGCATGTATTGGAAGGCGGGTAAGTGAGTTACCTGCTGTATCTGCTTTACCGGATATTGTCGGAAGCCGTCGCGCTGCTGCCTCTTACCGCCGGCTTCACGCTTGGCCGCGCGCTGGGGTGGATTGCTTACTATCTCGCCGCGCCCTATCGCCGGCTCGTCCTGCGCAATCTCGCCATCGCCTTCAAGGGCGAGAAATCCCCGCGGGAAATGCGCCGCCTTGCCCGGGAGCATTTTGCGACGCTGGGCGCGAATCTCCTCTCCTCCTTCAAGCTCGCCACCATGAGCCCCGAGGGCATCTCCGCCCGCGTTGAGATCGTGAACATGCAGGCTCTCCACCTGGCCGCGGAGCCCGGCAAGGGCGTACTCCTCATGCTTTCGCACCTCGGCAATTGGGAATTGCTCGCGCAGCTCGTACCGCATGGGCCGCCGGGCCGCCGCGTCGGCACCGTTTACCAGCCGCTCGGCAATCGCCACTTCGACCAACACGTCAAGGCCGCCCGCGCCCGGTTCGGGCTTGTTGCGTTCGATCGCAGGCGCGGGTTCCGTGAGCCGATCACCTTCCTGCGCAGCGGCAACGTCGCTTGTGTGCTGGTCGATCAGCATGCCGGCGACGGCGGCATCTGGACGCCGCTCTTCGGCCGGCTCGCCTCGACCTCGCCGCTGGCCGCCACCATGGTCTTGCACACCGGCGCCCCGCTCATCGCCGTTGCCGTGTACACCATCGGCCGCGCCCGCTGGCGTCTCGTGCTTTCCGACCCGCTCCCGCGCGATACTTCCGACCCCGGCCAGTTGACAGCCGAAATCAACCTGGCGCTCGAAAAAGAAATCCGCGTGTCACCCGCCGACTGGTTCTGGGTCCACAACCGCTGGAAGACGCCGCGCCCCGAGTTCCTCCTGGCCCATTACAAGCGCGGCGTCAGCCTTCCGCCGGGTTTTCCGCCCTCGGGGCTCAAGCCCTTCGAGATCCTCATCCGCTCGGCCAACTGGCTGGGCGATGCCGTAATGAGCGTCCCCGCCGTCCGCGCCATCAAGGCGGGCCGCCCCGATGCCCGAGTCACCGTCCTTACCCTGGCCAGGCTCGCCGATTTCTGGAAAACCGTGCCCGAAGTGGACGAAGTGGTGCCCATCCTTCCCGGCGAGGGCCTGCTCGCAGTCGCGCGCAAGATAAAGCGCCGCTTCGAGGTCGCCTTCGTATTCCCCAATTCCGTGCGCTCCGGCCTCGAGGTTTTCCTGGGCGGCATCCCGCGCCGCATCGGCTACCGCCGCCCCTGGCGCGGCCGCGCCATCAACGCCGTCGTCCCCGATCCCCGACCCGGCCCGATGGTCCACGAAGTTCATCACTACCTGGCAATGGCCCGCTATGCCGGAGCCGAGGTCCCCGATCTTCTCTCCCTTAAGCCCTGGGAGGCCCATAGGGCCAATGCCGCCTCCGGCGCCCCCCTTCTCCTGGGCTTGGTCCCCGGAGCGGAATATGGCTCCGCCAAGCGCTGGCTGCCCGATCGCTTCGCTGCGGTCGCCCGGCAGATTCGCGAGCAGACCGGCGCGCAGTGGCGCATCTTCGGCATGGCAAGCGACCGGCCCGCCGCGGACGAGATTGCCGCGGCCCTCGAAGGCCAGTGCGAAAACCTCGCCGGCCAGACCACCCTGGCCCAATTCATCGAGTGCCTCCGCGAGTGCCGCCTTCTTCTCACCAACGACACCGGCGCCATGCACCTTGCCGCCCATCTCGGCGTTCCTGTCCTTGCCATCTTCGGCTCCACCGAGAATCGCCTCACCGGCCCGCTCAGGGGCCGCGTCCTGCGGCATCACGCCGCGTGCAGCCCCTGTTTCCTGCGCGAGTGCCCCCTCGACTTCCGTTGCATGAAGTCCGTCACCGCCGAGGAAGTGACAGCCGCAGTGCTGGAGGAACTGGCCTCCCACCCATAGTGCCCATGAGGCTCATGAGGCCTATTGGCCCCGACAACTAAGACCCCACCTGCTTGCGCGCCGCCTGCTGACTCTGGGCGTTGTTGAAAATAACGTCCCGCACCCGCGTTGCGTTGATGACCTTGCCGGTGATCATATCCAGGTTCCCGTCCACGCCGATCACCGCGATGGCAAAACGGCCGCTCACCCCGTAATCCGCCGCCACCTGCGCCGGATTGGCCGCGGTGACAAAGGGGATGTTCGACCGCACTTCCTCCGGCCCGTTCTCGATGGCCGCCACGAAAATCACCTTCTCGTTTGAGAACTGCGAGTACATCTGTTTGAGCCGGGCCAATTCCCTGACGAATTCCTTCTGCCGCGCGCTCCGGGTGACGATCAGCACCACCGATTGCCCGCGAAAAGTCCGCAGGCTCGTGCTCTTTGCCACGCCCTCTATGCCAAAATTCGGCGCGGGACGCACCACCTCGGCGCCGTGGGCGGTGACGCAAAGCAAAAGGATGAGCGCGGCGCGCAGGAGAGTTTTCGTAATCATACTTTCATAATCTCCGCTTCTTTGGAGGACACCGACTCGTCGATTTTCTTCACGTACTTGTCGGTCAAATCCTGCACTTCCTTCTCCATGTCGCGCAATTCATCCTCGGTAATCTTGCCCCCCTTTTGCGCCTTCTTCGCCTCGTCGATGCCATCCCGCCGGTGCGCGCGGATTCGCACGCGCGCCTCCTCGGCCATTTGCTTGATGGTCTTTACCAGATCGCGCCGGCGTTCCTCGGAGAGTTCCGGCATTGGCAGCCGGATCACTTTGCCTTCGGTGTGCGGGTTGATGCCCAGCTTCGATTCCTTGATCGCCCGCTCGATGTCCTTGGTCGTTTGCGCATCGAAGGGCTGGATCACCAGCATCCGCGGCTCGGGCGCCGAGATCACCGCCAACTGCTTGAGCTTCATCTGCGCCCCATAAGCCTCGACGTCCAGGTTCTCGACCAGCGCCGGCGAGGCTTTGCCGGTGCGCACCCCGGAGAACTCGTGGGTCATGTAATCGACGGCCTTTTCCATGGCGGCTTCCGTCTCGAAGGTAATTTCGTCAGGAGTCATAAGCTTGTGAGGATGATTATTCGCCGGTGACGATCGTCCCCACCGGCTTGCCCAGCACCGCGTCGCGGATGTTTTCGCGCTGCATCATGTCGAACACGATAATCGGCACTTTGTTGTCCATGCAAAGCGAGAAAGCCGTCGCGTCCATCACTTGCAGGCGCCGGGTCAGCGCCTCGCCAAAAGTGAGCGTCGCAAAGCGCTTCGCCTCCGGATTCTTTTTCGGATCGCAATCGTAAATCCCGTCGACCTTCGTCGCCTTGAGGATGACCTGCGCGCCCATCTCGCTGGCCCGCAACGCCGCCGTCGTGTCTGTCGAGAAAAATGGATTCCCCGTTCCCGCCACGAAGATCACCACCCGGCCCAGCTCGAGGTGCCGCATCGCCTTGCCCCGGATGAAGGGTTCGGCCACGTTTTTCATTTCGATGGCCGTTTGCACCCGCGTCGGCACGCCGAGCGCCTCGAGTTCGCTTTTCAGAGCAAGGCCGTTCATCACCGTCGCCAGCATCCCCATGTAATCCGCCGTCGCCCGGTCCATGCCGCGCTGGCTGGCCGCTTGCCCGCGCCAGATATTGCCGCCGCCCACCACCAGCGCGATCTGGACGCCCATCGCGTGGATTTCCCGGATCTGCTCGGCGATGCTGTGGACGATTTGCGGCGAGATATTGTCGCGGCTGCCCGGCTCGCGCAAAGCCTCGCCGCTGAGCTTCAACACGATGCGCTGGTATTTCGGAACCGGAGGAGTCTCGGACATCTGCTTGTGATGAAACTCAATGGGCCAGAGGATTAAAAGGCAAAACCGAAGCTCGAAAACAGAAACACCTCTGACAAGGGGGGATTTTTTGACAGGATGAACAGGATTTACAGGATTACCGCTGAGGCGATTTCCCTCTGAATCCTGTCCATTCTGTTCATCCTGTCTGAATTCCGCTGACGAGGAGGCTCAGGTTCCCGGTTGCGGCCGGGGCTGCCGCAAGGAAGCTTCGCCTGAACGGAACAAAAAGTTGAAAAATCCCGTCTAAACGGTATGATATCCGTATGAACGGAAAACATCTGGCCTATTCTCGCCTTTCCCGGATTCTGACAACCCACCGGTTCACGGTCGCCGATCTCTGCAAGAGGCTGAGCGAGAAGGGAGTTCCGTTTGACCGCAAGACGGTATACCGCCTCGCGGGCTTCAAGCCGATGCAGACCATCAACGCTCCGATTCTCGGAGCGGTTTGTCAGGAGCTGAACGTCGGCGTGGGAGACGTCATCGCATGGGAGCCATCCAAACCGGAACTCCACCGCATCGACGAGAAAACACAGGAACGCCTTTCTTTCCTCATGGGCAGGAACAATGAAGGACAACTTACGGACCGGGAGGCAAGGGAGCTCGCCGAGCTTGGCGATTATGCCGAGAAGCTTTCTTTGGAGAATGCCCGGATTCTTGCTGATGTCGCCGCCGCGGCGAAACGGCGCCGGCCTTCGGCGCGATCGAAAAATCGCGCAACGGCAATCCCCGCGGCAAGGAAATCCCGGAAGAAAGTTTCCGCCTGACATTACGCGAATAGATTGAAAGTCGCGCTTCGCGGAGGTGCGAGTATTGCCACGCTCCGCAAGATGTCTGCGCGTACACGTTTCATATCGAACACATCACACCGAGATCAAAGGGCGGAGATGGGACGCCGGCGAATTACGCCTTGAGTTGCTTTTATTGCAATTCGTTCAAACGTGATCACACGACTGGAATAGATCCCGAGACAGGATGTGAGGAACCCCTTTTCAATCCACGCCGACAAAGGTGGAACGAGCATTTTAACTCAGTGGTTCCCTGGGTGGATGCTTTCGAAAAAAAAAGGCCCCCGGGGGAACCCGGAGGCCTTGGCTAAAAGCAGGGCTGGCCGTTACTTCATCAGCAGGACGGACCGCGAGCGCTTGATCTCGCGGGTGATCTTCCGGTGGAGATGGGCGGGCATGCCCGTCACGCGGCGGGGCAATATCTTGCCGGTTTCGGTGACGAATTTCTTCAGAAGCTCGGGGTTCTTGTAATCGATCGCCTCGAGGGCGATGTCGATGCGCCGCCGAGGCATCGAGCGATTGTGGCGGCGGAATGCGGAGCGGCGTTTTGGTGTTTTCGGTTCCATTTGGCGTTTACTTGATTTCGCGGTGCAGAGTGTGCCGTTTCAGGAAGGAGTTGTACTTCTTTTTTTCGAGGCGGTTGGGCGTGTTCAGGCTCTTCTTGTTCCGCGTGGTGGTGTAGCGGGACGCCGGTTTTCCCTCGGCCTTGGCCTCGGTGCACTCGAGGGTGATGATGTCTCTGGGCATTTGGTCTTATTCCTTGGATTCACTGACGGTTTCTTCTTCTTCGCCTTCGGCAGCGCCGCCTTCCTCATCGGTAAGGCCGAAGAGGGAGGTGACCGGCTGGCGGGAGCGCGTCATCTTGCGTTGTTTTTCGAGTTGAGACTGGCAGTCGACGGTGTAACGGGCAAAGGGAATCGCCTCGAGGCGAGCGTGGAGGATCGGCTTGTTGCAGAGCTCGCAGATGCCATAGATGCCTTGCTCGATGCGCTTGAGGGCCTCGTCGATCTCGTAGAGGGCGTCCTGCTCCTGGGAGAGGAGGCTGAGGGCAAAGTCGCGGTCATAGGCGTCGCTGCCGGCATCCGCCTGGTGCATGCCGAAGGCGCTGGCCTCGCTGCCTTCCGCGCGGGAGCGCAGGGTGTCGCGAGCCACGCCGCTCATCGAGTCGAGCATGCCGTCGCGCAATTGGAGCAGCCGCTCCTTCTGGCGCTTGAGGAAGGGGTCTTTTATCTCCACTGCCTTGGCCGGTGTCAGCATCTGCACATGATTGGCGCCAGGACGGGAGACCGTATTCGCCTCCTTTTTGACGGGAGCAGGCGCCTCCGCGGCAGCCTTCTTAACCGGGGCTTTGGCGGCAGGTTTGTCGTTTTTGGATTTCGGCATGGGAGTTTATGGGGGAGAACCTTTACTGCATGGCGGGTACGAGATCCTCAGAAAAAAGTGAGCGCGAAACTTAGCGGCTGGGATTCTCCCGCGCAAGGGGGAAAACGGTATTTTTTTCGAGTCGGCTTAAAGCCTTTTCCATGCCGCGTAACCTTCTTGGGCTCAGGAACTGGCGCTGGAGTAGCGCCGCAGGGCAAAATGCCAGAAGGCCCGCGTCAACCCGACGGCAAGAGCCGCGGCGCCGGCCAGATGGGCCAGCAGGGGCAGCGGCGCATCGAAAATGCGGCCCAGCAGGCGGGCGGGGATATTGGCCACCACGATCACCGGGATGATCCAACTGAAGACGAACCGGAAGATTCCCTTGCCGAAGATCGAATCCGGGTACCGGGCGATGTTGAAGAGGTTGTAATAGCCGTAGATCAGCCCCTGCGCCCGGACGATCCAGAAGGACAGGGCGGCGAGGAAAAACATGATCGAGTAATGCACCGCTACGCCCAACGCCACGGCCGGGATGTACATCAATATCTGGAGCGGCCCGGGCGTGACGTGCATTTTGGCCAGCGCGAAGATCACGATTCCCACGCCGACCAGCGCGTTCACGACGTTGTCCAGGCCGAATTGCCGGGTCGACACGGCGAACTGCGAGTCCACGGGCAGCAGCAGCATGAAGTCGAGTTTGCCGGTCCGGACCAGCTCGGGAAGATTGGCGACGTTTGTATAAAAGAACGCCTGGAAAATCTGCGCGATCAACTGATGCGTGCCGACCAGCAGGACCACTTCCCATTTCGTCCATTCGCCAATCCGGTCCACGTACTGGAAGATCACCTCGATGAATACGATCTGGCCGAGGAACCAGAGCAACTCAACCGCCATCCAGAGAAGGAAGTTCGCCTTGAAGTTCATCTCCCGGATCACGGAGTTCCGGAGCATGATGCTGTAGATCTCGAGGTAGCGGCGCATCGGCAAACTCAGCCTCCCACTGCCTGGTAATGCCGCACGCCGCGGCGGAACATGGTGCGAGCCGTCAGCCACGTGAGGAGCAACCAGCCCGTTTGGATGGCCAGACCGCTCCATAGATCGGCCCCTTTGGTCTTCTCGAGGAAGATCGAGATGGGGAAAAACATTTCGTAGGTGAAGGGCAGCACGCGCAGGGTCGATTGCAGCCACGCCGGCATGATATCCAGCGGAAAGGTGTGCCCGCTCAGGAAATATTCGAAAGAGTAGAGAATGAAGACGATGGTGGAAATCTCGAGAATCCAGAAGGCCAGCATCGCCAGCGAGTAGGCGATGAAAAACTGGATCAGCCCCGCCATCGCGAGCGAAACGACCGCCAGCACCCATGTGAACGCGGAGGCCGGCAACGTCGCAAAACCGCGGAAGTACCAGATGAGCGCCGCCACGGGCACCAGCGTGACGATGGTATAGAGCAGCCGGTAGCTGCCGTAGAGGCTGAGCCGGTAGCCGAGGTAATTGACCGGCTTGACGAGGAAGGCGTTCATCTGGCCGTCCCGGATGTCGGCGGCGATCTGCCACTCATCCTCGGTGGGGGTGATGAGATTGTCCACCAGCACGGTCAGCAGGAAGTACCAGACCATCGACCGGTAATCGTACCCGGCCACGTCCGCGCCCCGTTGCGTGAAGATCGCGCGCCAGATGAGCACCGTGCCCGCGAGCGGCACCAGGCCGAAGAGCGCCCGGAGCAGGAAGTTCCACCGGTAGACAAAAGTGTTTTGCAGGCCGATGTCGAAGACCTTGGCGTACTTGCGCAGGTTCACGGGGCTCCTCGCTGTTTCCTGTGGGTGATTATCGGGAAGATAGAATCCCGCAGAGACGCAGAGGCGCGGAGGATTTCTGAGAAGGATCCAAAACCTCCGCGCCTCAGCGCCTCAGCGGGAGAATCATTGATTGGAAACAGCGAAGAACCGTTCACGGCTGTTTCCGCTTCCTCAGCGATTCCACCAGGTGCTCTTGGATTTTTGCCGCGTCTCGTCTCATCGCTGCATAGTGCTTCCGCCGCTTCCTCACCAGTTCCGCCGCCAGGTTGATCGCGGCGATCATGCTCTCGGGCCGCGCTTTGCCCGTGCCGGCGATATCGAACGCCGTGCCGTGATCCGGGCTGGTCCTGACATGCGGCAGGCCGAGCGTCACGTTCACCCCCTGGTCGAAGGCGTGGAGCTTCAACGGGATCAACCCCTGGTCGTGATACATGCAGAGCACGGCGTCGAATTCTCCGACCACCGCGCGGTTGAACACCGTATCCGGCGATACCGGGCCGGTCCATTGCGCCCTGCCTTCCGCGACCAATCGCTTCACCGCCGGCGCGATGATCCGCCCTTCCTCGTCGCCCAGCACCCCGCCCTCGCCGGCGTGCGGATTAAGCCCCGCCACGGCGATGCGCGGCTTCCCGCCCCGCCTCAGCAACAGGAAATCCGCCAGCAGCCGGCCTACACGCGCGATCTCGTTCTCGCTCAGCAACCGCGGCACTTCGCTCAGCGGCACGTGCGCAGTTACCAGCGCCACGGTCAGAGCTCCGCCCGTCAGCAGCATCGCAAAATTGCGGGCTTCCCATCGGTTTGCGAAGAACTCCGTCTGGCCGGGAAATGCGAACCCCTCGGCTTGCATCCGGGCCTTGTGCACCGGCCCCGTCACGACTGCGGCGATCTCGCCCGCCCGGGTCAACCGCGCCGCATCTTCCAGCGCGGCCAGTGCATCGCGGGCCGTCTCCGGAGCCGGCTTGCCCGGGGTTGCGCCCTCGGCGTTGCCCAGCACGCGATAAGTGAAATCGCGATCCAGCCGCCCGGATTCGAGCGCTGCGCGGACCACCTCCGGCCCCACACCCGCCGCATCTCCCAGCGTGATCCCGATGACGCGGCTCTTTATAACGGTGGACTCGGCCATGGTAAGGGAAGTTGTCGCGCCCTTTCAGGGCTTGGCGCCGTTTGGTTCGGTTACCCAGGGCTCCGCTCGTTCCTCGCTTCACCCTGGGCTGGCATATTTCGGGCCTTTGGCCCTACCGAGGCTGCGCAAGGCATTCACATTCTTTAGCAGCCTGTTGGGAATCGCTGATAAATGAACCCGAAGGGTTCAAAGATACGTAGCCGGGGGTCGAGCGAAGCGACACCCCCGGTATTTGCAATAAAAGCGCCAGCACCCCGGAGGGGTGCCAGAGCCGTCGTGGTTTAATCAGCATTTCCTTGGGGAACTTCGCCACACTAATAGACCTTGATGAACGCCTTCTGTCGCAGGGTTTCGATCCATTTCTCCTGCGCTTTCTGGCGCTGCTCCTGCTGCAGCTTGTTCTCGATGTCGTCGTGTACTTCCGTCAGCGGCTTGGTGGTCCCGTTCTTCTTTGCCTCGACGTAAAGCAGGTAATAGCTCCCCGCCAGCTCCGTCACCTCGCTCACGTCTCCGGGCTTCAGTGAAAACGCGATTTTCGTCAGGCTTTCGTTCAGCGTCCGCCGGTCGATCCATCCCCAGTCGCCCCCGGTATCCTGGGTGGAATCCTCGGAATACATCTGGGCCAGCTTGTCGAAGTCCGCGCCGCCGAGCGCCTTCTGTCGCAGCTCCTCGGCCATCTGCTTGCCGGCCTGGCCGTTCTTCTTGATGACGATCATCCGCAGCTTCACCTGCTCCGGCGTCGAGTACTGGTCGATGTTCTTGGTGTAATACTCCTGGATTTTCTGCGGGGCGATAATCGTATCGTCCTTCACGCTCCTCTGGCGCATCGCCTGCACAATGATGTCGTCGCGCACCATCTTGCGGAAGCGCTCCATTGTCATCCCCTGAGCGCCGAGCGTCCGGATGAAGGCGGCGCGATCCCCGCCAAATTGCTCTTTGATCCGGGTCTGGACCTGCTCGTCGACCACGTAGTCCGGGATGGTGTACTTGTTCTTTGCGAACTCCTGGAGGATCAACTGATTGTCGATGAGGACCTGGACGGCGGACATGCGCAACTGCTTGACCTTGTCGGCCAGGTCCTGCCCCTTGAGCTGCTCCTCGAGCGAGCGCTCCCGCGTGCCCACCATGTCCTGCACTTGGGAGAAGGTGATTACGTCCGAGTTTACCACCGCGGCGATGCCGTTGAGCACCTGCTCCTCCCCCCATGCCCGTGGATTTAGAAAAGAGGCGAGCAGTAGGAACAGGGAGACAAAAACCGGGCGAAGACTCATGGCGTACTGGGATGGTCTGGACAAAACCGCCGCAATGTAGGAGCGCGCCCTCGAATGTCAATGTGAAACCAAGGCCGCCGCCTGCCCGGCCTCGCCCGCCCTCCAACGACCACTTTCCCCCTCTGTCTCTCCGGCTCCACGCGCAAAACGCTCCCAGTTTCCGATACTCTTGGCATATGAAGGAGGTGAAAACACTATGCTATCTTGGGCACTCACATTTCTCGTCATCGCGTTGATTGCGGGCCTGCTGGGCTTCGCGGGCATCGCCGGCGCGGCTGCCGGAATCGCCAAAATCCTATTCCTCGTATTCCTGGCGCTGTTCCTTGTCTCGCTGCTGTTGGGCAGACGAACGCCTCCTGTCGCTTAGCGGCGCCTGGGCAGCCAGCAACTCGCAGGCTGGGAGAGCGGCCATCCGCGACGCCATGCGGACGGCCGCCTTTTGCGTAGCCGTTCGATTGCGGCGTCCACCCCCGCGTGGGCCACCCGCCCACCGCTACAGCGCGCTGCCGCGCGCGGGGGGAAACGTGGCCGCATCACGCTTGCGTTGTAGCCCTGGGCCGTTGGCCCAGGCGGGGGTAAACGCCGCTTCATAAATGGCCATAGTTTCAGTTAAACCGCTCTGCTAATACCCGGTGGGAAATCGCGTCTTGTATTTCGGCGGGACGCCGCCGCACGATGCGCCGATATGAGTCGCGATATACCCCCCCTTACGGCCACGCATTCGCTAACAAGCGAGACATTAAGCGTCCAGGTCATGGACCCGACCGATCCGCAGCGGTATAACCGCGGGGTCAGGTTTTCGCCGGTGGCGAATGTTCTGAGGGCGTGTGTCGACGGCAAACAGTTTCTGTTCTCGCCGACCGACCACGATCCGGCGAAAGAGAACGGAGGCTTGGCGATGGAGTTCGATATTACGACCACAGGGAACCCGCCCCCCGGGTATGGCGAAACGGCGATGGGCGACGGGTTTTTGAAAATCGGAGTCGGCGTGCTCCGGAAGGACGTCGAGCAATACAATTTTTTCAGGCCGTACGAGCCGATCCAGCTTGCGCGCACCACGGCGGCGTGGTCGCGGGACACGGCGCGGTTCGAACAAGACTCTCCCGGGGTGAACGGGTATGCTTACAAGCTCGCGGCGGACGTTTCGGCAAAGGCGAACACCGTTGAAATCCGCTGCCTTCTGACCAATACGGGACACAAGCCGTTCTCCACCGAGCAATACGCGCACAATTATTTCCTGTTCGACGGCGCGCCGGTGGGGCCGAATTACCTGCTCGAGTTTCCGTTTGACTATGAAGTAACAGGACTCCAGCCCGATCAGCAGAAGAAAGGGCGGATCATTGATTTTGCGAAACCGTTTTCGCCGGAGGTCAAGGCGGTGAACGCGGTGGTAACTCCACCCGCCGGTTATCAAGGT
>Ga0302320_10008044_pt1 | contig 23051 bp, 19 predicted proteins | sample Bog_T0_3_FD_202130 | JGI IMG/M metagenome (GOLD analysis project Ga0302320, IMG submission 202130) | Peat permafrost microbial communities from Stordalen Mire near Abisko, Sweden - Bog_T0_3 | ecosystem: Environmental > Terrestrial > Soil > Wetlands > Peat | place: Sweden: Abisko, Stordalen Mire... | reverse complement strand
CATCGAGCGCGTCCAGAGCTCAATGGTCGAAGAGTTGAGCCTTGAAGACCGCATCAATGATGAAGTACGCGTGATACTTGAGGCGTATTCGGACGAGATGCGTGACCGCGGCGCGAATTACCAGGAAATGTTCAAGAAAGTTAAGAACGAACTGGTGCGCAAATACAAGGCGGTGCTATGAGACTGTCTCGCGAAAAACTTAACAAGCTCGCCTCCGCCACCACCGAACAGCTCGCTAATACCAAGGAAGTCGAGTTCCTGGAAGGCTATGACGATATTCGTCAGGAGATGCGGCGCATCCTGGAAGAACTGCTGATTAACGAGGAAAAGCTCGACAAGGCAGCGCGTTTAAAGATCGAGAGCCAGACCCGCATCATTCCCGAAGGAAGCCCGGAGTGGATGATTTTGTATCACAAGTACTATAACGACGAGGTCAAGAAACTGGGCTTGTAACGCCCAATCGCTTTCATTCGGAGCCCCGCACACGTTGCGGGGCTTTTGTTTACGGGAAGGGTATGTCACTGCTTGCGGAGTGGGTGAAAAAGGCGGCGCTGGAAGAGGGCTTCTCGCTGGCGGGCATTGCGCCTGCCGGGCCGCTGCGCGAGCTTGACTACTTCCCTGCCTGGATCGACTCCGGCTATCACGGCGAGATGGAATATCTCGCAAAGACCAACGAAGCCGGCGAGTTGAAGCGGGCGGCACTGGCCAATGTTGCGCCATGGGCGAAGTCTGTGGTGGTCTGCGCGGCCAACTATAACTCGGACGCACCGTATTCGACGGAGTGCGAAGATGCAGATCGCGGATGGATTTCGCGCTATGCGTTTGTGCAAACCGATTATCACGAGCTGCTGCTGGGACGCCTGCGGCAGGTGGAAAAGCGCATGGCGGAGCACATTGCCGCCGAGGGCCATACCACACCGCGCACCTGGTGCTACGTGGACACCGGCCCGGTGGTGGAGCGCGTGCTGGCACAATACTCCGGCATTGGATGGACGGGCAAGAACGCTTGCATTCTGAATCAGCAGCTTGGGTCGTGGCTTTTTCTTGGAGTGATTCTGAGCAGTCACGGGATGCCGCCGGATATGCCTGCTGCCGACCGTTGCGGAAGTTGCACTCGCTGCCTGGACGCCTGCCCGACACAAGCGCTGATCGCACCGCGGAAGTTGGACGCGACGCGCTGCATCTCCTACCTCACCATTGAGCAGCGCGGGCCCGTGGATGAGGCGTTGCGCACGAAGATGGGGCGGCATCTATTTGGCTGCGACATTTGTCAGGACGTTTGCCCCTGGAATCGGCGCGCGAAGAAGATGCGTGCGTCCGTTGCTGCCGACCCGGCTTTTGCGCCACGTACCGAACTCGTCAATCCCTCTTTGCAGTGGATTTCAGGTATGAACGAAGAAGAGTTTCGGCGTGTCTTCAAGGGATCTCCTGTGAAACGGGCCAAACTCAGAGGATTGCTGCGCAGCGCCGCCATTGCGATGGGCAATAGCGGAGACCGAAACCATCTGCCTCGTCTGCGTGAACTGGCCGGGCATATCGACCCGGCCATAGCCGAACACGCACGCTGGGCGATTGCGAGATTGGAGACGACCACACCCGATGCCGCTCCCAAGAATTCTTAGCGCAACCCGGGCCAATGGCGGCACCAGCAGAAGTTCTGTTCATGGCAGCCGACTGTTTATGCGGCGTCCGCTGGATCTGCGCGCACGACTGGTAGCACTGCTCGCAACGGGAGAGCACGTGATTGTTCATGCACGGACCTGCGACCTTTCCCACAGCGGCGCAGGAGTAACGCTGACCGGCGAGCTACCTACGGGGACAGATGTGATGCTCTGCCTTCGACTGCCGGGCGGCGGCCAGCTCTGCATGCAGGCGGTGATTGCGCGGCGGCATGGATTCCACGCCGGGCTTCGCTTTGTACGCCCAACGGCCGAGCAGCGCCTGCTGCTTTCTGAACTCTGTTTCGCCTGAGCCGAACCGAATCGCATCCAAGAAAACTGGACGGGCCTGATCGTGCCCTCAATCTGAGTCCTCAAAAGGGGAGGAAGCTGCCATGCGCTCGCGAGGCTGGTTGCTGGCGCCATTGTTGCTCACGCTGACTTCGCTCACGACTACGTTGCTCACGCTGACTTCGACCTCATCCGCGCAGACATCATCGTCAAAGTGGTTTGCCGTGCAAACAGAGCACGTTGTCAGCTACTCCGATGAGAGTGATCGCGGTGCACGCGAGGCTGCGCAGCGCACCGAACAACTGATCGCTGTGTTCCAGGAGATATTCCACCGCAAGAGCACTTCCTTCGCCACACCTCTGCGAGTGATAGTGGCGCATGCCGCGCCACAGGCAAATGAGAGCGCTGCAACGCTTTCGACACTTGCGCGCACTCCTATCGCCAACTACGTGACAGTCGATCTCTCGCAGCCGGAGTCGTGGACAGAAGCGGCCCGCTCCATTGCGACGCTGACACTGGAGGATAACTATCCACGGGCGCAACCCTGGTTTGACTCCGGCATTGCGAGCTACCTGACTGGGGTGCGCTTCAGCGCAGACCAGATGGAATTAGGCGGAGCACCGCCGGGACTCGTAATGCCTGCGGCAAGCGAGTGGATTCCGATTGGAAAATTGCTGGAGATGAAGGACAGCGCGCAGCTTTCTAGCGTGCAAGATCGGTCCACTGCGCAAAGTCAGGCGCAGAATCGAGCGTTTGAAGCGGAATCCTGGGCGCTGGTGCGTTGGTTGATTGAGAACAGCCGCATGGCACAGGCGGGAGCCTACTTGAACGCGGTGCAGTGGCGCGGCGCAACTACGGAGCGGGCCGTGGCCGAAGCTTTCTCTATAAGTCCCGCAGACCTGGACCGCGAGGTGAGGGAGTCATTAACGAAATTGGCGACACGGAAGATGGCCGCACCGCACGTTGACGGAAATACTTTTCATTCCAGCAAAGTGTCTGCGGTGGATATGCATGTGCACCAGGCCAACCTGTCGCTTTTTGGTCCTGACGGAGATAGCGCGTTGCAAGAGTTGACGGCGTTCATGCGGGAGAATCAGGAGAACGCGATGGTGCATCGCTCACTGGCGTGGGCCTTTCTCCTGCGCAACGACCTGGAGAATGCAGTGGAACACATCCGGCGCGCGCTGGCGCTGCAAGACTCCGACGCCACGATGCATTACCTGTATGCGCGATGGGTCAACCGGGGCGATGACAATGTCATTCACCTTGAGTCCGCCGAAGTAAAAATGGGGACGGAGTTGAAGGCTGCACTCCGGCGCGACCAGAACTACGCCGCCGCACTGGAACTGTTGGGACTGGCACAGTTAAGCGACCACGAGGTGAAACCTGCGCTGGAAAACCTGCAGCGCGCTTCAGCACTGCGCCCGCGCAGCAGTCGCTACTCGCTGAACCTGGCGCGTGCGTATGAGGCAGAAGGAAATCTGGATGCGGCACGGAACCTGATGCTCTTCGCAAGGGACGGCAGCGACAAGGCGGTCGCGGCTGAGGCACGAATCCTGCTGGAACAGATTGGTTCGCAGAAAAGGCAGGCGCGGGATTGGCGCAACGCAGGATTGCAGCCACAGGCTACTGCCGCGCCAAGCAAGTATGACAATCTGCAGGATGCGATTGCGGAGGATGAGGCCGCGGAAGCGAAGAGCAAGCGTCCGGAAACCGCGCCTGACACACGAAAAGTCGAGTACCTGAAAGGACGCGTGATCTCCGTGGAGTGTTCGCCAGCGGCAGCGGCCACGCTCGCAGTGGAAGCTGCCGGACACCGCTGGAGGATTCGCGTGGCAGACCGAACCAAGGTGGTGATGCTTGGAGTGGAGCACTTCGACTGCGGCTGGAGTGGACTTTCGGTATCCATCAATTACAAGCGGGCGGGTAGCTACCAGGGCGACCTGGTTTCATTGGAGGCAGATTGAATGGGGGTGAAAGGGCCCTGGGGGATAGGGCCAGCTTACAAATAAGGCATTAAGAGAAACTATCCGCGGCTCACGTTTTGCGCCTGAAGACCTTTGGGTCCCTTGACGCATTCAAACTCAACGGTTTCGCCTTCGTTCAAGGTGCGATACCCGTTTTCCTGGATGACCGAGTAGTGCACGAATACATCTTCACCCGTACTGCGCTGAATGAATCCGTATCCCTTTGCGCCGTTAAACCACTTGACCGTGCCCTTTTCTTTCACAATCACTCCTTTTCATCGAGCAAATACAACCAGTATTCAAAGTTACGAATGTACGAACTTAGCCTGCCAACAACAAATCCGGATTCCGTCGTATTTTCAGACGCTACGAAAATTAATGCGCGTTGCTGAAAAGACGATGGAATCCGGATTTGAATGCTGCGCCGACTGCTAACTGCACAACCACTCTATTCCTTCACTACACCGCAACAGCAATGCCAGTAAAATACCACTCAAGCATCATGGAATGTGTAACCCAATCTACTCTGGCTGGCAAGCAAATGTTATTGCCAGAAGGAAAAAACTCCCAATATGGAATAGATTTTGACGATTATTCAAATTTCGCGCAGGAACTCAGGTGTTTCAAGACCGTTCCCAAGGGAGATATATGCCTGATGGTTCGCTACAATAGAGATAGCCATCATGACAATCGAAAGCACATCTACCGTCGCGGCGCCTGTTGCGGCGGGCGCGGTTTTATCCACCAGCCCTGACCCGATCGAAGAGTTGCGCAGTTCCATGCTGCAGACATTGCGGCGCAATGGGTGGTCCACGCTGAAGTACCTGGGCACTACGGAAGTACATACCTACGCGTTTTCCGTGGCGGCCAATGCCATCCTTTCTTTCTTCCCAGCATCGGTTCTGCTGCTGACGATCAGCCGGCGCCTCTTCCACTCACCGTCGATGGTGAATGCGATCCGGCGGATGCTGGGCGTGTATCTGCCGAGCAACCAGCCGTTCATCGTGAAGAGCGTTACGGACATGGCGGCGAGCCATAAGATCCAACTGTTCTCGATTGTGATGCTGCTGATCAGTTGCACAGGTGTGTTTGAACCGCTGGAAGTGGCCCTCAACTCGGTATGGGGATTCAAGTCCCGCAATTATCTGATGAACCAGGTGGTGTCCCTGGGGCTGGCGCTGTGCTGCGGAGTGCTGGCGTTGATGAGCGTGGCGGGCACGGCAGGGGTCTGGGCTCCGGCGGCAGAGGCGCAAATGTGGCTGGGCAATCATATTGGCACCGGCGTGATTTACTCACTGGCAGACAAGATCAACCTGACCATTCAATTCGTTGCCCTGAAGATTTTTGGGATGATTGCCAGCGTGCTGATCTTCTTCCTGATTTACTGGCTGCTGCCAAATGGAAAAGTGCCATACAAGGCAGTGCTGCCTGCGGCGATCATTACGGGCGTGGCTTGGGAGTTTGCGAGAATGCTTTACGTGGCTTGCCTGCCGCTGCTGGATTTCTCCGAGTCTTACGGACCGTTCTATGTGTCGGTAACGTTGATTTTCTGGGCATTTTTCTCAGGATTGCTGTTGCTGGGCGGCGCGCATCTTTCTGCGCAGGACTTGAGAACGTCGCAGAAGCTCTCCTTGATGACGCCAGTTCTGGAGTCCAAGCCCTCTGGCAAGGATTAACCAAAAGAGTAATCATTTCGAACTGAGATATTACACATCGGGCAATCGTCTGGCTGGTATCGGAACGATTGACGAGAAAGACAACAGGCACCCCACGTGGGGTGCCTGTTTTGTAATTACCCGCCTTGGTAATCGTTGCTAATCGAGGGCGGGTGGACCGTCATGAGGATGTTTGCCGGGGGTTCCGATGAACCAGTCTGTCCATTCGGTAACGGTCTTCCACCAGAGTTGCGAGTTTTGCGGCTTGAGAACCCAGTGTCCTTCGTCCGGGAAGTAGAGCATGCGGCTGGGGACCTTGAGGCGTTGCAAGGTGGTGAAGAGTTGGAAGCCTTCGCTGACGTCGAGACGGTAGTCGAGCTGTCCGTGGATGACCAGCGTTGGGGTTTTGAAGTTCGTGGCGGCGAGGGCTGGCGACCAGCGGCGATAGAGTGCGCGGTTTGACCATGGGGTTCCGGTGAATTCCCACTCGTTGAACCAGAGCTCTTCGGTGGTGCCGTAGGCGGACTCGGGATTGAACATGCCGTCATGCGAGACGATGCACTTGAAACGGTCGCTGTGACCGAGAATCCAGTTGGCCATGTAGCCGCCGTAGCTTGCGCCGAGGGCGCACTCGCGCTCGCGATCAATGAAGCCGTACTTGCGCTCGGCGAAATCGAGGCCGAGCATAAGGTCGTCAAAGGGGCGTCCGCCCCAGTCTCCGTTAATGTCATCAATGAACTGCTGCCCATAGCCGGTCGAGCCGCGGGGATTGATCATGACGACGACGTAGCCGGAGGCGGCGAAGAGATTGGGATTCCAGCGGAAGCTCCAGTCGTCACCCCATGCGCCTTGCGGGCCTCCGTGGATGAGGAACTTGACGGGATACTTGTGGCTGGGATCGAAGTCGGGCGGTTTGAGAATGAAGCCTTCGACTTGCTTCTTCTCCGCACCGGTGAACCAGAACCACTCGGCGGCCTGCATCTGGACTTGCGAGAGCACAGCGTCATTCATGTGAGTGAGCTGACGTGCGGCGGAGGACGCGGCGATGCTGTCATCTTTCTCAGAGTAAACGAGGCGCTGAGCTTTGGCCTGGCTCTTGACGGGGCCGTGACGTTTGGTGACGGGCTCAGGCGTAGGTGCAAGGTACTCCGCAAGGGAGATGGCGAAGAGCTCACTTGGGAAGCGGACGGAGTTGCGCGAGAAGACCAGGGTCTTGCCGTCTGCGGTAGGAGTAGGCGAGCTGTTGAAGCCACGGACAATTGTGCGAGGCTGCCCGGTGCCGGAGATATCGACGGAATAGATGGGCGAGTCACCGGCGTCCTCGGCGGTGATGAAGAGGTGTGAGGAGTCCGGGGCCCAGGCTACGGAATCAACCCAGCGATCAAAGTTCTCGGTGAGGTTGATGATGTTTCCGGTGGCGCGTTCGATGAGTTGGAGGCGGAAGCGGTCGCTCTCGTATCCGGCGCGGAACTGTGAGCGGATGGCGATGTACTTACCGTTGGGCGAGTAAAGGGGCGTGGAGTCCGAGCCATGGTTGGCAGCGGTGAGATTGACGGGCTTGGCGTTGGGATTGGTGAGCGAGAGAGTAAATACATCGCTATTTGTCGATGTAGCCTGCACCTCGTCGAGATTGCTGGTGAAGGCTACCTCGCGGCCATCGGGAGAGAAGCGGTACTGATCGTCACCGCCGAGCGAGAATGGCGGAACATCGTGCTCGCCGGGAGTGAGGTCGCGGGGAGCACAGGGAAGACCCACATCTGCTGACTGCGGCAGATGTGGGGCACCAGCGCCCGGACAGCTAGCGGGGATCAGGAAGAGGTGCGAACGCTTGCCATTGTCATAGGCATCCCAGTGGCGATACATGAGGTGGTCGAAGACCTTGGCCTTGACCTTGGAAGCGGCGGCGGCTTCGTCCCTGGCCTTGTTGCAGGCTTCGTCGTGGCAATGCGGCCATACGGCAGAGAGAAAGAGAATCTGCTTGCCATCCGGCGACCAGGTGCCACCGTCTGCCTCTGTGGAGATATGCGTGACCTGCCATGGGGAGGCAATGAGCGTTCCTGTTTCGGAGTGAAAGGGCTGAACGTAAATCTGCGATTGGCCATCGCGGATGGCGGTAAAGAGCACGCGCTTTCCGTCGGGCGAAAAGCGGAGACGATCCTCGCTACCCTGCCCCGGTTCGGTGAGGCGGTGTGGCTCGCCACCAGCGAGGGGGATGACCCAGATGTGCGAGTGCTTGGAGTTCTCGGCAAGAGAGACATCGACGGCAGAGAAGGCGACCCAGTGAGCATCGGGCGAGACAGTGAAGTCGCCAACACGCTTGAGCTTCATCATGTCTTCAAAGGTGAACGGGCGCTTCTGAGCAACGGCGGAACACGTGGCAAGCAGGAGGATGGCGATGAGGAGGCGACGCATGACTGGTTCTCCAGAGTGGAAGCATTGAGTTTATCGCATGGGGGAGCAGGTTGCACAGGTTGCTCAGGTTACACAGGTTCGCAGGTTCAAGGTTTCAAGGTTTCAAAGTTTCAAGGTTTCAAGGTTGCGAGCAACGGCAAACCAGCAAGTTGCACGGTTAGGACGGCGAGAGACGGCGCTCGTGCTGTTCTCAGATAGATCAACTACCCCACCCTCCGCCCAAAAGCGGGCGGAAGGGTAGGGCACCCAAACCGTTATGATTAAGACATGAAGAAGGATGAAGCGTTGCGGTTGGTACAGGAGTTGGAAGAGTTTCTCGTCCGGGAGCCGGACGCAGGATGGAATCAGGGGGCGGATGCGTTCTTCCGGGAGCGGTGCCGGTTGCTGAAGATGGCCGTGCCGCACAATTCCGAGTGCGCCAACGTGTTGAACTGGGCGGGGATTTACTACTCGGCAAGCAAGTGGGAGCGGTATGGGGCTCCGAAGGTGCGCGAGTTTTTGGAGAAGGCGTTGGGGCGGGTGAGGACGAAGACGGAAAACTACTACAAGTGGATTGCGGATTGAGTTAAGGGCAAGGCAACGGCAAGTTGTGGTTGAGAAACCTCGGGCGGCGCTTGATATTTCAGAGGGGTCCTTCACTTCGTTCAGGATGACACTTCAAAAACCATTGTTCGAAGTCACACCATGAGCATTGTGGCGGGCACATTGTGATCAGCATTGCCGCATTGAGGCTGGAGATATAACATCGCGAATATGGCTGGAAATCAGGACGAGAAGTCGCGGCTGGTGGCCGGTGGGCCACTGGAGGGCGAGGAAGAAGTTGAACTGAAGCTGCGGCCTCAGCGGCTGCAGGAGTTTATTGGACAGCCCAAGGTGAAAGAGAACCTTGCGGTGGCGATTGCTGCGGCGCGGGCTCGCGGCGAGGCGCTGGACCACATCCTGCTGTACGGGCCTCCGGGGCTGGGCAAGACCACGCTGGCGACGATTATTGCCAACGAGATGGATGCCGCGTTTCAGCAGACTTCTGGACCGACCTTGCAGATCAAGGGCGATTTGACGGCGATCCTGACGAATGTGCAGGAACGGCAGGTGCTGTTTGTGGACGAAGTTCACAGGCTGCAACCGGCGCTGGAAGAGCTGCTGTATTCGGCGCTGGAAGATTGCCGGTTGGACATTATGGTGGGGCAAGGACCGTCGGCGCGGACGCACTCGTTTGAGATTCCGGCATTTACTTTTGTGGGGGCTACGACGCGGATCGGGTTGCTGTCGGCTCCGCTGCGGTCGAGACTGGGACTGGTGCTACGGCTGGAGTTTTATTCGCACGAAGACTTGAAGATCATCTTGAACCGCTCGGCACAGATCATCAATGTGGGCATTGATGACGATGCGGCGCTGGAGATTGCGACGCGGTGTCGCGGAACACCGAGAGTGGCGAACCGGTTGTTGCGGCGGGTTCGCGACTACGCGCAGGTTCGCGGGACGGGGCACATCGACGTGGAGACGGCCAAGGCCGCGCTGGAGATGCTGGAAGTGGATCAGCATGGCTTTGACGAAGTGGACAGGCGGCTGCTGCTGACGATCATTGAAAAATACCAGGGCGGGCCGGTGGGCGTGAACACACTGGCGGCGGCGCTGGCGGAAGAGCCGGATGCAATTGAAGAAATCTATGAGCCATTCCTGATCCAGATTGGATTTTTGGACCGGACTCCGCGCGGGCGGGTGGCTACGCAATTGGCTTACAAACATTTCGGGATGGAACCTCCGAAGAAGCAGAACACGCTGTTTTAGTGCAGCCATTTTTTGAAAGAAAGAGCAACTCACGAGCCAGCGCTGGGTTTATGACCTCACAAATGGCAGAACTGCTGGGAGGAACTGTGCGATGAAGAATTTTTCACGAATATTTCTGATGGTGGCACTGGTTGCGATGATGAGCGGGTTCGCGCTGGCAGATTCGCCGGGGAAGCATCCTGCTTACTTGCACGCGCTCACGGATTTGAAGAACGCGCGGGCGTTCCTGTACTACCAGCCGAATACGCGGCTTGATGCCGACGAACAAAAAGCCATCGACGAGATTGATGCGGCGATTCACATGGTGACGGAAGCGGCAATCGACGATGGAAAACCGATGAGCTATCGGCCTCCTTCGGATGTGAGCTGGGAGCGCAGAGACAGACTGCACCGGGTACAGGAGTTGCTGGACCAAGCAAAGTTGGACGTGAAGAAACATGAGTCCAATGGATGGTCTCGCGAATATAAAGATCACGCGCTGCAACACATTGATCTGGCTCGCAAGTCAGTGAAGAAGGCGATTGAACGGGCTCGGAACGAGTAGCAAGTTCTAACGAGCATTGTGACTGGTTGAAGGGCAGCCTGCGGGCTGCCCTTTTTCGCGCTTCATGCTGGTGACGGGCAGTGCACTTCGGTGCCTGGAATTCCACAAGAATATCGCGAGAGAAGGTGGGATGAAAGAACTCTGAGCGAAGCTGAGGGTTTAGTGTATTGCGTAACGAATTTCACACTGGAGCCGATCACTACATGAAGAATTTCGCAAAGGTTTTCCTGCTGTTTGCATTCGCCGCGCTGCTGACTACGTTTGCCGCAGCCGACACGCCGGGACCGCATCCAGCCTACCTGCACGCATTGACCGATCTGCGTCACGCGCGCGCACACATTGACAAGTTTGTAATGAATGGGCGAGTGGACTCGGAAGAGTCTCACGCCATACGGGCAATTGACGCGGCAATCAGCGACATCAAGCAGGCAGCCATCGACGATGGGAAGAACCTGAATGACCATCCACCGGTGGACGAGCACTTTGATCGCGCAGGCCGCTACCGCCGCGCACTGGAACTGCTGGATGGAGCTTATAACGACATCAATCAGCACGAGAGCAATGGGTGGAATCGTGGGTTGAAGGACCGCGCACTGGGACACATTGACGAAGCGCGAAGAGCGATTCGTCATGCGATGGAAGATCGGCACGGCTGGTAAGTTTCTGGCTTTGAAATGGAGGGCAGCCTGCGGGCTGCCTTCTTTGTTGCGCTGAACCAAAATCGAGACTGGTGGGTGACCTGGGGCGGCGCGGGAAATTCGAACGAGTAGGGGGTCCTTCACTTCGTTCAGGATGACACTTCAAGACAAAAGCACTGCAACAACAAAAGCACTGCAACAGCAGAAGCAATTCAAGAACAGGTAAGAGAAAGGGCAGCCGGAGGGCTGCCCTTTGCGCGAGGGATGAGTGGATTTACTCTTCCTCTTCTTCTTCCAGTCCGGCTCCGGCGGCCTTGGCGGCAGCGATAACTTTTTCCTGCTGCAAGGGTGGGACGTAGTCGTAGTGATCCATTTCCATGCTGAAGGAGCCTCGGCCCTGGGTCATGGCCGTGAGGTCGGTGCCGTAGGTGAGCATTTCAGACATGGGACAATGAGCGCGCACGATGGTCGCACCCGCTTTGTTGTCCATACCCTGGATGCGGCCCCGGCGCGAGTTCATGTCACCCATTACGGCTCCGGCAAACTCGTCGGGGACTGTAATTTCCACCTGCATGATGGGCTCCAGAAGAGTGGGCTTGGCGACCTCCATGGCTTTCTTGAAGGCGATACGGCCTGCCTTCTTGAAGCTCAGTTCGTTGGAGTCCACATCGTGATAGCTGCCGTCGTAAAGGCTGACCTTGAAATCGACGACCGGGTATCCGGCGAGGAATCCACGGGCGGCGGCTTCGATGATTCCCTTTTCTACGGCGGGGATGAAGTTCTTGGGGATGGAGCCGCCGAAGGTGTCATTGGAGAACTCGAAGTTTCCGCCACGAGGCAGGGGCGACATGCGGATTTTGCAATCACCGAACTGGCCGTGTCCGCCGGATTGCTTTTTGTGGCGGCCCTGCACCTCGGCGTTGCCGCGGATGGTCTCGCGGTAGGGGACCTTGGGCGCCTTGAGGACGACTTCGGTGTGATAGCGGCGCTTGAGCTTGCTGACGATCACTTCAATGTGCTGCTGGCCGGTTCCTGCGATCAGGAAGTCCTTGGTCTGCTGGTCGCGGAAGAAACGCAGCATGGCGTCCTCTTCCATCAGCTTGTGGACGCCCACGCCCAGTTTGTCTTCGTCGGCGCGCGTTTTGGGCTCGATGGCGAAGGTGATGGCTGGCTCGGGGAGCGTAATGGCCGGGTAGAGGATGGGAGCGGCTTTGTCGCCCAGAGTGTCTCCGGTGAGCGTCTCCTTGAGTTTGGCTACGGCGCCGATGTCTCCGGCGGATAGCTCAGGAACGGGGATGAGCTGCTTGCCTAGGACCGAGGCAATGTGGGCGAATTTCTCTACCGTGCCACGCACATAGTTTGTGACTGAGGCGTCATTCTTGAGGACTCCGCTGACGACCTTGAAGTAGGAGATGCGTCCGGCGAAGGGGTCGCTTACGGTCTTGAAGATGAAGAGCGAGAGCGGCTCGGTGGCTGCAATCTTGCGCATGGGAGGCTCGGCATCCGGAGTGGCGGGAACGCCAGCCATGGCCTTGCGCTCGGTGGCCGAGGGAACGTAATCGACGAGGAAATCGAGAACTTCATCGCTGCCAATATTGCCCAGGCCGGAGGCGAAGAGGACCGGGAAAAGACGATCTTCGCGAATGGCATTGTGGATTCCGGAGACAATATGTTCGACGGCGATGGTTCCGGTATCAAAGTACTCGCTCATGAGTTCGTCATCGCCTTCGGCGACGAGTTCGACGAGAGCTTCATGCGCGGCCTTGGACTGGTCAGCCATGTCAGCGGGAATGTCTTCGACGCGAGAGCGCCCGTTGCCGCCGATCTCGTAGTAGTAAGCCTTCATCTTGACCAGATCGACGACGCCCTTGAAGTTCTTCTCGGCCCCGATGGGGAGCTGGACGGGAACGACGGTACGGCCAAAGGTTGTGGTCAGCGAAGACATGACGCGCTCGAAGTCGGCGCGCTCGCGGTCCATGCGGGTGCAGATGACGACGCGAGGCAGATTGAACTTGTCGGCAAAATTCCAGATCTTCTGGGTGATGACCTGAACGCCGGAGACGGAGTCCACGACGACGAGGGCGGTATCTACTGCGGGGATGGCCATTTCGGCTTCATGAACGAACATGTTGAAGCCGGGAGTGTCAATAAGATTGATCTTGGCTTTGCTCCACTCGACGGAGGCGAGCGAGGCGGAAATGGTCATCTGACGGGAGATTTCCTCTTCGTCATAATCAGTGGTGGTGGTTCCGTCATCGACCCGTCCTAGCCGTGGGGTGCTGCCGGCAGTGAAGAGCAGGGCCGAAACAAGAGAGGTTTTGCCTGAGTGGGAGTGGCCCATGACAGCCACGTTGCGGATATTCTCACCTTCGTAGGTCTTCACAAAATAACTCCCGAGAGCGTTGATTCGAAGGCTCAGCCAAGGAGCTACGTGGATTTCCGCGGGAAACAGGCGGCAACCACGCGAGCGCGTTTGCAGAACCATTCGCCTACGGCGCCCACCTGAAAAGGCGGCAGGCGTCTTGCTGCGTAAACGACCATTCCGCTGCCCGGACGCGCCAGAGACGCGCTGGAGAGCTCCTCAAAGTTGAGGCGGAAAGGCCAAACCCGATGTGCTTTGCGGCACATGCGGGGAAACTACTAAAGCAGAGAATCGTAGCACAGCGCCGGAGCTGGCTCAATTTTCATTGAACCGTGACAATTCTCTACCACTAGGTGTGATACACGAGGGCGAAGCAAGCTGCTATAGGGTTACGTCACAGAATGATGTGATGAGGGGGTCTCCGACTTGGAAGGCGGCAGATTTGGACCCGATTGAAGCGCTGAGGTACGAGCAGTGGCAGGTTTCAAAGTTTCAAGGTTGCACAGGTTTCAAGGTTGAAGAGCAACATCAGCTCAAGTTGTGCTGATGCCAACCATGCCGCTCCTGCTTTGGGGCGCCATAGGCTGTCAGTGTCCGGGCGGAAAGCGGCATCTGATCGAGGCGCTGCGACACGAACAGGGGAGATTTCAAGCGTTGAGCGAGCGACCTGAACGTGACTCAGACCCTCCCGGTCTTGCAGTCCAGGACGCCGAGACTGTAGTGATTCATCTGGAGGCGGACGCTTTCAGGCACTATGCCGGCGACGATGACTGCCCACCCGCCTTCTGCCTCGCGAATTGCCGGATCCGTTTCAAACCACAGGCGCAGACCCTTCGCAATTGCTTCTGCTATGTCTCGATTGGCAACCGATATGACGTGGGATTCCATTGTTAATTTCACCATTCGCCGGGAGTGAAAAAATTCTCCACCCAGCTTTTATGCGGCCAGGCGGGCACTTTCGACCGTGGGGAAAACCTGGAAGAGTTTGTCCAGACTGGTGAGCTTGAACAGTTCCCGAACCCGGTCGTTTACGCCCACAAACAGCAGCTTTTGTCCGCGCTGCTGATGAGAGACATAGGAGTTGGTCAGCACCCCGAGCCCGGCGGAATCCATATAAGGCACGTCTGTAAAATCGAGAATTGTGGTGACAGCCTCGGAGCGCAGGACTTCCTGAAAAGCAAAGAGGTTGTTCAGAACCAGGGGGCCGTGCAGGACGTAAGTGTGCTCATTCTGGTTATCAGTGGCGACGAAATCAAAGGTGAAGGCTTTCGAAGACATCGGATGAGTATATTGCTGGGCCGTGACTCATTTGTTAAAACTCGGTTAATTCCCACTGGAAGACGTGGGAGGTTTGTGCGAAATAGGGGCCCTTCGCTGCGCTCAGGGTGACACTTCAACCCAAAGGCAAGAACAACTTGTACACAAATAAATCAAGAACAAGCTCAGAACGAACGAAGCAGAACAAGCTCCAAAAAATAAAGCAAGAACAAGCTCCAGACGAACAAGGGCACGGCCGAGGCCGTGCCCTTTGTGTTGCGAAGAATACTTTAGTCGTGAACGCCGTCCATGAAGGCGCGGAGTTTGCGTGAGCGCGAAGGGTGACGCAGCTTGCGCAGAGCCTTGGCTTCGATCTGGCGGATACGTTCGCGAGTGACGGCGAAGGACTGGCCTACTTCTTCGAGCGTGTGCTCGCTGCCATCTTCGAGTCCGAAGCGCATCTTGATGACCTTCTCTTCGCGCGGGGTCAGCGTGCGGAGAACCTGCGAGGTCTGGTCCTTGAGGTTCACATTGATGACGGCCTCGGCGGGCGAGACTACGGCGCGATCCTCGATGAAATCTCCAAGGTGCGAATCTTCCTCTTCACCGATTGGGGTTTCGAGAGAGATGGGCTCCTGGGCGATCTTCAGAACCTTGCGGACCTTGGCCACAGGGATATCCATGCGGCGGGCGATCTCTTCGCTGGTTGGTTCGCGGCCGAGCTCCTGCACTAGCTGACGGCTGGTGCGGATGAGCTTGTTGATCGTCTCGATCATGTGCACCGGGATACGGATGGTGCGGGCCTGATCGGCGATGGCGCGCGTGATGGCCTGACGAATCCACCAGGTTGCGTAGGTCGAGAATTTGTAACCGCGGCGGTATTCGAACTTGTCAACGGCCTTCATGAGGCCGATGTTGCCCTCTTGAATGAGGTCGAGGAACTGGAGTCCGCGATTTGTGTATTTCTTGGCGATGGAGACGACGAGGCGCAGGTTGGCCTCGATGAGCTCGCGCTTGGCGTGCTCGGCGTCCATATCACCCTGAATGATTTCGCGCTGGGTGCGCTTGAGCTCGGGGAAGACGGCTCCGGCTTCGACTTCGATGCGCTCCATGTCGGTGCGCACGGTGCGGATCTGCTTGCGGATTTCCTTCTTCTGCTCTTCGTTCTTGGTGAACTCGCAACGCTTTTCGAGATTGAGAACCTGACGGTCAAGAGCCTTCATGTTCTCGACCGTTTTGTTGACGCGGTCGATGAGGCGCTTGCGCTCCTGGTTGGTGAAGCGCAGCTTGCGGATGGCGCGGCTGACCTCTACCTGCGCGCGGCCTACACCCCAATGCGCCTTGCGATAATCCTTCTGCTTCTTTTTGTCTTTGCCGGGAGCGCCGATTTCATCCAGCTTGAGCTTGATGGCAGCGCCGCGCTTGTAGTGCCGCGCGAGGTCGTCGATTTTGCCGGAAATTTCCTTCAAGCGACCCTGCATCACCTCGTCGGTGATTTCCTCTTCGTCGAAGATCACTACTTCTTTGACGGAGCGGACGCCGCGCTTGAGGTCGTCGCCGATGGCGAGAACTTCGCGAATCACGATGGCCGAGCGGGAGAGGGCCTTGAGCACGCGAAGCTGGCCGCGCTCGATGCGCTTGGCAATTTCTACTTCGCCCTCACGGGTGAGCAAGGGAACGGTGCCCATCTCACGCAGGTACATGCGGACGGGGTCGTTGGTCTTTTCCAAGGCGCCGGGAGTGACGTCGAGTTCAACGTCTTCAGACTCCTCCGCATCGGGATCGAACTTCTTCTCCGAGGGAAGCTTGGTGTCTTCAAGGACGTTGATTCCCTGCGTTCCGATCATGCCGAGCAGGTCGTCCAGATCGTCGGGAGAGTTGATGTCATTCGGCAGAAGGTCATTCACCTCGTTGTAGGTGAGAAATCCCTTTTCCTTACCGGTATCGATCAACTTCTGAATATCTTCGTATTTATCGTCGAGAGCCAAGAGCAATATCCTTCACTGGCGCCATAGGCAGCCGCAAAACGTCAAAGGCGGCGAGGAAACCGCCAAAACATCACAAGTCGGCCTTCCGGTCCGGAAAAGACCGAAAAAAGCCGCCCACCTCCAAAATTTCATCACGCAGAACACACGAGGCCCGCTCCGCTACGGGCAAGTCGCCTAGTTTGGCGAGAAGGCATAAGCCTTTAGATGGCAGAGTATGGTCCCGAGTTTCGGGAACTTCAATAGTTTTACAGAAAACGAGGGCAAAGGCAAGAAGAGGGCCCTTATTCCAGCCTCACTTCCTGCCAAGCTACGGCGGCGGCCCTCCGGCAGAACGAGAGCACCCGGCCAGCTTTGTAGCTGCTGCCGAGTTTCCCCCTTTTGGAACACTAGTCACGCTATAACCCCTATCAATTCTTCTTATTGGCCGGAAAGATTCGGCGCTGATATCGTTCCACAATGTCGGCTAAGCCCTTGAAGGCTCCCACGCGCGGGCTGTTCGAGCGCTACGAAGTGGGCGAATTTTACGATGAGATGTTTGCGGCTCCCGGAGAGCCGCGTCCCCACTATGCACGGTTGTTTGAGACGCTGGCGGAGATGGCTCCCGAGCAATTTGACGAGCGGCGCAAGATTGCGGATCTCTCCTTTCTGCTACAAGGGATCACCTTCACGGTTTACAGCGATGGAACCGGAGCAGAGCGGCTCTTCCCTTTCGACCTGATTCCCCGCATTATTCCGCACTCGGAGTGGGAGCGGGTGGAGCGCGGATTGTCGCAGCGCGTCACGGCCTTGAACCTGTTTCTTCAGGATGTGTACGGGCCGCAGAAGATATTGGCCGACAAGCGGGTGCCTCGCTCGCTGATTTATTCCTGCAAACATTTCCGGCGCGAGATGGTGGGACTCAAAGTTCCACGCGATATCTATGCGCACATCTGCGGAATTGATCTGATCCGGGATTCCAAGAGTGGTGAGTACCTGGTGCTGGAGGACAACGTGCGCACGCCGAGCGGCGTGAGCTACGTGCTGGAGAACCGGCTGATTATGACTCGCACGCTGCCTGAGGCCTTTCAGGCGTATGGCGTGCTTCCGGTAAATCACTATCCGACGGAACTCTGCCGGATACTGCGGAGCCTTTCGCCACGCGGCGGGGCGCAGGCAGAGGCTGTGCTGCTAACTCCGGGCATTTACAACAGCGCTTATTTTGAGCACAGCTTTCTGGCTCAGCAGATGGGCATTGAGCTGGTAGAAGGCAGCGACCTGGTGGTGGACGACACGGTTGTATACATGAAGACCATCCACGGATTGCGACGTGTGGACGTGATCTACCGCCGCGTGGATGACGACTTCCTGGATGCGCTGGTCTTCCGTAGCGACTCTCTGATGGGAGTGCCGGGACTGATGGGCGCGTATCGGGCGGGGAATGTGGCGCTGGCCAATGCAGTGGGCAACGGCGTGGCGGACGACAAGGCGGTGTACGCCTACGTTCCTGAGTTCATCCGGTATTACCTGGGCGAAGAGCCGATTCTTGGCTCGGTGGACACTTACCTTTGCTCGCGACCAAAGGACCTTGCTTATGTGATGGAACACTTGCCGGAGCTGGTGGTCAAGGCCGTGGGCGAGAGCGGCGGGTACGGAATGCTGATCGGTCCAGCGTCGGACAAGGCCACGGTGGAAGATTTCCGGGAGCGAATCAAGGCAGACCCGCGCAATTACATCGCGCAGCCGCTGATCGGGCTTTCGCGCGTGCCCTCCTACGATGCGGCACAACAGAGATTTGGTGGGCGACACGTGGATTTGCGTCCTTACTGCTTGTTTGACGGCGAGAGCGTGACGGTGGTTCCGGGCGGGCTTACGCGGGTGGCACTGCGAGAAGGCTCGGTGGTGGTGAACTCGTCGCAGGGCGGCGGTAGCAAGGACACATGGGTTCTGAGAGAAGAGGGCTGACGGTATGCTGTCTCGCATTGCAGACTCGCTGTTCTGGCTAGCCCGCTACATGGAACGGGCAGAGGATACGGCGCGCATTCTGGACGTGAATTACCACATGCTGCTGGAAGAGTCCGACAAATTCTACAAACTGCGATGGGATCCGCTGCTGGTGATGGCCGGAGAAGAGCCGCGCTTCCGCACGCTCTATGAAGAGGCGAACGCACACACGGTTTTCGAGTTTCTGGCCTTCCGGCCCGATAATCCGAACTCGATTCTGCAATGCATCTCGAAAGCCCGGGAGAACGCGCGCACGATTCGCGATAGGCTTTCACGCGAGATGTGGGAAGACATCAACGGGCTTTATCACTCGGTGAATGCCTTTGACGCGCAGCAGGAGATTACAGGCGGTCCGCACCGCTTTTGCGATGTAGTGAAGTTCGGCAGCCACCGCTTCCACGGGGTGGCCGATGCAACGATGCCGCACGATGAAGGCTGGCAGTTCCTGCGCCTGGGCTGCTACCTTGAGCGGGCGGAGATGACAACGCGGTTGGTGGACGTGCAATACCAGTATTTGCTCGAGAGTCCGCAATTGGCGGGGCAGACCGACAACCATCAGTGGATGGCCGTGCTGAAATCGGTGGGAGCTTACGAGGCTTACCATCGCAAGTACTACTCGCAGATCCAGCCAGAGCAGGTGGCCGAGATGCTGATTCTTCACCCGGAGCATCCACGCTCGATCCGCTTCAGCGTGAACGAAGTGGCGACCGGGTTGCGATTGTTGAGCAATACCGCTCCGGGATCGTACTCCAATGAAGCGGAGCGGCAGACGGGCAAGCTGCTGGAGAGCCTGCGCTACGACCGCATTGAAGAAATTTTCGAACGCGGTCTACACGCATACCTGAGCGAATTGCTGGGCTCCTGCCTGCATATTGGCGAAGACATTGCGCGCAGCTACTTCTACTACAAGGCGAGCGCATGAACCGTTATCACCTGGTGCACATCACGGAGTTCCATTACGACGGGCCCGTCTCGGAGAGCTACAACGAAGTGCGCCTGAGGCCGATGACGGACGACAAGCAGAGCTGCCTGTCGTTCCGGCTGACGACGCATCCGCCATCGCAATCCAGAAGCTATCAGGACGCGTTCGGCAACTGGGTACACCAGTTCAATGTACTGAAAGAGCACCGCCATCTGAAGATCGAGACAGACTCGGTTGTGCTGCGAATGGACGTGCCGGAAATTGCTCCGATGACCACTCTGGAAGAGGTGGACACAGCGCACGAAGAACTGATCGAGGACTTCTACGACTACCTAGTGGAGAGCAAATACGTTCCACATCTGGCGGAGTTGGACGAGCTGATTGCAGCGGCGGAGAGCAAGAGTGGAGGCTCCGCGTTTGGATTTGCGGACGCCGCGTCGCAATTAATTCACGAACGATTTCAGTATGTGAAGGGCGCGACGCACGTGAAGTCTTCTATTGAAGACGCGCTGCGGGTGGGCGCGGGCGTGTGCCAGGATTTCGCACATCTGCTGCTGGGCGTGGCGAGAAAACGCGGCCTGCCGGCGCGCTATGTTTCCGGCTACCTGGTGCCGCAACAAGCGGATAACCCGGAGTCTGCGCTGGAGGAAGTGATCGGCGGTCAAGCGTCGCACGCATGGGTGGAAGTGTTTATTCCGGGATGCGGATGGATGGCACTGGACCCGACGCTTGGTATGCCTGTTGCTTCCAGACACGTGCGTGTTGCTTATGGGCGCGATTATGGCGATGCGGCTCCAGTGCGCGGACTGTACAACGGACATGCGGGACAGAGGCTCTCAGTGGATGTGCAGCTTCGTCCTGATGTGGATGGGGATGGTCACGAACAACTGAACAGCACTGCGGCGGTGCCTACGGAAGAAGAGATAGAAGAACAACGGCCTAGCCAGCCAGTGCAGCAACAGCAGCAGCAATAGGGCGAGGTTGCGCGGGTTACACAGCAAAAGCTATCGCACTCGGGATCTCTGGAGGTCAGAGCCAGCCTGAGCGATAGACGATCCACCAGCTTGCGAAGAGAGCTACGAACATCTCAGCCACTGCCCAGCCCAGAGGCAGGAAGTATCCAAAGAGGCTGAGGACTGTGAAGAGTATCCAGAAAATTTTGCGATTCGTGGAATCCATGCTCACCTGAAGAGCATTACCAGCGCCGCTTCGCGGTGAGGCGCTGCACGTGCAGGGCGAAGACTCGGGTTAGTTCCTGACGGCTGGTGATGTACTCCGCCCCTTCGGTCTCAAAGCCGGGTGAGTACTTTGCGATGAGCCATGTTAGCGAGTTGATTTTGTCGTCGCCGGTGAGTTCATGAACCTCACCTGACGCGATTGCGCTCTCGTAACGCGTGCTGAACATTTCGGGCTGAAGTTCAGTGTTGCCTACCACGCAGAAACTGACGTGTGCGCCGGGAGAGAGGTTCTCCACTTTGCGGCCCTCGGGCGCTGAGTGGATATAGATCTCGCCGTCACGATAGACATAGCTTAGCGGCACGCCATACGGCACGCCATCGGCACCCACGGTGCTTAGCACTCCATACTGGCCCTTGATGAGAATGCTGCGAGCTTCCTGCTCATCCACTTCGCGGTCTTCACGGCGCATGGTGCGCACGGCATGGTCTTCCATTTGGCTAGCCCCCACAGGTTTGCTGGTGCGAAATCATGGCTGTTTTCAGGGCTAAATGCAAGCAATATTGATTAGACAGAGGCGGCTTGGCGAAGCGCCCGGTCTACTTCCTGCTTCTCCTCGCCCAGGCGGGCTACCGCGACGTAATCGTTATTGCGGGCGGCCTCGGCGATCTGGCGCACGATCTCACGGCGGCGGTGCTCCAGCTGGCGGCGACGGAGCGCGCCAATGGCTCCGTGAAGAAGCTCGGCGGTAAGCGGTTCGTGATCCTTCATCAATACGGACATGAAGAGTGCGCGATCTTCCTCCGCGAGCGTCATGCTCATGAGATCTGCGCCGTCGGCAAGCGCTTTGAGGATGGAGTCAATGAGCGCCTCCGCGCGAAGGCCCTGATGCAGCTTCTCTGAGCTGAGCGTGTAATACGCCTGCTCGGCGGGGTTGTAAACCTGCTCCTGGCCGTTATCGTCGTCGAAAGTGAATGACAGTTCGCTGCCGGAAGAAAGCGCCTGAAGCAGGATGCGCTCTGCTTCCGTCAGTTCCGCTTCGGGAGCGGGTGTGACCTTGGTTGCGGTGCGGGCTCCGGCTACGTGACGAAGTTCCTGGCGCAGCACGGCTGAGTCGATCTGCAATTTCTGCGCAACGTCAGCGGCCAGTTCATCACGCACAATGCGGCTGGGGATGCGCTGGATGTGCGGAAGCAGATAGTTGACGGCCTTCACCTTGCCCTCTGCCGTGCGCGGGAACTGGGCCTGAGCGCGCGTGATGAGGTAGTCAAAATACTTTTGTGCGCTCTTGAGCACGGCTTCATAGGCTGCGGCTCCCTTGCGGCGCACGAAGAGATCGGGGTCGTATCCCTGCTCAAGGGTGAGGATGCGGATCTCGAAATCTTCGCTGACTAGCATGGCGAGCGAGCGCTCGGCGGCGGCGGCTCCGGCGGTGTCTGGATCGAAGTTCACCACGATCTTCTTGCTGAAGCGGGCGAGCAAGCGCGCTTGGGCTTCGGTGAAGGCTGTGCCGCTGGAGGCGATGACGTTGTGATATCCGGCGTTGAAGACGGAGATACAGTCCATCTGGCCTTCGACCAGAATGATGTAGTCGAGACGGCGAATGGCTTCCTTGGCGAGATGCAGGTTGAAGAGAACACGCGACTTGCTGTAGATAGGCGTTTCCGGCGAGTTGAGATACTTGGGGCCGGACTTGTCATCGGTGGCGAGCGTGCGCCCGGTGAAGGCGATCACTTTGCCGCTCTCATTGCAGATGGGAAAGACAATGCGATTGCGGAACTTGCTGTAGAGGGCGGCGGGCGCGGGCTTGGCGGCCTCCGGATTACGAGACTCGTCTTTCTCTTTCCAACTGAATAGGCCGCTCTCGCGCATGGCGTCTTCATCGGCCATGGGCTTGAGTTTGTCACGCAGAAGGAAGCCGGACTCTGGGGCGTAGCCGATGCGGAAGCGCGCGATGGCTTCGTCGTTGAGGCCGCGGCCGTGAAGGTACTCGCGCGCGGGAGCGGCCTCCGGGCGACGAAGCTGCTCCTCAAACCACTTGCAGGCGGCTTCGTGCAGGTCGAGCAGAATGCCTCGGGTGCGTGCCTCGTGCGCTTCCTGTGGGGAGTTGAACTGCGCCTTGGGAGCGGCGATGCCGAGCTTCTGGGCGACGACGCGAACGGCTTCCGGGAAGGTGATGTTCTCGATCTTCTGGACGAAGGAGAAGACGTCTCCGGAAACGCCGCAGCCGAAGCAGTGGAAGTACTGGCGCGTGGCGTGGACGGAGAACGAGGGCGTTTTCTCGCCGTGGAAGGGGCATAACCCTGAGTAATTCTGGGCTCCGGCTTTGCGCAGCTTTACGTATTCGCCGATGATGCGGACGATGTCTGCCTGCTGCTTGACGGTATACGCAAAATCTCCGGGGTTCGCCACA
>Ga0302320_10008043_pt1 | contig 23051 bp, 22 predicted proteins | sample Bog_T0_3_FD_202130 | JGI IMG/M metagenome (GOLD analysis project Ga0302320, IMG submission 202130) | Peat permafrost microbial communities from Stordalen Mire near Abisko, Sweden - Bog_T0_3 | ecosystem: Environmental > Terrestrial > Soil > Wetlands > Peat | place: Sweden: Abisko, Stordalen Mire... | reverse complement strand
TCTTCTTGGATGAGATGGCGGTAGCACATTCGGCAAACCTTACTTGGTGGTTAGGCTTCCTGGATGCTACCCCATCCCATCCACCTGTCACCGGAGTTGCCGTTGCACTTCGTTGTTGAATCCGCCTTATGTTTGCTCCCTTATTAGCCTCGATCTTTCTTTTGAATTTTCAACCGCGTAGTTGGCTAGAAAGAATGGAATTTAATAGCGCTTGTATACGCTATGTTCCCAAACCTGTCTTTCGCTGGATAGGCGAACCAAATGTCGAAATACCTGTGACTTCTCTCGCGAAAGAGATTGTTATTTGCCAAGGCAGTATGGACAACATCCCTTATGGATTCAGGGTTTTTGTTCGCGGGGCAAATATCCAGAATCGTGAGATTAAAGTTGAAACAGCGGAACGTCTAAAGTTGCGAGATTCCACGATTCTTACTGAAGGGATTGCTACCGCAACCGGACTTTCCGTTCGGCTTGTGCAACGGCAACATCTTTCGGGAGGGGTAACACAAGAAACGCCATGGGTTCCTTCCGGACAAATTTCGTGGTTACGTCCGTTTGCCATCCTGATTTTCTTTTCATTGCCCTTTGTCGGTGGCGCCGTGGTCGGATTTCTCAGCGCAAGTCCCCTTGTTATTGTGACTGTCGGTATTACTCTTTGGTTGAGCCAGACGCTTGGAGTAGTTATTTATGCTCGAAATTCTCACAAGCAATTGAAATTTGCGTTTCTATATTGGCTGACTACCCTGTTCACATTTGCAGCGACATACGCATTTACCGTTGTAATCGTATCGTTTTTATTCCGCAGCCATTGAAATTGCTGTAACTCAGCGATTCACCCCTCCACCGTGCGCTTCAACTGCCCGCAGGCGGCGTAGATGTCGCGGCCGCGGGGCTTGCGCAGATAGGCCGGAATACCCGCATCGATCAGCGTGCGGCGGAAGGCTTCGACGGCCTCGGGGTGCGGCGTGGCGTACTCAATGCCGGGACCGGGATTCCAGGCGATCAGGTTGACCTTGGCCGGCAGACCGGTGCGGCGGATGAGACGGGCCACTTCAGCTGCGTTTTTGGGACGGTCAGTCACCCCGCCCAGTAGCACATATTCAAAAGTAATACGCTCGCGGGGGCGAAGTTTGACGCGCAGCACCGCAGCCATCACAGATTCAATCGGCCACTTCCGATTGATGGGCATGATCTCATTACGGATTTGGTCATTGGGCGCGTTCAAACTGATTGCCAGCTTGGGGCGGAACTCCAGCGGCTCGGCTGCAAAGCGCTCGATGCCGGGGACGATGCCGGAGGTGGAGACCGTCATCCGCTGCGGACTTAGCCCGACCTCGCGGACCAGCAGTCGCACGGCTCCCATAAAGTTGTCGTAATTCAGAAACGGCTCGCCCATGCCCATGAAGACCAGGTTGACGCGGTCGCGGCCCACTTCGACGGCGTGACGGTCGAAGACACAGAGAACTTGGCCGGCGATTTCTCCCGCTGTCAAATTGCGCTGCAAGCCGAGTTTGGCAGTCAGGCAGAACCCGCAGTTCACAGCGCAGCCCACCTGGCTGGAGACGCAAATAGTCGCGTGGCACCTGCGTTTGCCCAAATCGCCTGCTGAAACGGCCTTCTCTTGTCCAGACTCCGGTTGAGGTTCGTGGTTTCCCACCCTTTCCGCTAAAGAACGCGGAAAGGATGGGGCACCCAGGGTTTGTAGGGTCTCCACATCGCTCCCGTCGCCGGTTTCGCCTTCGTCGCCCTCCGGCATCCAGACTGTTTCTACGGTCAGACCATCGCCGCCGGGGCACTCAACCAGGTAGCGTTCCGTGCCATCCACGGACTGGAAGATCTGGGTGATTGCCGGGCGGCCCACCTGCCAGCCTTCGTCGGCGAGCCTTTGGCGCAGCGATTTCGGTAAAGTAGTGATTTCACTTAGCTCCGCAACCCGTTGACGATACAGGGCTTCTGCCAATTGGCGGCCACGCCAGGCCGGCTCGCCCGCCTCCACCATGCGGCCACTGAGCGCCTCGGCGTCGAGTCCGAAAAGCCCCCGCCCGGCCGATGCGGCACGGTAGCCATCCGTCAAGACAGCGGCTTGCAAACGCACGAGTTGGCTCAGATCTTCGCTCACGGCTGGGGTCAGCATAGAGCATTTCACCATCTGGCTGCATTTTTGCCCGAACAGCAGCCCCCTGCCGCGCCAGCCCGCCTTGGCCTACAATCTAAGAACTGGAGGACGATGTCCACAGAACGTAATATTCGCCGCACCGTATTGCCGAACGGCCTGATTGTGCTGACCGAGCGGATGGACTATCTGCGTTCGGTGGCCATGGGCGTGTGGATCAAGTCCGGCTCCCGCTGCGAGCCGGCGGAGTTGAACGGCATCACCCATTTTGTGGAGCACATGCTCTTCAAGGGCACACGCTCCCGCACCGCGCAGCAGATTGCCCGGGAGATGGACTCCATCGGCGGCAACCTGGACGCCTTCACCGGCAAGGAGACCATCTGCTTCAACGTCAAGTCGCTGGCCGAGCACGTCCCCATCGCCCTGGACGTTCTGACCGACCTGGTGCTGAACCCGGTCTTCCACGCGCCCGACATCGAGCGCGAGCGCGGCGTGATTCTTGAAGAGATCAAGATCGACGAGGACAACCCTGAGGTGCTGGTCAACGAGCTGTTCACGCAGGCCTTCTGGAAGGATCATCCGCTGGGCTGGCCGATTCTGGGCACCTCGAAGACGGTTGCCCGGCTGGACAGGAAGAGCCTTGTCGCTTATCACAGCGATCGCTTTCACGGCGGCAACATGATTTTTTCCGCAGCCGGAAACCTGGACCACGATGAGTTTGCCGAGACCGTGGCAAGCAAGTTCTCCACGCTGGCCGGCGGGGCAACGCTCCATGAACTGCCGGCGCCCGAGGCCAGCGCGCGCATCATCCTGCGCAACAAAAAATCTTTGGAGCAGGTGCAAATTTGCCTTGGCGTACCGGCCCCGCCCGTCACCGACGAGAGCCGCTACGTCACGCTGATTTTGAATACGGTATTGGGCGGCGGCATGAGTTCGCGCCTCTTCCAGACCATCCGCGAGGAGCGGGGCATGGCCTACTCCATCTTCTCCGACCTGAGTCCCTGCCGCGACACCGGAACCCTGTGCGTCTTTGCCGGCACGTCGGTGGGCAAGGGGCTGGAGGTGGTGCAGCTGACCCTGGAGGAGTTCCGCAAGCTGAAGCAGGAGTTGCTGAGCGAGGAAGAGCTGACCCGCGCCAAGGACCAGGTCAAGGGCAACATCCTGCTCGGCCTGGAGAGCTCCAACGCGCGCATGGCCAACCTGGCGCGCCAGGAGATGTACTTCCACGAGTTCATCACCGTGGACGAGATCATCGCCCGCATCAGCGAAGTAGATGCAGCTCAGGTGCAGGCCATGGCGCAGCAGCTTTTCGACCCCGCCCGCATCGCCGTTACCCTGCTGGGCCGCCTGGATGGGGTCAAGCTGAGACGCGCGAATCTGGTTTGCTGAAAGACCTCTGATTGAATGGGACAATCAGTTTTGAAATATATTGGGAGATTCGTATGAATACGGAAAGGTGGAGTTGGTGCTTTGGAGCACTCGTAAAGTTCAGCTTGCTTGGAGTCCCAGCTTCTATAGCTCTATGGTTTTGGAGGAGGCGAGGAGCGGATTGCCGGAGTCTCTATTATGTCAGTTGGGCAAATCTGTGCGTGTATCTGTTTTGGCTTCTGGTAGGGTGTTTTATAACTATCATTGCGAGCGATTCTCAAGCGTTCCAATGGATATTTTCCTCATACTTCCCTGCCGTCTTTGCGTTCTTTGTCCCCTTCTTGCTTTCATTTGTGTCCCTAGTGTTATGCATATTATGTGTAATTGCGAAACAAAAGGAGCGGCTATATATCTTTCTGTCCAATATGTTGATGCTCATTTTGTGGATCGTATCTGTAGTTGCTCCGAATTGATCGCATAGATCAGCAGTGAGATAAGGAAGATGTTGCATTTAAGAGATGAAGCTTTGAGTTTTTCGGCGATGAAGATTCCTGAAGCCAATCCGAGTTACGCGTTACCCGCGGGGATTGCCGTAGGGGCGGACGGCGAGCTGACCCTTCGTGCGCACCCCGAGCCATTGCACCCCTATCGCACGCCGTTTGCCCGCGATGCCGCTCGCATCCTGAACGCGCGCGCCTTTCGCCGCCTGGCCGGCAAGACGCAGGTTTTTCGGCGCCTCGCGGGCGATTCTCCTTCGGACCACTTTCGCAGCCGCCTGACACACACTCTGGAAGTCACCCAGATTGCCCGCACCGTGGCCCGCGCACTGGGGTTGAACGAGGAACTGACCGAGGCGCTGGCGCTGTCGCACGACATCGGCCACCCGCCTTTCGGCCACGCCGGCGAAAAGGCTCTCGACCTCTGCCTGCGCGGATTTGGCCTGAGCTTTGACCACAACCTGCACGCCCTGCGCATCGTTACATGGTTTGAGGAGCGCTACGCCGGTTTTCGCGGGCTGAATCTGACGCTGGGGGTTCGCGAGGGCATCGTCAAGCACTCCCACGACTACTCCGCCGCTACCCATCCGGAGCTGGCCGAATACTTCCTCGACCAATTCCCTCCCCTGGAAGCTCAACTCATCGACCTGACGGACGAGATCGCCTACCTGACTGCTGATTTTGATGATGGCCTCGACTCCGGCATTCTTACGCTAGCCCAAGTGCGCCAGGACGTGGCCCTCTTCCGCGGCTTCCACGACGCCGTACTGCGCGATTACGCCGCCGCTCCGCCCAAGCTGGCCGTCTACGAAACCCTCAAGCGCGTTCTTGACTCTCTGGTCACAGATTTGATGAAGGAGTCGCGTCGGCAGGTCACTGCCGTGGGCGCGACGACACTGGATGAGATTCGCCGCGCACCCCAGCGCCTCGTGGCTCTGAGCCCGGAGATGGAAGCCGCTCGCCTGGTCGCCAAGAAGTTTCTCTACGCCAACCTCTACGAATCTCCCGGCATGGAGGAGGAACACGCGGATGCCGCCGAAATCATCCAGGGGTTGTTTTCCGCCATCATCGCCGACCCCGGCCTGCTGCCCGCCGACCACGAAGCGGAGATTCCCGCCGAGGGCCTGATACGCACCGTCGCCGATTACATCGCCGGCATGACCGACAGCTACGTCGAGCAGGCGTGGAAAAAACAGGGAATAGGGAATAGGGAATAGGGCAATCAGTGCAATGAGCGAGTCTCGATCCATCGATCTTCACAACTTCACGGTGGCGGAAGCGCTGCGGGAGTTTGTGCGCTTCTACAACGAATGTGTGCGCAGCGGCTACCGCGGACGCCTGGAGGTGATCCATGGCTACGGATCAATGGGCGGCGGCGGGGTAATTCGCGAGGAACTGCGCAAATACCTGAAGGCCCACGCGGAAACCTACGGTGAGTTCCTTCCTGGAGAGAGCCTGCGCAATCCAGGAGTCACCATCCTCTACCCCAGGGAGTCCCAGGCAGCGATGCCACCAAGCTCAGGAGCAGGCTTCTCCTCCATCCCGCGCATGAAGCCGCCTCGCAAACGCTAGTAACCGCCACTGGTGGCGTCAGGCGAGAAGTTTCATTTGCGCGTACGGCTCGATTTGGCCTAAGATAGCACTATGGCGGACTTAATTACAGGCTTGCGGCAGGTGATTCAGGATCTCGTCGCTCCGGACCTCAAGGCGATTCAGGCCAAGCAGGATGCCACGAGTAAACAGATCGAAGTCCAACACGATGCGCTCATGAAGATGGTCGATGCATTTCGCGCCGAGATGCGCTCGGAGTTTGCCGCACTCCGGGCAACCAACCAGCTTGATGTCTACCGGCAGGTTTCTCCCTTGAGCGAACGGCTCACTGTGGTTGAGAAACGGGGATGAACCGCACTAATCTATGGGTGCATAGTTCCCAAACCCTGGTAACCGCCCACAGCAGCGCCCAGCAGCCTACATACACCCAGCCTCTTGTACTCTTGTACATGTGAGAACCTCTCTGAAGAAATCCTTGTTTCACTACGCTGCGCTGGCGTTGTGCGCGGCCCTCGCCGTGTTTTTCCTTCCCTGCTTCGTCTTGGCGCAAACCGCACCGGAGAAGGCTGCTCCGCTCGCTGGACCGCCCACGGGCGGCGGATTCTTCCCCCTGAGCGAGGTGCATCGCGGGCTGAAGGGCACGGCCTGGACGGTCTTCACCGGCACGACGCCGGAGGCGATGGAGGTGGAGATTCTGGGTGTGCTGAGAGGCGCGCGCGGCCCCGGCCACGACATGATTCTGGCGCAGTTGCATGGCGCAAAGCCCGAATACACCGGAGTGGTGGCCGGCATGAGCGGTAGTCCGGTCTACATCGGCAACCGACTGCTGGGCTCGCTCTCCTACCGCATCGGAATGTTCAGCAAGGATCCCATCGCCGGCATCACGCCTATCGAGCAGATGCTGGAGGTGCGGGATCTGCCAATTAACAGTGGTCAGTGGTCAGTGGTCAGTGATCAGTTACCGCAAGCATTGGCCGTCGAGAACATGCAGGCCATGGAAACGCCGCTGGTGATGGGCGGATTTAGTCCCGAGGCGATCCGGCTGTGGCAGCAGAAGATGGCCGGAACCGGCCTGGAAACGGTGGCGGCCGGGGGGATGGGCGGAAGCTCTGAAAAGGCTACGGAAACCGACACAGCTCTCTCGGCGGCGGCGATTGCCGGTGTCGTGCCGGGATCGGCGGTGAGCGCGCAGTTGGCGCGCGGCGACCTGGAGATTGCGGCCACCTGCACTGTAACCTACGTCGACGCGCAGCAGTTGTTGGCCTGCGGGCACCCCATTTTGCAGGCTGGGCCGGTTTCGCTACCCATGACCACCGCGGAAGTAGTGGCCACGCTGGCATCGCCCCTGAACGCCTTCAAAATAGTGAATACCGGCGCGACGATTGGCGCCTTCAGCGAGGACCGAGATGCGGCCATTCGCGGCGTTTTCGGGGCAAAAGCGCAGATGATTCCGGTGCATGTCCGCGTCCACTCAGAAGGACGCGAAACCGGTACACCGATTGAAGAGCGCAAACTCAACGTCGAGGTTCTGGACTTGCCATCGCTCACTCCGCAGGCAGTCATGGTGGTCTTGTTTGAATCGCTGATTGAAACTAACAGCCGCACGGCGGAGACCAGTTACCATCTGACCGGCAGCATCGACCTGGACGGCTATCCCTCCTCGCCCCTGGACCTGTGGGCTTCAGCCGGGGACTCCATGCCCGCGCCGATGGTGGTGGCGTTCGAGGCAGCTGGCCAGTTTGCGCGGCTCTACTCGAACGAAACCAGGCAAGGCACTGTCCGCTCTGTCAATCTCGATGTAGAGGCCATTCCGCGTCGCGTGGCAGTTGAGTTGGAGGCGGCGCGGCTGGTTTCAGGCAACATGATTCACGCCGGCGACACGGTGGTGCTGGAGGCGACGCTCCGGCCATGGCGGCAGGCGGCGCGCAATGTGCGGATTGCGGTGAAGCTGCCGGCACGATTGGGCGCGGGGAATGTACGGCTGCTTGTCTCGGATGCTGGTACGCTGGACCGGGCCCTGGACCAGCCTCACCAGCCGACCCACGCTCCGGATATGGATGAAACACTGGCACTGGCCCGCCGCCAGCACTCGGCAGACCGCATCTACGTGAGCCTGCTGATGCCCGATACGCAGGCAGGCATCGCGGGCCAAACACTCGCAAGTCTTCCGCTTTCAGTGGCTAACACGCTGAGAACACTGCGCGCCTCTCAGGATGCAGTCCTGAACGGCGAGTCGGTGGAGCTGGTAGCCGATGAGCCCGCTGACGGAGTCCTCGGCGGTTTTCAACTGCTCAACCTGCGCATAGAACCGGGCGGCAGTTTAAACTAGGAGTAGCAGAGAAATTCATTTCAAGACCAGGGCGGTGCTTCCTCATTCGAACCGCCCGGATTCTATCCCCAAACGAGGTTTCAGGACTTACCATGACACTCATACAAGGACTTGCAGCACATGCGGCTGGCGCAGAATTGTTGGCCTTCAAGTACGACCCAGGCAAACTCGGCCTGAACGAAGTAGAAATCGCGATTACCCACTGCGGAATCTGCCACAGCGACCTTCATCTGATCTCCAACGACTGGGGAATCAGCCAGTATCCGTTCATTCCAGGCCACGAGATTGTAGGTAAGGTAACGGCCGTAGGCACCGAGGTGCGGTCGCTCGAAGTGGGCCAGCGCGTGGGCCTGGGCTGGCAGTCAAACTCCTGCGGGGTATGCGAGTGGTGCACCCGGGGAATGGAGAATCTGTGCCCTGCCTCCGAGGGAACCTGCGTCCACCGCCACGGCGGCTATGCGGACCGCGTGCGCGCCAATGCGCGCTTTGTGATTCCGATTCCCGACGCGCTCGACAGTGAGCATGTAGCGCCACTGCTTTGCGGCGGCATCACCGTCTACAACCCCCTCCGCATCCATGACGTTAACCCGTCATCGCGGGTGGGCATTGTGGGCATCGGCGGGCTGGGACACATGGCCATTCAGTTCGCGCGGGCCTTCGGCGCGGAGGTGACGGCGTTTTCGACCTCGGTGGAGAAGGAAGAAGAGGCGCGCGCGCTGGGAGCGCACAATTTTGTAAATTCACGTGAGTCGAAGGCCGTGAAAGAGGTGGCCGGAACGCAGGACTTGATATTGAACACCGCCAATGCCGACCAGGATTGGGGAGCCTTTGTGCAGGCATTGCGGCCCACCGGGACGCTGTGCTTTGTGGGGGTTCCGCCATCACCGGTCAGCGTGCTGGCGTTTCCGCTTATTAGCAGCCAGCGCTCCATCAGCGGCAACCCAACGGGAAGTCCCTATCGCCTCAAGGAGATGCTGGACGTAGCGGCACGGCACGGGATCAAAGCTATCACCGAATCCTTCCCCATGGCCCAGGCCAACACGGCCATCGAGAAGGTGAAAAAAGGCAAGGTGCGCTACCGGGCGGTGCTGGCCAATTAGGACTTGCGCCGCCCGGCAAATTTTCTTGAAGCGTACCGCAACTTAACCGCGGGAATGTTGTCTGAGAGTATAGAAGCCGGTTGGGAAGATAAGCCCAGAAGCCGGCAGTGCTGAGGACGGAGGTTGTCTCCGGTTCCCCGGTCCGACAAGAAGCGGGACGGGCAGCGCAAGTCAGCACAAGGAGAATGTTATGCGGAGATTTCGGCTGGTTCTGATTGCAATGCTGCTGGCTGTGCCGTTCGCGGTGACAGCAATGGCCCAGGATGTCGAGGAAGATCAAGATGTTGGAGTCGGTCCCGCGCTTGTTGCTGCTCCCATGGTCTACGGGCCCCCGGTCTGCGAGTGGGGCTATTACTCTTACTACCCCTATGCGTGCTCTCCCTACGGCTATTACGGGCCGGGTTGGTTTTACGGCGGGGCGTTCATTGGCGTAGGGCCGTGGTACGGCTGGGGTTATGGTTGGGGCCATCATGGCTGGGGTCGCGGCGGCTACGGCAATCGTGGCGGCTACGGAGTTCGCGGCGTCAGTGCGGGACGTGGCGCTTATGCCAACGGTTCTCGGGGCAACGTAGCAGGCGGCGCACGTGGCTATGCAGGCGGCGCGCGTGGAAACAGTGGCGCTGCTCGCGGATATTCCGGCGGTGCGCGAGGCGGATCGAGTGGCGGCCATGCTGGCGGCTACAGTGGCGGCTCTCGTGGCGGCGGCTTCAGCGGTGGCGGTGGCCATGCGGGCGGCTTCAGCGGCGGCGGCGGACATGGCGGCGGCTTTAGCGGCGGCGGTGGACATGGCGGTGGCGGCGGCCATCGGTAAACTATTGCGACTTTCAGAAAAAAGGCTCGTCTGCTTCGGCAGGCGAGCCTTTTTTTGCGGGTTGAAAATTCAAACGAAGGGTATGACGGAAAGCACGGAGGATTATTGCGGCACGACTTCTATGCCCGTCACCGTTGCATAGCCCTCCACGGGAACAAAGCTCAAGAGCAATTTGCCCTGGGCATTCGGCTTCAAGTCCGTGGCCTTGTGAAGGACCACGTCGGTTTGACGCGCCTCTTTGACTGGGTTGAAGTTCTTCAGCAGCGCATTTCCGTTGCAGAAAACATCGAAAATGTGGGCTCCCGGCGCCCTGTTCTCGCCGGAAGAGGATGAGGGCTGGTCCCAGTCGCCATGGCGCACGGCGAAATGCAGCACTACCGAGTATGTTCCCGGCGAAACGGGAATTGCATAGGAAAAGTTTCCCCAGCGCTCGGTCTCGTAAAGTTCAGGATCGTCGGTCCCTTTCACCGGGGCCGTGTAGGCCGCCAGTTGACCTCCCTGGAAGTAATTGTCCGGACTCCACCAGTGGCTGTCGTTGGAGTAATACGGCGTTTGGCGGGCCAGCAGGCGCACGGGCCGCATATGCCCCCGGAATCCGGGCAGAATCTCGATGGCGGAGAGGATGGCCTGTTTGCCGTCCACGCCGGAAAACTCCAGATGCAGCAGCCCATCCGAAGCCGGGGTAATGTCGGTGAATACCTTCACGTCGGCTGTACGGCTGGCGCCGGCATCGGCCACCACATCGAAACGTGTCAGCAGCGTTTTTCCATTGGCGCGCACGGTCATCAGGCGACTGCCTTCTCCGCCCGTTCCGGTAGACTCCGGGCCATAGACTGTTTCGGCAAAGTGCAGGCGGAGTTCGTAGATGCCTTTATTCAAGGGAATCGCGTAGCGAAACTGACCTTGACGGCTGCTGCGGTAGAAATCAGGGTCTTGAGTGCGCCAGATGTGCTGCACGGAACTTTTTACCGCATCGCCGCCATCAAACCAGGCATCGGCGTTCCACAGCTTGCCTGCATGATCGACGAAACTGCGGCCCGCGCCTGACAGGATGCGGACCTCCTCGCCCGTGGGCGGGCCAAACTGCGATTCCTCCGGCAGGGCAAAGGAATGATTTGATTCTGCCTTCGGCGAGGCCTGCTTCATCTGCCGGAGGATCAGCAAAGCGCAACCGAGTCCAACAGAGAGGAGCGCCAAAGCGGCGACCAGCCACCAGATCCTGCGGCCGGAGAGACGAAACCACTCATCTATCCGCAGAATACGAGTGTTATCGATTCCGAACCAGCTTGCCACGGTGGGATCGACGAGAGTTGGCTGTTCTTTTCCTTGTCGCGCAACAGCAGCGTTGAACTGCGGAACATATTGTCCCAGAGGAATGGCGATGTGAAGCCGATGCGCTGCGCCTTCGCCGGCGTAGTATTCGGCTAGGCGCTTGCGCAGGCGGTTGGCCTCAACCCGCACAATCGAGTCGGAGTCCTGATCGAAGGAATCTCCCCGGCGAAAGACCTCCACGCCAACGGAATACTCCTTGATCTGGCGAGCCTCGCCGGCAAAGAGCTTCTCGCATAAATACGACAGCAGATGAGCGAGCGCGGGCGCACGAGTGAAGTGCTCCGAATGAAGCACCGCGTCCAGTTCAGCGCGCTGCGCTTCAAGATCGACCGGCACTGGGCTTTCAATCGCCATCGTTTCCGTCTCCGGATTGATTGTAATGCTAGCGCACAATGATTGTTTTTCAAGCATTTAACGGTTGTGGGGGCGCACGGAATGAGCGTGTAACGGCGAGTAACCCCCGGCACATTCTGCCGGCGAGGCGTTTGGCGCCGTATGCCATGCTGCTGTAAGCTCTGGCAGCGCATTGAGTTGGGTTGCGCCAGGGATACATTTAACCCCGGCGACACGGACAGGTAGCAGGTATAGCGTTGCGGGCATTTCGCGGACGATCTTTACTGGAATGGATGCAGGGAGCAGAGTGCCGGAGCCGGTAAGCTCTCCAACCTATGTTCCTGAGCAGGAGAGGTGATCCATGAAAAGACTAGTGATGATGCTGGCAGTGATGAGCCTGCTGATGAGCGCGGCCGCTTACGGAAAGACAACCCCCGCTTCGGCCGCGGCCAAGAAGGACAAGCTGGAGGCGGCCAGAGTAGCGGAGGAAAAAGGAGACCTGGATCGTATCCACAAGGATTATGCAGCGGCCGTTTCCCACTACGAGTCGGCCCTGCGCGTGAACACGAAAAGCCCTGAGCTTTATAACAAGGTGGGCATTGCCGAGCTGCAACTGAACGACAAGGGCGCGGCGCGCAAGAACTTCGGCAAGGCTCTGAGGTACAATCCTCAATTCTTTGCTGCCTTGAACAACATTGGGGTCCTGGACCTACTGGACAGGAGATATAAGTCTTCCATCAGCTTCCTCAAACAGGCGCTGGCGCTGGATGAGTCTAATGCGCACACGCATCTCAACCTTGCCAATGCCTGGATGGGACTGGGCAATGTCGATTACGCCATGACCGAATACGCCCGCGCCCTGGAGCTTGACGCCGATGTGCTGAGCACCAGCTCGGAGGGCGTTGTCGCCCAGGTATCGACGCCGGAACAGCGCGCCCGCATTTCGTTTTTAATTGCCAAGTCGTATATGAAACGCGGCAACCTCGACGGAGCCTTGGAGTATTTGCGCAGAGCCAAAGAAGAGCGCTACCCCGATCTGGCCAGTGTCTACAAGGACCCTGCATTCACCGCGCTCTGGACTGATCCCCGCCTGGCGAAGATCGTCAAGCGGCCTGGCTAAGAACGTCAGACGGTAGAGCGCGCGAGAGCAGCAAGGCGGCCGGCGATGCGCTCGGCGGCGTCTGGATGGGCTTGGGTGCGGGCCGCAACGGCCATGGCATCCAGGCCCTCCGGGCTTTTCAGCAGGCTGGTGAGGGCTGCGAGCAGCTTGCCGGGAATGTCCAGATCGTGCTCGTCGAGCATGATGGCCGCGCCGGCCTTCACCATCTCCTCGGCGTTGCGGCGCTGGTGGTCGTCGGCGGCGGCGGCAAAGGGAACCAGAAGGGCGGGCTTGCCAGCGGCAGCCAGTTCGGCCACCGTGGAAGCGCCGCTGCGGGCCATCACCAGCGTGGCCTGGGCAAAGCGGGCGGGCATATCGTCGATGAAAGGCTGCACCTGCCAGCGCTTTGGGTCTGCGCCGCTGGCGGCATAGGCGGCCTGGGTCTGCTCGAAGTTCCGCGCTCCGCTCTGATGAAGAACGGTGAGTCCGTGCACGGCATCGAGCAGTGCCGCAATGATCCGGGGCAGATGCTGGTTGAAGATGCGCGCACCTTGAGAGCCGCCGAAAATTAATAGATGGGGCGCGGTGGGAGCCGTGAGCGCGAAGAACCCCGCGCGGACGGGAATGCCGGTGACTTCGGCGTTGCGAAACCACTTGACGGCAGAGGGAAAGTTGACCGCCGCGGCCTGAACGCGCTTGCCGACGAGGCGGTTGGCGAGGCCGGGCATGGCGTTGGGCTCGAAGGCCATGGCCGGAATTTTGAGCTGCAAGGCCGCCGCCATTGCCGGACCGGAGGCGTATCCGCCCACGCCGAAGACGACGTTGGGCCGGAACTCTCTGATCAGCCGCTTGCAGGCAAAGATGCTGCGGGGCAGGTTCATCAGCGTGCGCAGGCGGGTGAGCAGGGAGACGTTCTTGAGCTGGCCTACATCCACAAGTTTCAGATTGAAGCCGGCCTCGGGAACCAGGCGGCTCTCCATGCCCCGCGCCGTGCCCACGAAAAGCACCTCAGCGTCGTGGTGGGCGACCAGCTCGCGCGCCACGGCCAGCGCCGGAATGATGTGGCCCCCGGTGCCGCCGCCAGCGATGAGTACGCGTAGTTTGGACAACTTAATGCCTTTCACGAATGATTATTCTCTGAGTCAGAATCCTTTGTGTCAGACTTCATCAACATAACTAAACGTTCGACGAGTAGAAGAGCCAAAAAGAATATCCAACACAATATTTCTGACACTGAATATTGTCTACTTCTGCCAGGAAATACCTCTTTCGTCATCCAATTCGGAAGAAAGAGTTCGATGTTAGTTGCAAACAATATCAACACAAGGAATATCAATAGAAATTTCGCATGAATCAAGAGAATTGCCGAAAGATTATTCTTTAATCGACCAGAAAAAAGTGGGGCATTTTCCCCGTTGAACGGAATACAGAATACAGCAAAGGTATAGAAAGCCATGATGGATGCGTAAATCAACCATGTATGAAGTTGGTGCGGGTCAAGATTCATATCGCCTCCTCTAGTCCGCTTTCCTGGAAATGTTTAGCAGGATGCCGATGCTGGCCAACGTGAAGAAGAGCGAGGTTCCTCCGGAGGAGATCAGCGGCAGGGGAAGGCCTTTGGTGGGCAGCAGGGCGAGCACTACGCTGATGTTGAAGAAGGCCTGGAGCAGAATGGTCATGGTGATGCCGAAGGCGGCGAGGCGGGCAAAGGGGTCCTGGGAGCGGAAGGCGGTGCGCAGGCCGCGATAGCCGAAGTACGCAAAGAGAATGAGGAGTAAGATGGCTCCGAGGAAGCCCATCTCCTCGGCGATGTTGGCGAAGATGAAATCGGAATAGGGCTCGGGGAGGAAAAAGAGCTTCTGCTGGCCATCCATGTAGCCGAGGCCGGCGACGCCGCCTGTGCCCACGGCGATCAGCGACTGGCAGGTGTGGTAGCCCGCGGCGCCGACTTCCTTGAGTTCCTTGAGATCGCAGGTCGGATTGAGGATGAAGCGCTCGAAGACGCGGATGCGCTGCAGACGCCAAGGAACAAAGATGAGCAACCCGGCCAGCGGAGGCAGCGTGACGCCGAGGCCGATGAACAGATACTTCCACGGCATCCCGGCGAGGAAGAGCATCATGGCGGTGACTCCGGCCAGAACCAGAGCGGTGCCGAGGTCGGGCTGGAGAGCGATCAGAGCGATCAGCAACAGCGGGATGAGGCTGGCTCGCCAGAGAGTGCTCCATTGGTTGATCTTGTCGAGCCGTGTGGAGAGAATCCAGGCGATGAAGAGAACCAGCACGAGCTTGGCGATCTCCGAGGGCTGGAGGGAAAAACCGCCCAGGCGAATCCAGCGCTGGGCGTTGTTGGATTTGGGAAAGCGGAAAACCAGCGCCAGCAGGATGGCCGTGACTGCGAGAGCGGGAAAGATGAAGCGCGGGGATTTATAGAGCGAATAGTCGATGTTCGAAAGAAGCAGCATGATAGCCAAACCAGCCAGCGCCCAGAGAGCCTGCTTGCCGATGAAAGCGTAGGGAGAGTGAAACTTTCCCTGGGCCGCCACGACCGCCGAGGCGGAAAATACCATCGCCAGCCCCGCCACGACGAGCAGCACGGTGGTGAAGAAGATCCATTTATCGCCCCCAACGCGCTTTGCCATGGTTTTTCAGCCCCTCCGTCCCTGGTTTCGTGGCAGTTTGATAGTGAACGAGTGAAATAGTGAACAAGTGAACAAGTGAAAACGTGAACAAGTGAAGTGAGAATAGCGCTGATTATTCACTCATTCACTCATTCACTTCTTCACTTCTTCACTCATTCACTCATTCAATTGTCACCTCACTAGTCCCTCAATTCCTTGACGAGTTGCTTGAAGACCGTTCCGCGCTGCTCGTAATTATCAAACTGGTCATAGCTGGAGCAGGCGGGCGCCAGCAGCACGACCTCGCCGGGGCGCGCGGCGGCAGCGGCGGCGGCGACGGCCTTGTCCAGGGTCTCGCAGGATTGAATGGTCACCACGCCGCGCAGTTGTGATTCGATCTTGGCTGCCGCCACACCGATCGTGTAGACGGCGCTAACGCGCTCGCGGAGCAGATCGGCGAGTACGGTATAGGGAGAGCCCTTGTCTTTGCCGCCCAGAATGAGGTGAATGCCGCCACTGAAGGCGGCGATGGCCTTGGAGGTGGCGTCCACGTTGGTGGCCTTGGAGTCGTTGTAGAACTCGACGCCGTTGCGGGTGGCGACGAATTCCAGGCGATGCTCGACGGCCTGAAACTTTTCGACAGCGCGGCGAATCACATCGGCCGGCACACCGGCCAGGCGGGCGGCAACCACCGCGGCCAGCACATTCTCCACGTTGTGCTCGCCCTTGAGGGGAATACCGCTGAGGAGCATCACCTTTTCCGTAGCCGCATTCTTGGCCGAGCGATAGACCACGTACCCCGACTCCAACCAGGCTCCCTGCTCGACCGGATGCTCAATGGAAAACCAATAAACCCTGGCGGTCGCGCGCGTGGCGGCTTGCTCGCAGGGCGTGTTGTCGGCGTTCAGGACCAGAGAGTCCTCGGCGGTCTGCGATGCAAAGATGCGCTCCTTGATGCGCGCGTAGTTTTCAAAGCTGCCGTGACGGTCCAGGTGGTCGGGGGTGATGTTGAGAATCACGGCAATGGAGGGATGGAACTGCTCGGTGGTTTCAAGCTGGAAGCTGGAGACCTCCAGGACCGACCAGCTTTCGTCGGTGCTGGAGTCGATCAGGGCCACGACCGGGACGCCGATGTTGCCACCCACCAGCGTGGGCAGGCCGCCTGCGGCAAGGATTTCGCCCAGCAGCGTGGTGGTGGTGGTCTTGCCGTTGGAGCCGGTAACGGCCAAAATCTTGCCCTTGAGGAAGCGGCCTGCCAGTTCCAGTTCGCCGATGACCGGCAAACCGAAGCTCTTCACCTGCGCCAGCTCGGGAGTGTCCATCGGCACGCCGGGACTGACGACGATGAGGTCCTGGCGGCGGAAGGTGAGCAGGCCGTGTCCGCCGGTCTCGACCATGATGCCCTCTTCGATTAGGGCGGGAATTTCTTTGGCCAATTGATCGGCCGAGCGCACGTCGGAGACCGTGACCTGGGCACCCTGGCGGCGCAGAAATAACGCTGCCGCCAGACCGGATTTTCCCAGTCCCACGACCAGAACTTTTTTGCCTTTGAGTTCCAACATCGAGTCTTGTCCTCGGGCTTCTGCAATCTTCTTCATTGTGCCCTGTTTGGGCCTTGTTTAGCGCAATTTCAGCGTGGTGAGTGCAAACAATGCAAACACCAGGGCGCCGATCCAGAAGCGAACAATGGTTTTGGATTCGCTCCAGCCTATTTGTTCGAAGTGGTGATGCAGGGGGGCCATCTTGAAGATTCTCTTCTTGTTACGGAACTTGTAACTGCCCACCTGCAGGATGACGGAGACCGCCTCGAGGATGAAGATGCCGCCGATGAAAGGCAGCAGCAGTTCCTGGCGGATGATGATGGCGACCGTGCCGATGGCCCCGCCCAGGGCCAGCGAACCCACGTCGCCCATGAAGATCTCCGCCGGATGGGCGTTGTACCAGAGAAAACCGATAGAAGCGCCCACCATGGAACCGCAGAAAACGGTGATTTCGCCGACCATGGGCATGCGCTGGAGTTCCAGGTAGTCGGCAAAAACCACGTGGCCGCTGACGTAAGTGAGCACCGCCAAGGCGCCGGCGGCGACGATAGTGCAGCCAATGGCCAGCCCGTCCAGCCCATCGGTCAGATTGACTGCATTCGACGAACCAATCAATACAAAGATGACAAAAGCGATAAAGGGCAGAAAGGCCAGCAGGCCAAGATGGGGGATTGTGCTTGGCCATGCGTGCCACATGAGGTCAGGACGCCAGCTCTTGATGAACGGCACGGTCAATTGAGTGGAAAAGAGCTTGAATTGATCCAGAATCACCAGCGAAACCGCAACCGTTGCCCCGGCGAGGCCCTGCCAGAACAGCTTGGCGCGCACCGTCAGGCCCAGGCTGCGCTTCTGAATGACCTTGATGTAGTCGTCCGCGAAACCAATCGCTCCAAAAGCCAGGGTGGAGAAGACGGCAATCCAGACGAAAGGGTTGGCGGGGTCGCTCCAGAGCACCGTAGGCAGCAAAATCGCAATCCCGATGAGCACGCCGCCCATGGTGGGAGTGCCGGACTTCTTCAGGTGCGACTTTGGCCCATCGTCGCGTACAAACTGGCCGATCTGAAACTGGCGCAGCTTCTGTATCACCCAGGGTCCGATGAACAGCGCGATCAGCAGCGCCGTGAGCGAGGCAAAGGCGGTGCGGAAGGTGAGGTAGCGGAAGACGCGAAACGGGTGAAAGAACGGAAAGAGCTTTTCGTAGAGCAGCCAGTAAAGCAATGGGCCTCCAGAGCCGGCGTGAGACTGGTTTCAGCTTGATTTTACTAGGCCGGGGAGCATTGAGAGGAGGAAATCGCACCCTCGAAAGTGTTTCATCCTCAGCGGCTCAATTTCAGCGAAACATCCGCCCGTCGAAGCGGAAGGGCTTGGGCGCCGTAAGCTGAATTTTGCTGAAATCCGCATGGCGCGGATTCAACAACACATCCCAATCTCCCTCTACGACCACCGAAGGAACCCGAAGCGCCACCGAACGTCCGCTTGCCGCCCAGCCGGAGCCTAGATCACGGCACACGAGGTTGTTCAGTTCCCGCCAGTCAGCGGGCAGCAGATCAAGATGAAGCGGCTCGACCAGATCGTCAGGAATCTCAGCTTCCGCCATCAACAAATCGTCTGGCGCTTCGTTGGGCTCCAGGTTGACGTAAAACTCCAGAGCCGCCAGCGCCGGCGAAGTTGCGCAGTAGACCATTGGCGTGCCCAGATGATTCCAGCGCCTGGCTGCGTGGAGGCCGCCAACGCCCGTGAAGGCAGTCTCGCGGAAACGCGCCGGGAAGAGCCTCCACGCCTCCATCAGCTGTACATCCCGTAGGCAATGGCGTAAAGAACTTGCTCAACCGACTGCACACCCAACTCCGTATCGAGCTGGTCAAAGGGCTTCTGCCCTCCCAATGCGCGGTTCGGCGCGACCATCCAGCGAGAGGCCTTGTCTTCGGCGCCCAGAACTTCATTGGCCAAGGCGATCACTTTCGCCATGCGCAGAGTCCTGTCCGACTCATCCTGCGTCAGGCGGGATTTTGTCGCCAAGCGGCGGCTCAAAGTACGGGAGGGAATGTTGAGGCGCTTGGCAACTTCACCCCGCTGCATGGAAAGTGAATCCGCCAGCAGGTTCACTGTAGAAGCAGGCAGCCCGGCGCGCACCTCGGCCACCAGGTCGTCCGCCTTGCGAACCGGCGTCTGAAAGGTTCGATTTCCGCCTAAAATCTCGACAATCTTGGCAATGCTCATCTCGGCCACCTGGCATTATTATCGCGCCATTTGGCAAACTACGCAAGGCGTAGTTTTGACCTGCGTCAGATTCAGGGTTATAGTCCAATCAGAGTGGAATCAAGGGGAGAAGTCATGCCTGCTGCACCGAAATCCAATCCGAAGGCTGCTCCCGCGCTCACCACGCGCGCCAATCTGGGACAGATTCTACGCCGCGTCAAGGACGGCAACGGACGATTCCTCATCAAGCGCCGGGGACAGCCAGAGGCGATCGTGATGAGCATTGAAGAATATGTAAACCTGGTTGCTCCCGCGCCAGAGTGGCTGAAAGAATGCTGGAAGTCCGCCGAAGAGGCCGGTCTCGACAAGATGACGATGGAGGAGATTGACGCCGAGATCGCCGAGGTACGCCGTGTGCATCGGGAACGCGAGGAAGCGAGCGTCAGCGTTTAATGACGCGAGTCGTGCTGGACACCAATGTGGTCGTATCCGCGTTGCTGGCCCGGCACGGCAATGAGGCGCGGGTTCTTCGTCTTTTGCTTACAGGCGTCTTGCAGCCATGTGTATCAGAAGACGTACTCGCCGAATATACCGACGTCCTTCATCGCAGCAAGTTCAAGAATCTCTCCCGTATTGCAATTGACGATGTATTGAAAGGGCTTTCCAAAAACCAGTTGATTCAGACTAATCTTTCTTTGACTGTTTCACCCGATCCCTCTGATAACCGCTTTCTGGAATGCGCGCAAACGGCCAACGCCGATTTCCTGGTTACCGGAAACAAGCGGCATTTTCCTGCGGTGTGGAAGAATACAAAGATCGTGAACGCACGGGAGTTGCTGGAAGCGATCCTCTAGATCGGTTCTCCAGTTCACGTACTCTCGCCAAAACCGTTGAGACAGAAAAGATCAATGTGGCGAACGGGTGGCCCTTCCATTACTTTCCCAGCGCCTTAATCGCCCTTTCCAGATGCACGCCTCGGGAGCCTTTCACCAGCACCACATCACCTCTGCGCAAATTCTCCTTGAGCCAGCGGCCCGCGGCATCGGCATCGGGCAAAAACAGCGCCGCGACTCCGCCCTTGCAGGCAGCGGCGGCCAGATGCTCGGCGTTGCCATGAACGCCGACGACCAGGTCAAGGCCGGCCTCGGCTGCGGCGCGTCCGCATTCGGCGTGAAACGCGGGGCCTTGTTCGCCCATCTCCAGCATCTCTCCGGCCACCAGAATCCGGCGTTTGGCGGGCCGCGCGGCCAGAGTGCGGATCATGGAGCGGAGCGCCTCGGGGTTGGAGTTGTAGCAGTCGTTCAAAATCGTCGCGCCGTTGATCTCGATCACCTCGCCGCGCTTATCGCCGGCGGTCAGAGTTTCCAGCGCGGCCACCGCCGCATCCAACTCGACCCCCGCTTCGAGCGCAACCGCCAGACCGGCCAGGGCATTCATGGCATTGTGCGCGCCCAGCAGGTTGAGCGTAAGTTGGCCCTCACGCTCTCCCGCGCGATAGCGAACGTGCAGCCCGGCCAGGTCCTCGGTCACTTCGAGAAGCTGCGGATTAGCGCATGGATTGGCGCCAAAATAAACCGCGAGTCCGTGAAAATCGCGTCCAAATTGCGAGACGTAGGGATCATCGGAGTTGAGAAAGATCGCGCCATTGTCCGGCAGCGCGTCTACTAACTCGAACTTCGCGCGGGCGATGCCGGCCTGGCCGTCGGAAAAATTCTCAATGTGCGCCGTGCCCACGTTGGTGATTACGCCCCAATCAGGCGCGGCTATCAGCGCCAGAGCGGCAATCTCGCCGGGGTGGTTCATGCCCATCTCGATGACCGCGTATTCGTGCTCCGGTTCGAGGCGCAATAGTTGCAGTGGCAGGCCAAAGCCATTGTTGAGATTGCCCTGTGATTTGATGACATTGAACTTTGCGCCCAGAGCAGCGGCAATCGCTTCCTTGGTGGTCGTCTTTCCGGCCGAACCGGTAACGGCCACCACGCGCTTGCCCCACTGACGACGAACATGCGCGGCCAGGGCCTGGAGGGCGAGGAGCGGATCTTCGGTGATGAGCAGCGGCGCAAATAGAGCGGCATCAGGCAGGGTGGCGACCCGCGCGCGCGAAACCACCGCGGCCACGGCGCCGCGATCGATTGCGGCGGCAACAAAGTCGTGGCCGTCGTGCCGCTCGCCGCGCACGGCGAAGAACAACTCGCCCTCGGCCACGGTGCGCGAGTCAATCGAATAGCCGCGCGCCGTGAGCGCTCCCGGATTCGCCACGCTGGCCGGCGCCTCCAGCACCGCGCTCGCTCCGATGGCCGCTTCTGCAAGTGATAGCTTCATCCGATTCCACCATAGCCCATTTCGCCGAGCGCGGAAAGGGCAATCTCCACATCGTCAAAAGGAATCGTGGTGAAACCCAGAATCTGCTCCTTCTCGTGGCCCTTGCCGGCGAGCAGAACCACGTCGCCGGAGTTAGCCTCCCGAAGCGCCAGGCGAATGGCGGCGGCGCGATCCGGCTCGATGATGTAGCGAACCGGAGTGGCCTTGAGTCCAGGCTCAATCTCAGCCAGAATAGCCAGCGGCTCCTCTGTGCGGGGATTGTCGCTGGTGGCCACCACAAAGTCGCTTCCCTGCCCCGCCGCCACGCCCATCTTCGGCCGCTTGGTGCGATCACGGTCGCCGCCGCAGCCAAACATCGTTATCACGCGGCCGCCGGTTTGCGCCGTCATCTGCCGCGCCAGAGCCGTCAAATTGAGCAGCGCGTCGTCAGTATGGGCATAGTCCACGATCACCGTAAAGGGCTGGCCGGCATCGACGGATTGAAAGCGGCCTGGAACGGGTTGAAGGCGGGGAACGTACTCGACCAGATCGGCAAACGGCACGCCACGCGCGTGGGCCGCGGTGAAAGCAGCGAGCAGATTATAGATGTTCACCTCTCCGGCCAGCCGAGAAACGACTTTGGCCGCGCCTGCCGGGGTTTCCAGTTCGAGCACCGCGCCGGATGGCGTAAGCGTGTAAGAAGCGGCGCGCCAGTCGCCCTGGCCAATTCCGTACGTCCGAATCTCCGCGCCAGCCTTGGCGGCTGTGGTTGCCAGTTCCTGAGCGCGCGGATCATGAGCGTTGATCACTGCGACGCGCGGAGCCGGATAGACCGTGCCGTCAAAGAGCAGCCGCTTGGCGGCAAAATACTTATCCATCGTCTGGTGATAATCCAGATGATCGCGGGTGAGATTAGTGAAGACGGCCACATCAAAATTCAAACCTGTCGCCCGGCCCTGGTCGAGTCCGTGGCTGGAGACCTCGGTGACCAGCTCAGTGGCGCCGCGAGCAACACCCTCGGCCATCAACTCAAACAAATCTCTTGATTCGGGTGTGGTGTGAACGGAAGAGCGCACTTCGCCGGCCACGTGGTACTCGATGGTGCCGATGAGTACGGTCTTGCGCGCAGCAGCGTTGAGCAGCGACTCGATCAAAAACGCCGTGGTGGTCTTGCCGTTCGTGCCGGTGATCCCCGTGGCCGCGAGTTTGCGCTCCGGGTGGCCGAAAAATGCCGCTGAAGCCTGGGCCAGCGCTCGTCGGCCATGCTCAACTTCCAGTACAGGCAGTCCGGGCGCGAAGACCAGCAGGTGGTCGAACGTGGGAGCAGAATCAGTGATGATCCCCAACGCTCCAGCCGCACGAGCCTTCTCGACGTAGCGATTGCCGTCGGTCGAGCCGCCCTTCATGGCCACAAAAACCGCTCCAGGGCGCACTTTGCGCGAGTCGTACTCGACGCCGGTGACCGCCTGGCCGGAGTCTCCTCCCGCGCCAACCGCCGTAACTTCTTCGATTATTTCTTTCCAAATCATCACAGGTTCTATTGTAGATTGTTGCACTTCAAGCTATTAGAAGCTAGTGAGAGATGCACTCATGGGTGCGGGGCCTGAAGGAACGATGTGATCTCAGTCAGGGCGTCAGCATAGTGACCTACCAAAGCATGACCGCCGGTTAGAAAAATGATGGCCCTGCCGTCACGCACGCTTGCGGCAATATACCTCGCCCTGCTGGCCGTGCCTAAGGAACCTCTGATCAACCCATCATTTTCTCGCACACAAGAAAAAATCTGACCAAGTCGGCGATTTCGTGCGCTGTGTCCTCGATTTTTCCGGCTTTACGCCGTGCTACCTGCCTCGTTTTTC
>Ga0302320_10008042_pt1 | contig 23059 bp, 18 predicted proteins | sample Bog_T0_3_FD_202130 | JGI IMG/M metagenome (GOLD analysis project Ga0302320, IMG submission 202130) | Peat permafrost microbial communities from Stordalen Mire near Abisko, Sweden - Bog_T0_3 | ecosystem: Environmental > Terrestrial > Soil > Wetlands > Peat | place: Sweden: Abisko, Stordalen Mire... | reverse complement strand
GCCGCGATCATGGCGCGGTAATCCTGATGCGTGGGCGCCGGAAGGACGCGGTTGACGAGCCCCACAGCGGTTTCATGCAGCACGCCGTTCGGTTCGCCACTGGCATCGCGTTCAACAACGCCGCCTTCAGGCGCTGTTGTGTTGCGGTCAACCCCGGCCAGCCGGAGCGCCGCGCTGTTGCAGACAAAGATGTGGCCGCATGTGCGCGTGAGCATCACCGGGCGATTGGCCACGAAGCGGTCGAGATCGGCGCGCTGCGGTAGCCTGCCCTCGGCCATTGAAATCTCATTGAACCCGCGGCCCAGCAGCCACGACGACGCCGGCAGTTCGCGATCACGCTTCGCAAGCGTGGCTCCAATCTGCTCGATTGAGACTGCGCCGCGCAGGTCGGCGGAGGTGGTGAGCAGTTGGCCCAGCTTCCAGATGTGCGCGTGCGCATCTTCAAAGCCGGGAAGCAGTGTGCGGCCTTCGAGATTGACGATGTGCGTACTTGCGGAGCAGCCGGCCTTCAGTTCGCTCTCGTCCGCAACGGCCACAACTTTGCCATCATGGACGGCAACCGCTCTTGCGCGGCGGCCGCCGTTCATGGTGAGAATGTTGCCGTTAACAAAGAGCGTGTGGAAGGCCTGCATTACCGCGCTCCCGCCGCACCGGCCGGCACGGCGCGCCGCTCGCAGACGGCGTCGATTGCGTTGCCGACCACGGTGAGCGCTTCATTGGCCATATCGAGCGGCATGTTGAGCGGAGGCAGAAAGCGGATGCAGTTGCTGTAGAGGCCGGCGCGCATCAGCATGACGCCATGCTCGGCCGCGTGGCGCACGATTGCAATAACATCGGGGGCTTCGAGCGGGGTCTTCGTCTCGAGGTCGGCGACAAACTCCACCAGCAGCATGGGGCCAAGACCGCGCACGTCTCCAACGATTGGATACTTGCGCTTCCAGCTTTCCATCTGCTTGCGAATGGTGCCTGCAAGTTGATTTGCGTGCGCAAGGAACTCCGGCTGGCGCAGCATGTTGAGCGCGGCCACCGCCGCTGCGCAGGCCACGGGACTGCCACCGTAAGTGCCGCCGATACCGCCCGGATGCGCAGAGTCCATGATCTCAGCGCGGCCTGTTACCGCGCCGATGGGCATTCCCGCGCCGAGCGACTTAGCCGAGACGATAAGATCGGGAACCACATCGTAGTGCTCGCAGGCGAACAGCTTGCCGGTGCGCCCCGAGCCGCACTGCACTTCGTCGGCGATGAGGACAATGCCGTGCTGATCGCAGATTTCGCGCAAGCGGCGGAAGAAGGGCGCGGGCACCGGGATGAATCCAGCCTCGCCCTGCACCGGCTCAATGAGGATGGCAGCCACCGCGCTGGGATCGACCTGCGCGATCAGCGCATGATCGAGTTGCTTGACCGCGTAATCGAGATACTGCTGCTCGGTCATTCCCTCAGGCGTGCGATAGAGATTTGGGAAGGGCAGGCGCACAATCTCTGGCGCGAATGGGCCATAGCCCTTCTTGAACAGGCCGTATTTGCTGGTCAAACTCAAGGTAAGCAGCGTGCGGCCGTGATACGCGCCTTCAAAGCAGATGATGGTGGAGCGCCCAGTGAACTTGCGCGAGAGTTTTACCGCGTTCTCAACGCTTTCAGCACCGCTATTGGCTAGCAGAGTCTTCTTTTTGAAGTTGCCCGGCGTCAGCTCGTTCAGCATTTCAGCCAGTTCAAGCATGGGCTCGAAGGTAGACACCAGCGCGCAGGGATGGATGTACTTTTCCGCCTGCCTGGCAATGGCTTCAACCACCGGGGCAGGCGAGTGGCCCACGCCCAGCATGCCCACGCCGCCCGCCATATCGATGAGCGTATTGCCGTCAACATCAAAGACCAATGCGCCCTGCGCACGCTCGACAACAACGTCAGTGGCTCGCGCCAGCCCTGCCGGCAAAGCAGCCGCGCGGCGCGCCAGCGCTGCTTGCGCCTTGGGCCCTGGGACAGGTGTTTCGAGATGGATATAGCTCATGGCATCCTTTCTTGATGCATTGCGCACCGGCTTATCCTCAGGAAGCACAAGCAGCACGCTGTAGTTGTCGCAAACTGGATCGTCAAGGTAATTCGCAAGCAGGCCGCGCGGCTCAAAGCCGATCTTGATCTGCATGCTGACAGTTGGATCGAAGATTTCGCCGCTCACGACGCGGTCATAGTACTCGGGCACAGTAAGCTTTTCGCGATGGGCCGCATAACCCGGCAACATACCCGCCGTGACCTGCCCCTGCAAGCCCAGACGCCACACAAGCTCCTGACGCGCGGCATAGAGCGCGGCTGCAATTCCGCGGCCGCGGTACGCGGGATGCGTTCCGATGTCCGCGCCGTAGAGCCATGCGCCCGCAGGCTGGTGCGATGTGAGCCAGCCACCATCGATGATTTCGTCGAAGGTGTGGTTCACGTGTTCAAAGTCGAAGTCGAGACGAATGGTCGTCGTCGCGCCCACCATGCGATCTCCGTCGAGCACTACAAATTGGCCTTCAGAAAACAGCTCGATGTGGCGCTTGTAGTGCGCCGCCTTAAATCGCTGCTCGTCAGCCAGAGTGGGAAAGCAGAGGAACTGCATCTGCTCCAGTTGCACGCAATGATCGGCTTGCGTGTGCAGCAGAGTGAGACCATCGCGCAGTTTTCTGAAGTAGCTCATCTGGCAATCACCTCAATACTCCACATTAGACCGAGGCCGCAAGCGCAGCCTCAATCACGTCGAGCCCTTCGTTGAGCTGCGCATCGGTGGCCACCAGCGGAACAAGAATGCGCAGCACATTTCCGTGCGGTCCGGCTGTTACCAACAGGACACCATGCTCCAGCGCGTAGCGCGCTACCTGCTTGGTCAACTCCGTTGCCGGCGTTTTCTTCTCGCGATCAAGGACCAGCTCAACGGCGCACATGCCGCCGAGACCGCGAACGTCACCAACTGCGGAGAAGCGCTGTTGCCACGCATGGGCACGCTCTGCAAACTTCTTGCCGATGCTCTCCGAACGTCCGCACAGATTGTAGTTTTCAAACACCGCAAGGGTGGCCAGCGCGGCGGCGCAGGAGACGGGATTTCCGCCGAAGGTTCCGCCAATGCCGCCGGGACCCGGTTGATCCATGATCTCAGCTTTGCCGGTGACGGCTGCCAGAGGCATACCGCTGGCAATGCTCTTGGCCGTGAGCAGAATGTCCGGCTCCAGGCCAAAGTGCTCGCAGGCAAACATGCGGCCGGTGCGGCCAAATCCGCACTGCACTTCGTCGGCGATGAGCACAATTCCGTACTTGTCGGCAATGGCGCGAAGTCCGTCGACAAATTCCTTTGGGGGCACAATGAAGCCGCCCTCGCCCTGCACCGGCTCAAACAGAATTGCTGCGACCTTATCGGCCGCGATGCGCGTGCGAAATGTTTCTTCAAGGGCGGCAAGCGCGGCTTTAGCGGCATCGGCCACGCGATACGAGTTCGCGTAAGGGACGCGATACACTTCCGGCGCGAACGGCCCGAATCCCGCCTTGTAAGGCTTCTCTTTCGCGGTTACCGTCATCGTCATCAGAGTGCGGCCATGAAAGGCATCGTCAAAGCAGATGACTGCGGGACGGCCCGTGTACGAACGCGCAATCTTGATGCCGTTTTCGACAGCTTCAGCACCGGAGTTGACAAAGAAAGTGCGCTTCTCCGTCTTGCCCGGCGCGAGGCTATTGATGCGCTCCGCCAACTCGACGTATCCCTCATAGGGCGCCACCATAAAGCAGGTATGCAGAAATTGCTCGGCTTGCTTCTGGATGGCGTGCACAACCTCCGGCTGCGCGTGGCCGGCGTTGATGCAGCCGATGCCGCCGTAGAAATCGAGAAACACATTGCCGTCAACGTCGGTAATCGTCGCGCCGCGCGCGCTCTGGACAAAGATCGGCGCACCCTGCGGCACGCCGCGCGGAACCGCCTTCTGCTTGCGCGCGGAGAGCGCGATGGACTTTGGGCCGGGCAGCGCGGTAACAAGATGGATGGACTTCATAATCCCCTTTCGATGCGATGGGCGCGGCAGCGAGATATTTTGACGTTCGCTGCTCTCGACATTCTTCCATTGTGTTGGAAGATCGCGAAGACGCCGATTACAGGGAGTTGAATTCAACAAAAGTGTATCACACATAACTTACGATAATTATGCAAGATCAATGGACTCCCTCTCCCGCGTCCCACTTGCTGCAGCGGCACGGATGCTACGCTGTGCACGAAAATAAAGGATGAGCGCAATGGCAAGCACCGTTCCGATTGCGCCAATCATTTTTGCTTCGTATGTCCACACGTGCGTCGTCGACTCGGCGGGGACGAAGGCAAGGCAAATGCCCAACATGCTGGAGGCCAGGCCCGAGGCGCCGTTGAACGCCATCATTCTGCGCTCGGGTTTTGAATAGCGGCGATGCAGCGCGAGTTTAATGAGAGCCGCAAACATGTAAACATTGGGGATCAACTGGAGAACGACCGAGATGGCGATGAGCGTGAGATAAGCTTCGGCTACGCTTGCGCCGGCATAACTCATAAGAATGAGCAGCGCCGACAGAACGGCAAATGCAGTGAGCGCTACATAGGGCGTGCGAAAGCGCGGATGAACGCGGCCAAGCGCACGAGGCAGATAATGATCGATACCTGCCACGAAGGGAAGGCGTGCGGTGCCGCCAAACCACGCAGCGGCGGTGCCGAGAATGGCGATGGCCTCAAACAGCGCTACTGGCGCGACGATCATCCCCAGGTGGACGCGCCCGGCCATGGAACTGATGGATTGCAGCACGCCTGTGAGCACGCCGATCTGCGAAGCGGGCAGCGCCACCAGCATTGCTCCGGTCACTCCCAGATAGGCAGCACCGGAAATGACTCCTCCCCAGAAGATTGCGCCCGGCAGCACCTTGCGGGGCTCACGAATCTCATCGCCCATGATGGACGCCAGATCGAGCCCTTGCAGGCTGTAACAGATGGTTCCGAAGATCGCGAGCAATCGCCAGTCCACCACATGCGGAGTAAGAGAGGCCGTAGACATAGCGCCCTCATGATGCGCCAGCACCAGAGCGGCCAGCCCGCAGATGACGACTGCGCCCACCAGCGTGCCAATGCCGCCAAGATTGGTGATCCATTTGCCGGCCGACTCGCCGCGAATGTTGAGCACCAGCAGCATGGCGAGCAGCGCGATGGCCGCCGCGCAAGTGAACCGCGGATCGCCTGCAAGCGCCTGCACCGACGGCCCAAAGACATAGACAACCACGCCGATACACGACAGCAGCACCGTGGGAAGATAAACCACATTCGCCAGCCAGTAACACCAGGCCGCAATAAAGCCGTTGAGATCGCCAAAGGAGTTCTTTGTCCAGATATAGACGCCGCCCTCGCCGGGCCAGACTGCGGAAAGCTCAGTGACCGCGACGCCCTGCGGCCAGAAATAGGTGGCCATCGCCAGCAGCCACAGCCATAAAGTAAGCGGACCAGCGGCGGCAATGGCGGGAACAATGTTGAGGTTGGCGACGGCGGCGACAAACAGCAAAATGAGATCGCGCCGCCCGAGAACCTTCTCGAGTTGCGGCGTTTGAGACGGATGCGGATTGCCGGCAGTCTGGACCGAGTCCACTGCTTCCCCCACTCCCAAATGAAATGTGACGATAATTGAGAGTGTCGGATTTCCCGTCAGGATCGCATAAAGAAAACCACATCGCGATCAAATCTTCTGGATTCGCGTAGATTCTTGCATCCCGCGCGGCAGCCTCGCGGCGCGCATAAGTCTTTCTTTTACTTGGTTTGGTGTAGTAGCCTTAGGCCATTAGTTTTGTGAAACCAAACAGGATTTCCTCTGCGATTTTGTTGCCGCACGTCGCTGTTGCAAGGCCGCTCACTCTATGAGTCGAAAGAAGATCAGCCGTTCTAGTTTGAAGGCGGACGCCATTGAAAAGCGCCAGCGCCCAAAAACCACCACCAGCCACGCCGAGCCCACCCCGCGGACGAGTTCCGCGGCAAGCAAGCTCCTGCGTATTGGCACCGTTGCGCGGCAGCTCGAAATCTCGCCATCGATGATTCGTTCGTGGGAGAGGCTGGGGCTGCGGCGCGAGGCAACGGAAGAAGGACAGCACCGCCATTACGATGAACGCGACGTGGAACTACTGTGCCGCGCAGTCTATCTTCGCCGTGTGCAGGGGCTGAATGCGCCGGCGATCATCGATCGCGTGCGGAGCGAAGGCCTGCTGCCCGGAGCGGGAGAACAGCAAACGCTTCCGCGCGCACAGGCAATAGGTGGCCATTTGCGCGCGCTGCGGCTGGCACGCGGCGAGTCACTGGCTCATGTGGCCGCGGCCGTGGATATTTCAACCGGCTTCTTGTCGAACCTGGAGCGATCGCAAACAGGCGTCTCCGTGGGCATCATGCATCGGCTTGCCCACCACTACAAGACCACGCTCTCAGAGTTCTACTACCAGGCCGAGTCGCCGGGGCCGCTGGTACCAAAGGATAAACGCCGGCTGCTCTCAAACAGCGATGGCGTGCGCATGGAAGAGCTGGCTTGGGGCAATATCGTGATGGAGCCACACATCTTCCACGTGGCGCCGGGTAAAGGAAGCCTTGAATACTACACACATCACGGCCAGGAGTTTTTACATCTGATCGAGGGCCGTTTGACCATCAATCTCGATGGCAAGGAATTCAAACTCGATGCAGGCGACAGCTTCTACTTCGACAGCAGCATCCGCCACCGCTGGCAAAACACGGGAAAGAATAAGGCCGTGGTGCTGTGGGTGAACACGGCCGAGCGCCTGGCGCTGGTGCGATAGCTGCAGCGGTTTGACGCAGACTACTTCGGCGAGAACGAGACCCAATGGTACGACTCCGGTGGGCCCAGATAGCTTGGCGGAAGCGCGTTCTTGCTAAGGACCAGACGCTCCAGAACAACGCCGGGGTCGACGTACCAGATTTTCAGCACATGCTCGCCAGGTACGGTGATTGTCAGCGGGACCGTGACCTTCTTTGCGTTATCGCTCACGGCGATCGACCAGTCGCGATCGGTGTTTTGCGCCAGCGCATCGACGATTTGGCAGGGACCGTCGTCCACAGAGACGGCAAACCGAAGGCCGCGGCCGGGGACGAAGTTCTCTGTCGGCGCAAGAACCAGTTGTAACAGCATGGAGCCGGAGTCATAGAGGTGTATCTTATAAGACAGGCTCGCAGCAGAGCTTGTGTTACTCTGCGCGGTCACTGGAAACACGGTCATCGCCGACTTAGTCCGTCCGTAGCCGGGCAGTTCAACCCAGTGCACCTCTCCGTCGGCACTTTGCGCGGAGATATCCGAGGCTTCAATAGCCACATATCCATCGCTCTCGACAAAGCCAGTAGTACTAACGCGAGTTATATTCTGCCGGCGGGCGGTCAAGCTAACATGACTTACCTCCCCGGCATCGCTTGAGACCACGATGTCAGTCTGCGACACACCTGCGGGTGCGGTTTTCCAGTCGATATATATAGGGATTTCAATCTGCTTGTCGACTATGCCATCGAGCGGTGAGGCCCCTTTGCCCGATGCGGCTCCATTGTCGAGTACGACCCAGGGCGCGCTCACTTTGACGTGATACGCGACGGGAGCTTTCCCCTTATCAAATAGCGTCAGCGACTCCTGCTGCCGTGCTACCGAGTCGAATTCGTCCATGGCAATCTGCGGACCGGTCTTATCGCCGAACGCAACGCCGAGCTCACCTTTCTCCGGCAGTTCGAGCGTGGTAACTCGCGGAGCGGAGTTGGCCTTGGGACTATTCCACGAGGTATAGCCCAAGTGCGGCTGATCCATCATGTGGTCCCACTTGCCGTTCAACAGATCGTGATTGTATTCATCGGCGAGCTGCTTATCGCGGTTAAACAGCGCGAGAGTACGGGCGGCATCGTCGTTTGCGGAGGCGCGACCTTGGCGCACCGCCAAAGCATTTTCGCCTGCTGCGATATACATCTCGGTAACTGTGGCCGAGGCCTCAACCATGTATTGCACTAACTCAAAGTAGGATGCTCTCTCGTCCTGCGGTAACTTGCCTGCTAGATCGTTGACGCGCTTTTCGAGCGCTTCCCAGTCGCCCTTGACGCGATTGGCTTCGTCGAAGTTTGCAACGCTGAATGTGCCGGGATTGATCAGCTCCGGTTTGCGGCGGCTGTTATAGCGCGTGTAATCCTCGACATCGCGTGCGATCTCCTCGGCGTGTTCTGGCCCAAAGTCACGCGTGGCCCAGTCGACGGCGAACTCATGCAGATGGTCCTGATCCCAGCGCTGCGGCTCACGCGCATAGGTCAGAAAGAACTCCATGGGAAACTCCATGGGCTTGAGGTCTCCCACGTTCACAATCCAAACACGGTCCGCGCCGTACTCCAGGGCAAGGTGCATCTGCTCCCAGACTTTCGAGATGGAATTCGTATTAATCCAGTTATAGTTGCGCGGCGCACCGACATAGTCGAAGTGGTAGTAGATACCCGCGCCGCCGCTGCGCTTTCTTTCCTCGGCGGTGGGCAATCGGCGAAGGTCGCCCCAGTTATCGTCAGACCACAGCAGAGTTACATTGTCTGGAACGCGCATTCCCTTCTCGTAATAGCTCTGAACCTCCTTATAGAGCGCCCATATCTTAAGGTCGCTGTCCAAAGTGGGCGTTGACTCGTCCTTAAGGATATCCAACTGGTCGTGAACGATCTTCTCAAGCAGTCCTACATTATCGGTAGTGCTCATGGGCATGTCGCCATCGCCGCGCATGCCCACCGTAACAGTGCTCTCAAGATTTTTGTTGCGATCAATTCCGGATTGCCAAAAACTGCGCAGCTCCGCGCCGTTAGTCTCGTAGTTCCAGGCTCCGGCTCCGTGGCGCTTCCATTCCTGCTGGCTGCGGAGCATGGGCTCATGGTGGCTGGTGCCCATCACAATGCCGTACATATCTGCAAGCCTGGGATTTTCGGGGTCGTCTTCGTTGAATGCGTTGTCCCACATTGCCGGCCACAGATAGTTCGCCTTGAGGCGCAGCAGGAGTTCAAATACGTGCACGTAGAACTTCGAGTTGAGGCCGCCGAACTTCTCCTTGCCCCATCCACTGAGAGCCGGAGCTTCGTCGTTCAAAAAGATGCCGCGATACTTTACCGCAGGCACAGGTTGCACGTAGCGGCCGGGCACAACAAACAAATTGCCGTGATGCGGAATGCGCACATCGGCCCACCAGTACCACGGCGAGACGCCAATCTGCTCGGAGAGATCGTAGATGGCGAAGATGGTTCCGCGCTTGTCGCTGCCGGCAATCACAAGAGCGCGCCGAATTCCTGGCGTAGGATGCTCGACAATTGTGGTGACTGCCGACTCCCATTTGCCGCGCACGTCTCCGACATCGATTTTGTGACGCTGGATCAGATCGTCAATGAGGGCGCTCTTGCCGATGGTGCCGATGATGACGGCATCGACAGACGCCGAGCCTGCGCCAGCCTTGATCAACTCCGGCCGGATGCCGCTGACACGCTCGATATCCTGCGAGAGGTCGCCGGCGGCGCGCGCCACTCCCGGCCAATCGTTATCCGATAGAAGAAGCGGAACCGCTTTGCCCGATGCTACCAGCGCGAAGGCTCCGCGCTGCGTGGAGAAGGACACGTAGGAATGGTCTCCGAGACAGTAGGCGCGAAGAGCAAACGAGCAAAGGCAAAGAACGAGGAGCAAGCGGCGCAGCGATTTGGAATTCATGGGTCCCTGGAAGATAAGATGCGCGGAACGAGCGAAACGCCGGTCCGACAGACGTGCATAAGTATAGCTCCGCGCGGGCTGCGCGAGCGGCAAAGCACGAGCGGTCTCCGAGACAACCGCATGAACAGGTATTCAGAGCGTTGCGGGGGTTCGCGCCGCCCCTCCAGGGCTGAGCATGTTTACTGCAACGTGTCCCAGGGCTGCGCTACGCTTGCCCTGGGCTATTTTCCACTCCTCCCTACGGGAGGAAACAACCTGGCCGATCGAGTACACCGGCGAAAAATGACCAGCTTGAAGGGCAAAAACGTTCCGGCAATTACCTCGGCGCGACCTCTCGCTGGTGCGCGGTATTCCTACCTTTCGATGCGCTGGGCCAGAGTGCCATCGGCATTGAGAACATCGACCACCAGCGCCAAGGTTCCGTCGGCGTGCGTGGCGCAGCTCAGGCATGGATCGAAGGAGCGGACCAGACCCTCCATGCGGTTCAACATACCCTCAGTGACCTGACGGCCCGACAGATAGCGCCGCGCCACCTGCACGAGTCCGCGATTCATGGCCAGCGTGTTGTGAGCGGTGGCCACAATAAGATTCGCGCTGACCATCATGCCGTTTTCGTCCACCTTGTAGTGGTGAATCAGAGTGCCGCGCGGGGCTTCGATGATTCCGACACCTTCCGGCTCGTTGGCCTTGGCCTCGGCGCGCACATCCTTGTCGAGAATGCCGGGCTGCTGAAGAATCTGCTCCATACGCTCGATGGCAAAGACGATCTCAATGAGCCGCGCGTAGTGGTTGTGGAAAGAGCTGAGCAGAATATCGCCGTAGTTGCGGCGGAATTCGTTGAGCGCCTCGTCTGCCAGCGGCGTGCCGCATTGCCGGGCCAGGTTGAGACGGGCGGCGGGGCCTACACGATACACGCCCTGCGGAAATCCAGTGGGCTTGTAATAGGGCGCCTTCATGTAACTGGCATCGTCCACGCCTTCACCCACATACTCGTGATAGTCGCGGGGGTGAATGTTGTCAGCCAGGATGTTTCCATCCGAGTCGCCGAAGCGCAGCCAGCCCTCATGGCGGCGGCGCGAGCCGTAGAGGCAGAGGTTGCCGTCTTTGCGGCCGAGCGCCATAAAGAGCGAGGGAAAGTTGCCGAAAGCGAGCACTTCGTCTGACAGCTTTTCCATCATGTGCTTGAAGAACTCAAGCGTGCGCGTAGCGATGGCCAGCGATTCAGGAAGTCCCGCGAGGATTTCGTCGCGCTTGGCCTCAGTGAGCGGAGAGGCAACGCCGCCGGAGACGATCCACGGCGTGTGAATTCGCTTGCCGCCGAGTATCTCGATCACCTGCTGTCCCCACTTGCGCAGGCGAATGCCATCGAGTGCGATGGCCGGATGGTTTGCGGCCAGGCCAAGAACGTTGCGCTCAGCGGGGTTCGAGTCCCAGCCCATTACGAAGTCTGGCGCGGAGAGATGAAAGAAGCTGAGCGCGTGCGATTGGGTGATTTGCGCCAGATGCACCACGCGGCGCAGCATCTCGGCAGTCTCGGGGATGCGGACACCGAGAATGGCGTCGCAGGCTTTTGCGCCGGCAAGTAGATGGCTGATGGGGCAGATGCCGCAGATGCGCGCGGTCAGCGACGGCATCTCATAGAACGGCCGGCCCTCGCAGAACTTTTCAAATCCGCGGTACTGCAGCACGTGGAGATGCGCATCCTCCACCACGCCCTGGTCGTCGAGCTGAATGGTGATTTTTCCGTGCCCTTCAACTCTTGTAATTCCATCGATTCGTATGGTCTGCATTCGCTTGCTCCACTTGACGGCTAATTTCCAAAGTGACTCTTCGAGGCCAGGTCGGGAACGCGCCCGGCCAGCACCTCGCTGAGAACGAAATAAATCAGGTCCGCCGAGGGCGGACATCCGGGCACGAACAGATCGACCGGCACCAGTTCATGTAGGGGAACCACCTTTTTCTGCAGTACCGGAACTTCGAGGTGGGGCACGCCCGGATTGGCCGTTGCGTTTTCAATGTAGCCGCGGCGCAATACGTCTTCCAATGGAAAGACATTGCGCATGGCAGGCACATTGCCGGTAACGGCGCAGTCGCCCAGCGCCACCAGCAGCTTGGTTCTGCCGCGCACCAGCTTGATCTTCTCGATATCGTCGCTGTTGGCCAGGGCTCCCTCAACCAGGGTGAGATCCACGTCTTCAGGAAACTCCTTGGCATCGACCACGGGGCTGTAGACCAATTCGATCAGGCCGGCGACTTCAAGCAGCCGCTCATCGAGATCGAGAAAGGACATGTGACAGCCGGAGCATCCGTCCAGCCAGAGCGTTGCAACCCGCGCTTTCGTCATCGGCGATCCTCCCCACGCATTTGCAGCAGATACGGCAAGAATTCAGGTTTGGTCATCTCGGCCACAGACTTGCCTTTCGCGACCAATGCGCCGACCGGGCAAACCATCACGCATTTGCCGCATTGAGTACATGTGGCGGAGTTTCCCCACGGCTCGCCCATGTCGGTAATCATGCGCGCGGCAATTCCGCGGCCCGTCAAATCCCACGTATGCGCGCCCTCGATCTCGTCGCATACTCGCAGGCATCGGCTGCACAGGATGCATCGATTGTGATCGACGACAAAACGTGGATGCGATCCATCCGTCTCGCACTTGATGTGGAGGTAAGGCAGCGTCACGTGGTCAACGCCGAGCTTCTGCGCCAGGGTCTGCAGTTCGCAGTGGCCCGATGAAACGCAGACCGCGCAAACGTGGTTGCGCTCGGTCAGCAGCAGTTCCACAATCAGCTTGCGATACTCCCGCAACTCCTGCGAGTGCACGGTGATTTCCATTCCCTCCTGCGCTTGCGTGGCGCAGGAGGCGAGCAGCTTGTTGCTGCCCTTGACTTCAACAACGCACAGGCGGCATGCACCAATCTCCCTGAGTCCGCTGAAGTGGCAGAGGGTGGGAATGTCGATGCCGTTCTCGCGCGCCACTTCAAGGATGGTCTGATCCTCAGAGGCGCACACCTGTTTGCCGTCGATGGTGAGCGTCTTGATCTGATATTGATTCCGCTCTGGCATCTCGATCTCTCCTCAGTTCTCAACCTTCTCTGCAGGCGCGTTTGAGCAGGCGCACTTGCCCTGCGCGCACTTCTTCTCGGCGATATGCTGCACGTATTCGTCGCGGAAATACTTAATCGTGCTGCTCACCGGATTGGGCGCAGTCTGGCCCAGACCGCAGAGCGCGGTGCGATGCACCATCACGCCCAGCCGTTCGAGCGTGTCCAGATCTTCCATGCGTCCGTTGCCTTCGCTGATGCGCTCAAGCAGGCCGTGCAACTGAGTTGTGCCCACGCGGCAGGGAATGCATTTGCCGCAGGATTCGTCGCGCGTAAAGTCCATAAAGAACTTGGCCACATCGACCATGCACGCGGTCTCATCCATCACGATCATTCCGCCGGAGCCCATGATGGAGCCCACCGACGCAAGCGACTCGTAGTCCACATCCATGTCGAGGAACTGCTCGGGAATGCAGCCGCCCGACGGGCCCCCGGTTTGCACCGCCTTGAATTTGCGATCGCCGGGTATGCCGCCGCCCAGCTTGTACACCAGGTCGCGCAGCTTGATGCCCATGGGAACCTCAATCAGCCCGGTGTTGTTGACATCGCCCACCAACGCAAATACTTTTGTGCCTTTGCTCTTGCCGGTGCCGATGGAGGCAAACCAGTCGCCGCCATTGTGCAGAATGGGCGCGATGTTGGCGAAGGTCTCAACGTTGTTGAGCAGCGTGGGGCAGTGGTTGAATCCCGAGTAGGCCGGGAATGGAGGACGCGGGCGTGGCACTCCGCGCTTGCCTTCTACGGAGGCGATGAGCGCCGTCTCTTCGCCGCAGACAAAGGCTCCCGCACCCAGGCGGACTTCCACTTCAAACTCGAAATGCGAGTCGCCGATGGTCTTGCCTAGCAGGCCCATCCGTTCCGCCTGGCGAATGGCTATCTTGAGCCGCTTGACGGCGAGCGGATACTCAGCTCGGCAATAGATGTAGCCCTTGCTTGCGCCCACCGCAAAGGCGGCGATGGCCATGCCTTCAAGCACACGATGCGGATCGCTTTCAAGCACCGAGCGGTCCATGAATGCGCCTGGGTCGCCCTCGTCGGCATTGCAAATCACGTATTTTTGGGTGCCCGGCGCCTTGGCCACCATGGACCACTTCAACCCGGTGGGATAACCGCCGCCGCCGCGTCCGCGCAGTCCGCTCTTGATGATCTCCTGCACCACATCGTCTCGGTTGCGGTTGGCGATGCACTCGAGCAAAGGCTGGTAGCCGCCGGTGGCGATGTAATCCTCAATCCGCTCCGGATCGATGACGCCGCAATTCTCCAGCACAATTTTGCGCTGCTCGGCAAAGAACGGAACGTCGGGCGAGAGCGCGAACTCGGGCAGCGGCGCGCCATCCAGGCTGTCGACCACCGCGCTCAAAATCGCCTGGTCGGGAGGCAGTCCGCGATAGTAGGTATGCTGCGGCTCACAGCGCACCAGCGGCCCGGCTGCGCACAAGCCCATGCAGCCAACTCCCTTTACCTTGCAGATTTTCTGCATGCCCCGCTTCTGCACTTCGTCATCAAGAATCTTCAGCACCTGATCGCTGTGCAGCGAAAGACAGCCGGCAGCCACTGAGACGTTGATGTGGTGCGTGTACTGCTTCTGTTCTTCCTGTTCCTTTTCGGCGATTTCCCGCAGCTCATCGAGCGTCATGGCTCATCCACCTCCGCAGCTGATCTTTCACGCCTTCGGGCTGCGCCTTGGGAATCACCTCGCCGTCCATCACCACGGCAGGCGCAAGACTGCACGACCCGATGCAGCGCGCCGCAACCACTGACACTTTGTGGTCCGGCGTGGTTTCGCCAGCCACCACATGCGCCACATCTTCAATGGCCTTCATCAGGTTTCCCGCGCCCTTTACGTAGCAACCCGTGCCCATGCACACCACGCAGGTGTGCTCGCCCGGCGGCTTCAGGCTGAAGAAGTGGTAGTAGGTGGCCACGCCATACACCTCACTGAGCGGCAGCCGCAGCGACGAGGCAACGAAGCGCAACGATACGGTATCGAGGTAGCCGAAAGATTCCTGCACCGTGTGCAGCACTTCAATGAGCGAGGAGGCTTTGTGACCATAACGGCGCATCGTAGCCTCAACAAGTTTCCAACGTTTGTCACTGGAAGGAAGAGGAACAGATTCCGGATATGCCTGCACGAACGAACTCCTTTCGCCTTTCCCACGCCGGTGATAAGAACTACTTTTATCCCATAGCTCCGCCGCGTGTGGGTTTACCACATTCCGAGGAGATGCATCCCATACTGCGAAATGAATGAAAGAGGATATTAGCACCAAGGGGACGGAAGCGCACGCCCGCACGCATATCTTTTTTGTGTTTTTTGGGGGTGAGACCGGTTTAGGAAGATTCTACGAATGCCGAACTGTGCCGTTCGGCTGCGGCGTGGCCAATACTCGCCGACATTTGAACCAGGGCCGCGCTAGAGCCAAAAAACAAAACCCCACCCGAGAGGATGGGGTTCGTCAGCAATCTGCGGTCACCGCTTGCGCAGTGGCCTTTGTAATTTCGCAACGGTTGTTTCCGCGCTGCCGGCCGGTGGGCCGGGTTGCACTACTCGGGCTGGATTGGTTCGACCGAGGCAAAGCGCCCGCGATTGCCGTGATCGGAGAACTTGACGTGGCCGGTCACCTTGGCAAAAAGAGTGTCGTCGGAGCCGATACCCACATTGGCGCCGGGCTTGATCTTGGTGCCGCGCTGACGCATGATGATCGTTCCGCCGGTGACAAATTCTCCGCCAAACGCCTTCACGCCCAGCCGTTGTGCATTCGAGTCGCGCCCGTTTGTGGAGCTGCCTCCACCTTTTTTGTGTGCCATTGCCTTAATCCCTTCTGAACCGGCTGCCGGCCTTCGGTTGTCAGCCTGCAGCGGTGAACTTGTACATCGAAACTCTTTGTGCTCCGGTTCTCGTTTGAGAACGCCCGGGAGCTACTTCGCGCTGTAGGTAACGCCGTCGGCCTCAATGGCCTTGATGCGCACTTCAGTAAAATTCTGGCGGTGCCCCTGCAGCTTTTTGTACTGCTTTTTGCGCTTGAAGTGGAAGACCAGAATCTTGTTGCCGCGGCCTTCGCCCAGCACTTCCGCAGTCACCTTTGCGGTTGAGGGTTTGGCCACCGTGCCCGGTTCGCCTGAAACTGCGAGCACATCGCTGAACTCGACGGTCTGGTCGCTCGTGACGACACTCTCGATCTTGACGACATCGCCGGGAGCCACGCGGTACTGCTTGCCGCCGGTGCGAATAACTGCGTACATGACAAACCCTCCAGCGCACAGGCTCTTGAGGCCAGGCGCAAACTCAACTTTTGTGTGCTCCATTGGGGCGGATACAGACAACTACTGCATCGGGACGGGGGCCGCACACACGCCAAACCCGGCGGTGAACCCTCACAGAGATCCCGCACGCCCCTACAAAAAGGGAGTGCATCGCCAAACTCTTCGATTTTATCGTTAAACCGGAGTTCGGTCAATCCACTCTTCAACCGAAGGCTGGCTGTGCCTGAATCGGGCCTGATCTGCGTGTGAAATGAGAGATTGGGGACAGGGTCAGGACCCCGGATCACGGCCCAGGGACGGCGGGTGGGCATTTGCCGGGCAGCCCCCAGTGGGCGGGGCGCAGCAGCAGATTCCAGAAGAGGAGATACCAGTAGGTTGCGGCCTTCAACCGGAGCTTGCGGTTGAGAAACAGCGTGAAGACGCAGGCAGCCCCGCCGGCCAGCGCGTTAATGAGCGTTCGCAGCACCGTATAGGCGGAGACGATCCAATAGGATGCGCGGCCGCGGGTCTTGCGGAAGAAGGTGAGCTTGGAGCGCTGATATTCAACGCGCGCCGGCCCCCGAAAGCGATTGGCGGTCACTGCGCCACCATGCTCGGCGTGGGCATGGGGCAGATAGCGGACCTCAAACCCCATGCTGCGGGCGCGCTGGCACCACTCAACCTCTTCAAAGTAGAAGAAGAAATCCTCATCGAGCAGGCCGAGATGCGGCAACACTGCGGCACGAACGCACAGGCATGCGCCAAAGACCGATTCGACGGCGATCGGCTCGTATGCGGCGGTCTTGCGCTGGAAGCGACTCGGCGCAAACAGGCGGAGGAGCGGCAGGGGAACAAGCTCCTCGGCGAGCGAAGGCAGGGGCGCAAAGGCGCTCTGCAGGCGGCCGCCGGGATAGTGGAGCTGGCCGCCGGCAATCGCCAGATTGGGCCACCGGTAGAACCCGAAAGCAAAGCCCGCCAGAGCGCCAGGCTCAAGCCGCGCATCGTTGTTGAGCAACAACACAAATTCAGCCGGCGTTTGCTTGAGGCCTTGCCGGATTCCTTGATTCACGGCGCGGGCAAAGCCAGCGTTGCACGGGTTGGCGATACCCCGGACGCCGGAGAGCTGCCGGGCCAGCTCCTCCATCGATCCGTCGCTGCTGCCGTTGTCGACGACGACAATGTGCGTTTGGGGAATGCCTTCATCCAGGCAGGAGCGCACGCAACCGGCGAGCAGATCGCCGCCGTTGTAGTTGACGATGACCGCGAGAAAGCGCTGGCCCGCGTTCGGCGAGTTAAGGCTGAATGAATCGGATGTAGATGAGCCAGGACTCACGCGCACCGCCCGCTGCCGCTCCGGCTGGAACGCGAAGAAGGGGCTCTCTGGCCGGTGCAGATGGAGGGCTTCACGGAATCGAATCATAGTGGCGCGGCCAGGCAGTGTCAAAGCCGCGCCGGCAACACGTAGAACAGGATTGCGAAGTAGTGCGCGGCGCTGCCGGCCAGCACAAAGATGTGCCAGGTGGCATGGAAGTAGCGAATACGGTCGAAGGCAAAGAAGACGATGCCGACGGTGTAAGCCAGCCCACCTGCGCCCAGCCACGCCATGCCGTGGGGACCGATGGCCTGCGCCAGCGGCCGCGCGGCAAACACGATGAGCCAGCCCTGCAGCAGATAAACCAGCGCCGACACAACAGCCATGCGTCCGGCCGTGAAGCGGTCGAGTGCAATGCTCTTGGCCAGCACGCCGGCCGCGGCCAATCCCCATTCGATGCCGAAGACCGTCCAGCCCAGCCGCCCGCGCAATGAAACCAGCGTGAACGGCGTATAGGTGCCCGCGATAAGCAGGTAGATGGCCGAGTGGTCCAGGATCTGAAAGACACGCCGTGCGCCGGTGCGCACCAGCGAGTGGTAAAGCGTGGAACAGAGATACACCAGCACCAGCGTGGCGGCAAAGATGGAGCAGCTCGCAATCTGCGTAGCCGAGCCGCGCAGCGATGCGGCGATGAGCCAGATTGCGCCGGCAATGGCCAGTACCGCGCCGACGCCGTGGGTGATGGCGTTGGCCAGAATATCGCTGAGTCTGTGGGAGTGGGTCACCGTCCATGATAGTGCGCGCGGCTTGGCTGGCGGGCTGTTGACCCGTTGGTCATTAGAAAGCGCTCATCTGCTGGCCGGGCCGGCGGGGCTTTGCTTGCTCCCGTGATACTGATCGCGCCCCGCAAGCGCTGGGCGAAAGGGGTCGCACCATGCCCACAACCGTGCAAGTGGATTCGCCGATTGAAACAGGATTGGGAAGAGGGCCGGGCAGCAGAGTTCGCGGTCCTGCGCCGGTGGAGAGCACCGCGCGGCAGCTTACCGGACAACTGACCGAAGTTGCGCTGGGCTATCAGCGCATTCTGGCGATAAACCCTAAACAGCCCGATGCGCTGGTGGGGATGAGCCTGGTGGCGTTGGCCAGCCGCCAGCATCATGAGGCGGTAGCGATGGCAACGGCAGCGGTGGCCGCCGCGCCCCAGATGTGCGCGGCCTGGGTGGCGCTGGGGCAGGCGCTCAAAGCCGACGGGCACGCCGAGCAGGCTGAACGCGCCTACGCCGAGGCGATCCGCCGCGATGGAGCCAATGCGCTGGCGCGGCTGGGGCTGGGAGAGCTGCGCATTGCCAGCGGGCGCGCGGAAGAAGCGGAGCGGGAGTTTGCGCTCGCGCTCGAACGGCAGCCGGGGCTGATCTCAGCCCAGCTTGGCCTGGGAAATGCGTTAGCGTTATCCGGACGGAACGAGGCAGCTTTGGCGCGCTATCGGCAGGCGCTCGAATTGCGGCCGCGGCTACCTGAGGCCGAGTATGCCGCCGGGTTTGTGCTGGCCAGGATGGGCAGGGCACAGGAAGCGGAGAGACGCTTCAGGCGCGCGCTCACCCAGCGGCCAGACTTTGCCGCGGCGTGGATCGGGCTGGGCGTTCTGTTGCGCGAGCAGGGCCGGGATCTATCGGCGCTGGCGGCGCTCAGCCGGGCGGTCGAGCTGCGGCCCGACCTGGTGGCAGGCTGGCTGAATCTTGCCCTGCTTGAACGGGAACTGCACCGGCCCAAAAAGGCGGAGGAGTGTTTGCGCAAGGCCTTTGCGCTCGATCTCGATCAGGTGGAGACGATGGTGTCGTGGTGCCAGTTGCGGCTGGCGGAGAAAGACATGGCCGGGGCATGGGGATGGGCGCGCTGGGCGCTCGGGCGGAACCCCGATCACGCCGAAGCGGTGAATATGCACGGAATTCTGCTGCATACCGAGAGGAGGTTCGAGGAGGCAGCCGCCGTCTTCGCGCGGGCCGAGGCGCTGGGCAGCCCCGCCGCGTGGTCTAACCGAGGCAACTCCCTGCTCGATCTGGGACGCCTGGACGAGGCTCTGGCCGAACATGAAATTGCAGTCGAGCGCGACCCGAAACATCCCGGAGCCCGCTACAACCTGGCGCTGACCAGGCTGCGGCTGGGCGACTGGAAGCGCGGCTGGGTGGACTACGAGGCGCGCTGGCATTTCCGTGAGGTCCATGCCCGTCCCAGAGAGCTGAAGGTGCCGCGATGGAACGGTGAGCCACTCGAAGGAGATTGCGGCGGCAAGCGGATTCTGCTCCATGCCGAGCAGGGGTTGGGAGACACCATCCAGTTTTGCCGGTACGCCACTCTGGTGGCGGCGCAGGGCGGTTATCCGATTCTTTCCGTGCAGCCGCCGGTTGAGCGGCTGGTAAAGTCGCTGGCGGTAGTGCGCGCGGGGCTGGCGGAGACGGCCAGGCTGTGGGCCGAGCCGGACGGCTTTGACCTGGAGTGCCCGCTAATGAGTCTGCCCGCGGTCTTCGGGACCACCCCGGAGACGGTTCCCTGGCCGGGTGCCTACCTGGGCGCGGAGCACGATGAGATTGAAGACAAGCGGCGGCAGTTTCCGTCGGCGAAGGGCGAGTTGCGGGTTGGCTTTGCGTGGGCAGGCAACCCGCGGTACAAGGCGGACCGCAACCGTTCGGTCGAACTTAAAGCGTTTCTGCCGCTGCTCGGCGTGAGCGGCGTTATGTGGATTTCCCTGCAAAAAAACAGCGCGGAAGAACAGCTGCAGATGCTGCCAAGCGATCTCCATGTGCTGGATGGATCGAGCCGGGATCGCGATCTGGCCGAGACGGCGGCTCTGCTGGCCACGCTCGACTTGGTGATTACCACCGACACATGCATCGCGCATCTGGCCGGGGCCATGGGCAAGCCGGTCTGGATTCTGCTGCCCTACCTCTCCGACTGGCGCTGGATGCAGAACATCTCGGCAACCCCCTGGTACCCCACTGCCCGCCTGCTGCGGCAAAGAGCCCCTGGAGACTGGCCGGAACTGATGGAGCGGGCCGCGAATGAGGTCGAACGATTCCGTATCGACTCCTCTCTTGACCGTTAAACATTCAGATTAAAAGAGTTACTGAAGCATAAAATTGACGGAAAAATTCTCTTGACAGCTCGTACTCTATAAACTAGAGTACTCCTTATTGAGGACAGCTCTACTGTAAACGAGCTCTCCCGGGAGACAAACTATGACCGAGAACTTTGAACGCCAGGAGTTGCAGGACAGGCTCAACCTGATCGAGAGCATGATCGCCGAGGGCCGGCGGAAGACCGAGAGATGGGGCTGGACGTTTGTGCTGTGGGGGGTGGCCTATTATGTCGCCATCTTCTGGGCCTCACTGGGCCATAGCAACTGGGCCTGGCCGGTGACAATGATTACGGCCTGCGCAGCGACGGGGGTTCTGTCCTCCATCAAGAGCCGCAATCGGCCAGGCACCCAGACAGGGAATGCCATCGGCTCCGTATGGATCGCGGTGGGCATTTCGATGTTTATGCTGTTCATGTCGCTGGGGATGAGCGGCAGGATGGACCAGCACATCATGATGGCGGGAATTAGCGCCATGTTGGGTACGGCCAATGCGGCCTCCGGTTTGATTCTGAAATGGAAGATGCAGTTTGCCTGCGCGGTAGTCTGGTGGGCAATCACGGTCTATGCCTGCTTTGGCAAGGGCAACGCACTCACGATCGCATTTCTGGCGGCCATCTTCTTCTGCCAAATTGTGTTCGGAATTTACGCGATGATTTGCGATGCGCGCAGACGGCAGCAATACGGGAATCAGGGAGCGGCACATGCCTGAGTTGCCGGAGTTGAATCCCGTCATTCACGGCAAGCTGCGCCTGGCGCTGCTCTCGCTGCTGGCGGGCGTGGAAGAGGCCGAGTTCACCTGGCTGCGGACCAAGACCGGCTCGACCGACGGCAACCTGGGCGCGCAACTGATGAAGCTCGAAGAGGCGGGCTACGTTGCGGTCGAGAAAAAGTTTGTGCAGCGCAAACCGCAAACCCTCTATCGCATGACCGAAGCCGGCCGCACGGCTCTGAGCGAGTATGTGGCCGCGCTGAAGCAGTTACTGGGAGCGGCGATCGGGGACTAAAGGAGCAAGGAGCGAGATTGCAGCTTTCCACATTTTTGCGCCCCAGGTCTCCGTCCGCTTGATTTCGTTCCTTGAGGTTTGTGCTTTCCCACCCATTCGCCAGAAAGAAGGCGAATGGATGGGGCACGGTGCTGACTTGCTGACTCGCTGACTCGCTGACTTGCTGACCAGCTGACTTGCTGACTTGCTAACTCGCCGACTCGCCGACTCGCTAACCAGCTAACTCGCTGCTCCGCCAAGACTCATCCTTACCCGCTTCATCACGCCGAGATAATAGGCCAGGTTGTGAATCGAGTTCAGCGTGCCCGACAGCGCCTCGCCGGCCTGCATCAGGTGGCGCAGATAGGCACGCGAGTACCGGCGGCACACCGGGCAGTCGCAGTTGGGGTCGGGCGGGCGCTGATCTTCGGCAAATTGCTTGTTCTTGATGTTGAGCCGCCCTTCGCTGGTAAACAGCAGTGCGTGGCGCGCGGCGCGCGTGGGCAGCACGCAGTCCATCATGTCCACGCCCATGCGCGCGTACTGCTCAATCTCGTCCGGGTAGCCGACGCCCATCACGTAGCGCGGCTTGTCTTTGGGCAGCAGCGGCAGCACCTCGGCAATCATCTCCAGAGTCAGCTCGCGCGGCTCGCCCACGCTGAGGCCGCCGATGGCGTAGCCGTCAAAGTCCATCTCGACGAGCCGCTCGGCGCACTGGCGGCGCAGGTCCACATGCATGCCGCCCTGCACAATGCCGAACAAGCTCTGCGTGCGGCCGCCAAATTCATCGCGCCACACCACCTCGTCGCGGTGGGCGCGGAAGTGGTCGAGCGAGCGCCGCGCCCAGGCCATCGTCAGCCGCAGGCTCTCTTCCGCGCGGCTGCGGCCGGCGGGATACTCGGTGCACTCATCGAAAGCCATGGCGATGTCCGCGCCGAGGGCGATCTGCACATCGATGGAGTGCTCGGGCGTGAAGAAGTGGCTGCTCCCGTCAAGATGCGAACGGAAGCGCACTCCGTCGTCGGTGACTTTGCGCAACGAGCTGAGGGAGAAGACCTGGAATCCGCCCGAGTCTGTAAGCATGGCGCGCGGCCAGCTCATGAAGCGATGCAGTCCGCCCAGCCGGCGAATGGTCTCGTGGCCCGGCCGCAGATAAAGGTGATAGGTGTTGCCGAGGATTATCTGGGCGTCCAGCGCTTCGAGAGTGTCTTGCGGAACGGCTTTGACCGTGCCGGCCGTGCCCACCGGCATAAACACCGGCGTTTCCACGGTCTGGTGTGGCAGCGCCATGCGCCCGCGCCGCCCTCCCGCACTGGTTTCCGCAATCAGCTCAAAACGTGCGCTCACTAGACGATTCTATCGGGCCGCAGACCGCCTTCGGACCATAGATTGCTTTCGACGTGGACAACGGACTGGGCCACCGAATCGCCGCGCACCGTGAAGTCCGCAAGAAGCTCGGCGACTGTGCGCCCCGTGCGGGGTTCGCGGAGTTCCGGCGCAATCTCACTAAGCGGCACCAGCACAAACGCGCGCTCGGCCAGGCGCGGGTGTGGAATCTCCAGCGTCGC
>Ga0302320_10008040_pt1 | contig 23063 bp, 20 predicted proteins | sample Bog_T0_3_FD_202130 | JGI IMG/M metagenome (GOLD analysis project Ga0302320, IMG submission 202130) | Peat permafrost microbial communities from Stordalen Mire near Abisko, Sweden - Bog_T0_3 | ecosystem: Environmental > Terrestrial > Soil > Wetlands > Peat | place: Sweden: Abisko, Stordalen Mire... | reverse complement strand
GTTCCAGCCTGACTCCAAGAGCGCCAGCACGTCCGCTTTGCCCATACCCCCAGCCGCCCCTGTCACCACTGCCACCTTGTTCTCTGGTGACGAGCTCATGGCTTCCTCATCTCCTTTTCCATTCCGAGTACTTAGGCCCCGATCTCACTCAGGCGGCTCCACGGCACAAGCGCGCGCTCTACCAGGACCACCACGCCGAACGCGACCAGAACCAATAGCGACGAAGCGACAATCGAGGCCCACAGCAGCGGTGTATTGAACTGGTAGGTCGAGTTGATGATCATGTAACCGAGGCCGGTGTCGCTGCTGATCCATTCGACGATGATGGCGCCCACCATGCTTGCGCTTGCCGTGATGCGAAGTCCTGCAAACAGATAGGGAAGCGAAGTCGGCCAACGTAACTTCACCAGTACCTTCCAGCGGCTGGCATCGACACTTTGGAACAGCTGCACCATGTTGGTATCGACCGCCGCGAGACCACGCATCATGTTCACGAGAGTTGGGAAGAATGAAATGATCGCCGTCATTACAACCTTGGTCGAGAAACCATCCCCCAAGGTGACGAGGAAGATTGGTGCGATGGCCACAAGGGGGATGCTCTGGAGAATGATCGCCAAGGGGTAGAGCGCTCTGCGCGCTGAGCTCACATGCACGAACCACACCGACATCACCACCGCAAGGGCGTTGCCAATGGCAAACCCTGTCACTGCCTGCGCGAGCGTCGGCACGCTGTTGTCTGCGATGACCCGCAAATTCTCCTTGAAAGTCTCGGCAATCTTGAGCGGTGTCGGGATGAAGTAAGGCTTCAACCCGAGCACCTCAACGATGATTTGCCATAAGACCAAGATGACGATGACGACAATAAGCGGTATCGCCCATGTCGAGGCACGTTTGAAGGTCAGAGGTTTCCTCTCAGACCGCCGATTTGAGGAGCGGTCCGGTTGGGCGTCTGGCGCGTTGGCGTTGGTGGTGGCGGGTGGCGTGTCAGTGAATGAGGACTTCACGCAGATACCTTCTTAGCTGTAGGAACTCAGGCGCCACTCGCATTGCGTCTGTGCGCGGCCTGGGCAGGTTGACTTCAACGCTTTCGAGGATCCTTCCCGGGGCGGCGCTCATGACCATCACGGTGTCGGAGAGAAACACTGCCTCCTCGATGTGATGTGTCACGAATAGGACCGAACAGTGCTTCTCGACCCAAATCCTCAACAGCTCGCTGTTCAAGAGCTCACGTTGGAACTCGTCCAATGCCGAAAATGGCTCGTCCATGAGCAAGATCGCCGGCTCCAAGGCCAGCGCCCTCGCGATGGAGACACGCTGGCGCATTCCCCCGGATAACTGGTCCGGTCGCAGATCCTCACAGCCTCTTAGGCCGACCAGTTCCAAGAGCTCTCGCGCACGCGAACGACGCTCGTTGGGCGGAAGGCCGACGAGCTCGGTCAATAGCTCGACATTTTCCCGTACCGTACGCCAGGGAAGCAAAACCGCGTCTTGGAACACGAACCCGAAGCGGTGAAGCCGCTGTGCTGATCCCGGCGAGCCACCCTCGATCAAGACCTCTCCCGAGGTTGGCTCCATGATTCCCGCGACGATACGCAGCAATGTCGACTTACCACACCCAGAAGGACCGATGAGGCTGACGAACTGGCCCTGCTTCATGGAGATCGAAACGCCTTCAAGCGCCTGCAAAGGCGGTCGTGTGGCGTAGGTCAAACTGACGTCGGTCAACTGGACGAGAGAGCCAGGATCGGCGAGCCCGGGGGCATCGCCGATCCCAGCCTTCTCGTCAGACCGGAGAAACCGTTGCAGCACGGGTCAAGATGTCCTGAGTCATCACATCGTCGAGTGTTACCGGCTTGGCTAGCGACTTCGCCGCCGCCGCCGCGTTGATGGCTGCTTGCATCACTCCCTTATCGATCCACATCAGACCGTTTGCCTTCGTCCCGGCATTGCTCAGCATCGGGATCTGCGCGCTCATCTGCAGCTTCTGCTGCTCGGCGTTCTGGCCGGACGGGTAGTCGTCGAGCGTGATCTTCACTGCCTCGGCAGGATTGGAGATGGCGTACTGCCAGCCCTCCTGGGAAGCACGAGTGAAGCGCGCGAGCAGGTCCGGGCTCGACTTCAAGGTCGCAGCGGTGGCGATCAGACAGTCACCGTATCCCGGCAAGCCGATGTTCGAGAACGAGTAGCAACGCGTCTTGATCCCTTGCATTGCAAGTGCGATCGGCTCATTGAACACATAAGCGGTGTAGGCGTCGATCTTGTGCTCCACAAGTGGCGTGGGATCGTCACCGATGACCTGTAGGGTCACCGCAGTCTGCGGGATGTGGTTGGCCTCCAAGATGCCGAGCACCTGCTGGCGAGCGTTGTCCTGCATCCCGATGATCTTGCCCTTGAGGTCCTGAACGTTGAATATGCCGGAGTTCGCCAAAACCAAGAGGCAGCCGGGGTTCTGCTGGAAGCTCGCCCCGAAGCATTTGTACGGAACGCCCTCGGACACCCCGATGATCATGTCGCTCGTCTCGGAGACGACACCCGTAAGAGCGGCGCCATTGGCGACTGTTTGGCGCGGGTCCGTGGTCGCCCCCGCCGAGAGAATGTCCACGTCCAAGCCGTACTTCGAAAAGTAGCCCTTCTTTGCCGCGCAGTAGAAGCCCGCGAACTCCGCGTTGTTTATGTAGCTCTCCTGCAACGAGATGTGTGTCAACTTCTTCGGCTGAGTCGTGGTCGTGGGCGACGAGCTGTTACTGCTGCAACTCTCGAGCACACCGCCGCCGATGGACAAGAGCCCTATTCCTGCGACAGCACTGCCTGACTTTACAAGAAACGTTCTACGGTCCATGCCACCACCTCTTGTTAGTTTTGTTTTGGTTTGTTTTCCTAGTACCACTGCTTGTTTGCGACAGCCGCCCTCTTCGCGTCCAACTAGCTAGGTGTCAGTCTTCTCGTGGCCATCGTCTCGCCTTTTGAGAAATTCCTTGAGGGGCATTGACTGGCGCTGCTCCTCTTGCTCTTTATAAGAGCTCGTTGCGTTCATGACCGTCGAGATCGTGTAGTTCTCGTCCACTGCGCTCAAAAAGCCCATGCGCTCATAGGTACGGTTCAGTGCGAGCTTGGTGAACTTAAGAGCTGTCGCCGGCATTGAGGCGATCTCCATGGCCACTTCTAGGGCCCGGGTTTCCAGTTCCTCGGCCTCGACCACTTCAGTGACGAGGCCCAACTCGAGCGCGCGCCAGGCGTCGATCCTCTGGCCGCTCAACATCAGCCACTTCGCGGGCTTCATGCCGATGACCCAGGGGAGCATCGTCGCCCCCGGCCCTCCCCCGTGGCGGATCTCTGGCAGGCCGAACTGCGCGGATGCAGAAGCCAGCGTGATGTCCGCCAGCATGGAAAGCTCCAGGGCCCCGCCAAGGTTGTAGCCGTGAACCACTGCTATGTATGGCTTGGAGCTCTTCCAGATCTTTAAGAAGACGTTCCAGTCGGACTGAAAGCGTTCCGCCCACTCTTCGACCGGGATCGAGCCCTCGGTTGCCTCGGCCTTGAGGTCGAATCCGGCAGAAAAAGCCCGGCCGGCCCCGCGCAAGATCACGACCTTTACGGTTTCATCGTGCTCGAAGGTGTCAGTAGCAACTACAAAATCGTCGAGCAGCTCCCGGTTGATGGCGTTAAGCACCTGCGGCCGGTTCAAGGTGATACGACCCACGCCAGCGGCCGGGCGATCGAGCTCTATCACGTTCATGTCGTCTCTTCTCCCTCGCGAACAATCGCCAACTTCGCGTGCAGCTTTGCGTCCACGACAACTGCGCCCGTCGGTCCCAGCACGACAGGATTGAGGTCGAGAGCGACCAAGCTGCCGCCGCTTTTTCGCACCACGTCGACAGCCTTCTCCGCGACGTCCACGAGCTTTTCCAAGTCCACAAGAGCGCTCCCGAGCGAGGAAATAAGCCAACGCCCGATGTGCGTCTCGCCTAAACAACGCCAGATTGCGTCACGGTCGGGGAGACCGATGGTCATCGAGATGTCCTGGTCTTTCTCGAGCGTGGGGCCGCCTGCTCCAATGAGAAAGAGGGGGCCGAAGACCTCGTCGAAGGTGATCCCCACGTAGAACTCCAGGCCGGGGCTGGCTAATTGCTGTGCCACCACCCCTCCCAGGCAAGCAAGTCTCTGGAACTCCGCCCGGGCCGTCGCAGCGTCTGTGACCGTGACGACACCAGTTGCCCCGCGATGCTCGGCGCCTGCAAGCTTGAGGACAAACGGGAACCTCAGCTCGGCCATCGCCAGCTCTAAAGCCTCGAGACTTCCGACCTCGACCAGCCCAAGAGCCGGTATGCCGGCCGCAGCCAAAAAGTCGTGCGCGGTGACGTCGCCCATGAGCTGACCTTTTGGCGCAAGTCCCCTGTCCGGCGGCCCGGATCTCTCCCTCGTGCTCGCTAGGGCTTGCACGAAGCTAGAAAGCCCCTTTGTGTACGTGCCTCCCTCATCCACCCACGCCCTCCATGCGTCGTCGAAATGCCCGCTGCACTCCGAGCACAGGTGCAGCCGTGCCTTTTCGATCTCCGTCGAGCACGAAAGCCCTGAAAGAAGGCCGTCGAGGTCCGGCTTGTCGTTGATGACGAGGATCACGCCGTCCGAGCACGGGTCCTTGGCTAGTGCCGCGATGGCGGCAACGCTCTCGGCGGTCGTCATCGGAACGGCGTCTATGTCAACAGGGTTGGTGTGCTCGATCCGCTCATTTCCCGGCGGGAACACCTGCCGGTCTGGACTAGATGGGGCCAAACCCAAGCCGGCACCGGACGCAAGGTCACCAGCTATCGCGGCCAAGCCGCCGGACACGGTTGCAAAGCACCAGTTTTTTCCCGCAAGCGTCGCCGCGTGCATGCATGCCAAGAGCTCGGCCGGGTGGCTGGCAACGACGACGCCAAGATCTCGCGCGAGTGACTGAAAGGCGCGGCCGTCGCCCGCCAGCGCGCCAGAGTGCCCGGCGGCTGCGACATTGCCAGGCGATGTGAGGCCACCCTTCAAGACGACCAGTTTGCGACCTGTTCCCACGATCGACTTGGCCGCATCCACGAAGAGGTCCACGTCGATGTCCTCGAGATGCGCGCCGACGGCGAGGTATTCACCATCGGTGCCGAGCGCCGCCAGCAGGTGCTCGACGCGTACCTGCAACTGGCTTCCCGTCGCCACGCACAGGCCGAGGCCGATACCTTGCTCCCCCGCGCTCGCGTGCAGGACACCCATGAGGGCGCCGCTTTGGGCCACGAGCGCCAACGGGCCCGAACGCGGAGCTCGCTCCAAGCTCACCGAGCTCGACAGGATGACGCCATCGGTCGCATTGATCAGACCGAGGCTGCCCGGCCCGAGCAGGGTCAGACCTGCGTCGTCGACGAGCTGGCGAAGTTTTCCTCTTACCTCTGGCGGGACCTGAGAGAACACCAGGGCTGCTTTCGCCCCGACCGAGGCCGCGTCCGCGACGAGACCGAGGATCGTCTTAGCTGGGGTGGCAAGGACCACGAGGTCCGGCCTGTGGGCAAGCTCGCTGAGCGAAGAAGCGACGGTGGTGTCCTTAAATGCGCCGGGACGGGCATTGACGGCCATCCGCTCTATGTCCGAGTACTCGCCGAGGTAGTGCCAGATACGGCCACCGAAGGTGTCACGATCGTCGTTTGCTCCGACCACAGCCACAGACCGCGGTCGCAAAAGATCGCTCACCGCAACCATGGCTCAGATGCTCAGCTCGCTGCGCAAAAGGCCCCTCATCCGCTCAAGCCAGGCCGTTTCGGGAACGTATACAAGCTCGACTGCGCGCTCGGGCCGGAAAGCCTGCGCCTCGAGGGTTTGGCGGGCCAGAGTTCCGTGAACGACACAGTCCACTGACGACAACAAGGTCGGGATCTCTCGAGTGTCGCGGCACGACAATCCGCCGACAATGTTCACCTCAGGATTCGTGGCTATGACACAAGAGATCATTCCGTCGACGAATTCAGGCTTGCTGGCAAGAACCCCGATCCGGCAGCCGGGTTCCAGCTCAGCCAGGCGCTGGCGCACATCGTGGCGGGGCATGGCGAGTATCGGAATGACCGGCACACCGTGGCGCACGAGCAACGGCTGGATATAGCTGAGATCAAAGACGAGCCCGAGTACGTGACGGGCTTTGTGAAGACGTGGCAACCATCCTTCGATGTCCGCCGCAACCTCTTCTAGGACGACGGGGACGATGTCCACACGCAGGTCGCTCAAGGACTGGCGTAGCTCGTCGGCCAATTCGTCTATCCGGCCGTCCCGCTTGCAGATGAGGATCAGCTCCAGATGGGCGAACTTCGCACGCATCTCTGTGATCTCGGCGAGCAGTATCTGAAGGACCTGGTCCAGGCCCACGCCTTCGTCGACGGCCTCGTTCAGAAACTTCACGGCACGGGACCGGATCTCCGCGTGTGGTCCGGCTTGGCTCTCGACTGTCGACAGAACGAAAAAGCCGACGCCTGGATGGGAGACGGCGAGGCTGGCGATCTCCAGCTCCCGGTAAGCCCTCGTCACAGTGACCGGGCTTACGCCGAGAGCGCTCGCGACCTCCCGGACTGATGGCAGCTTTGATCCGGGGGCGAGGTTCCCGGTGCAGATCGAGTACTCGAATTGGCTCTTGATCTGCACAAATGGCTTGACCGGCGAGTCTCTGCGCAGATGGAGCCCAGCGAGGATCGCTTCGGACGTCACAGTGCGTACTATAACGACCTAGTACGGCTGTGCCTAGTACCCAGATTTCCCAAAACGGCGACCGCTGCCGAACGGAGGATCGATGCCAGAACCGACTGTGTTCGATGGTCCCGATGAGCTCAGGTCTGCTGTCGGACGGCAGCTCGGCTATTCGGACTGGTTCGAAATCACCCAGGAAAGGGTGAACAGGTTCGCCGAGGCCACCGATGATCACCAGTGGATCCATGTCGATCCCGAACTGGCGGCAAAGGGACCCTTCGGCAGGACCATCGCTCATGGGTACCTGACCCTCTCGCTCGTGAGCGCCCTGTTACCCCAGCTGATCGAAGTGGACAACATCGCCATGATGATCAACTACGGCATCAACAAGGTGCGCTTTCCAGCGCCTGTGCCCGTCGGGGCGTTCATTCGCGCCAAGGCCCAGATCGTTTCGGTCGAAGATGTTCCGGGCGGGATCCAGGTGACCTTTCTCACAACTGTCGAGCTTGAGGGCTCGGAGAAGCCTTGCTGTGTGGTGGAGTCGGTTATCCGTTACCTGACGTCGCCTCCAAGCTAAAAGGGGCGGCTCATCATGTCTGTCGAGCCAGTACCAACGCGTTCGCTTCGACCTGTCGGGCACCGAGCAGACAGTCGACAAGAGGGGAGAGATCATGGCCAGTGATATTGAAGTAATCGAGGCGTTCGGGTTTTCCGCTCCCGCGCACGGGCTTGCGACGAACGCCGACGAAGCGGCGAGCATCGCCGCCAGCTTCGGCCGGCCCGTCGCCCTCAAGATCGTCTCTCCAGATGTCCTCCATAAGACCGACGTCGGTGGTGTCGAGCTCGGACTGAGATCAAACGACCAAGTGCGCATCGCCTACACGCGGATTATCGACAACGTCGCTAAGCGCGCTCCTCGAGCACGTGTGCTCGGCGTCAGCGTCGAAGAGATGTATTACGGCGGGACCGAGGTCATAGTCGGATTGAACCAGGATCCCCAGTTCGGCCCTGTCATCATGTTCGGACTTGGTGGGATCTTCACCGAGGTGTTGCACGACGTTTCGTTCCGTGTCGTTCCGATAACAAAGGACGATGCCCGCGCCATGGTCCGAACGATCAGCAGCAGGAAGATCTTGGCCGGGTACAGACAACAGCCCGCAGTTTCCGAGGACCTGTTAGTCGAACTACTGATGAAAACAAACCGGATGGCTCAAGAGCTCGACGGCCGCTTCAGCGCAGTCGATCTCAACCCGATCCTCGTGTGGGGCGATAAGCACATGGTGCTGGACGTGAAGATTGTCCCGCTACCTCAAGTTTCCGGCCTTAGGTCGGCTCTCGGTGGCGATCCGAACCTCGCCCACCTGGACAAGTTCTTCAGCCCAAGCTCGGTCGCACTTGTCGGTGCCTCGGCATCTCCTAGCAAGGTTGGCGGGGCGGTGCTGGAAAGCCTGGCCCAGCACGGTTATGCAGGGAAGATCTTCCCGATCAACTCCGCCCGGGACGAGGTTATGGGACTTAAGGCCTTCCCGTCTTTGTCGAGCGTGCCCGAACCCATCGACCTCGTGGTGGTTACGGTCCCCCTCGCAGCAGTGCCGCAGCTGATCATGGACGCTGCCGCTATCGGTGCTCACAACATGGTCGTGATTTCGGCCGGCGGAAAGGAGTTGGGCGCAGACGGCGAACAGCTCGAGGCCACGATCCGCAGACTTGCCCGGGAAAACGACGTGCGGGTCGTTGGCTGCAACTGCATCGGCGTGCTCGATAGTAAGTCGCACTTCGACACGTTCTTCTACACCCCAGAGCGGATGCTCCGTCCTGAAAGCGGCTCGATTGCCCTGATCACCCAGTCCGGGACGGTGGGCGCCGTTTTCCTGGAACGACTGAGCGGAGTAGGTATCAGCAAGTTCGTCAGCTACGGCAACCGCATAGACGTCGACGAAGGTGACCTCGTGGCCTACCTCGCCGGCGACCCTGCGACAAAGGTCATCGCCTGCTACATCGAGGGCCTCGAGGACGGACGCAAGTTCCTCAGTGCTGCAAGCGAGGTTGCAAAACATAAGCCCGTAGTCGTCTTCAAGTCTGCGCGCAGCCAACAGGCGGCTCATGCGTCAATGTCCCACACCGGATTCCTCGGCGGCTCGCACGGCGTCGCCGAAGGAGCCTTCCGCCAAGCCGGCATCATCTCGGTGGACAGCATCGACGAGCTCGTCGCCTCATGCAAAGCGCTCGCGATGCAGCCGCGGTCCCCGGGCCGAAGAGTCGGCCTGATCAGCAACGGTGCCGGCGCCTTCGTGCAGGCGATTGACCTACTCGACTTCTACAGCCTGGAGCTGCCTTCACTAAGTGACGAGATCGGGACTGTGCTCAAGGCTCGGTACCCGTCCTACTACGTCGTGCAAAACCCCCTCGACGTCACCGGGTCAGCTACTAGCGAGGACTACGAGATCGGCATTGAGGCACTGCTCCAAGACGTCGACGTCGACATCGTCCTAGCTTGGTTCGTGTTCCAAAACTCGCCTCTCGACGAGGGGATCGTCGAGGTGATGGGACGGCTCAACAAAGGTGACAAGCCAGTCGTCTGCGGTGCCATGGGCGGCCCGTACACCGAGAAGATGTCGAAAAGCATCGAGGCCCTCGGCGTGCCCGTCTTCCATACCGTTCGCGAATGGGTGTCTGCCGCAGCCGCCCTTTCTGGCGGCGCAGCCTGATCAAACCCCAGCGGCCACTGCTCCGCTCAGCGCCAAGTCACCGGCTGCCACCCCACGTCGGGGGGTGATGATGTCGTCGATGAGGCCGTAAGCGACCGCCTCCCGGGCGGTCATGAAGTAGTCCCGATCGATATCGTGTTCAACTTCCTCGACGCTACGGCCGCTATGAAAGGCGATGATCTCCGCCATACGGCGCGTCGTCGCTAGCACCTCACGCAGTTGGACCTCCATGTCACGCGGTGCCCCCCGCGCACCGGCGCTGCCCTGGTGGATCATGATCTTGGCGTTTGGGAGAGCGAGGCGTTTGCCGGCCGCGCCGCCGGCGAGGATCATCGCCGCGGCAGACATGCCCATACCCACACAAATTGTGGACACCTCTGGAGCTACGTGCTGCATGACGTCGTAGATGGCCATGCCGGCGTACCCGAGACCACCTGGAGAGTTGATGTAGAGAGAAATGTCCTTGTCCGGGTCGTCTGCTTCTAGATAGAGGATCTGGGCGACGATCAGGTTGGCGATCTGGTCATCGACCTCCTGGCCGAGGAAGACGATCCTCTCCCGTAACAAGAGCGAGTACAGGTCATAGGCGCGGTCTCCCCGGCTCGTCTGGTCGAGCACCGTCGGAATCATCGACAGATTCAAGGACTGTTCTGCCCACATTTCACTACCCCCTGAGCTCGCCGCGCTATATCATTTTTAAGATATCACTAACGCTATGAGGAGCCGGCAGCGGCCGTGACCGAACGCAAGCACGAGACAGCATTTCCCGGCTTTATAGACATGGCTCGCCGCCGGCGCGAGCTCGTCGAGGGCCTGGCGGCTCGTCGCCGCTCCATCGGCCTCAGCCAGACAGAGGTCGCAGCCTTGATGCACACTTCCCAATCTGCTGTTGCCCGTCTCGAGACGGGCCACAGTGACGTCAGGTTCTCGACACTCGAGCGTTACGCGGCTGCCCTCGACCAGCACCTCGACTGGCGGCTAGCGCTTGGACCCGACAAGGACGGCAAGTGAACAACGAAACAGAAGGCGCCTGGCTTCAAGAACGCCTTTTTGAGCGGCGTATCGTCCTTTGCCGCGGCGTCCTCGATGATGTTCTCGCAGGCCGTGTAGCGGCAGAGCTCATGACCCTCGATGCCTTGGGTGACGCCGCAGTCGAGCTCCAGATCGACACCGAGGGAGCTTCGCTCGAGTCCGCCTGGACCCTGATCGACGTGATCGACCTACTCGGCGTCCCGGTGAACGTCGTGTGTTCCGGCCGCCTCTTGGGCGCCGCGGTTGGCGTGCTCTCCGCCGCTAGCAAAACGACGGCGCTTGCCCACACACGCTTTCGCCTAAGTGATCCCGAGCTCGAGATCAAAGGAAAAGCGAGCGAGCTTGAAGCATTGCTCGATCACTATTCCAAGCGGCTCGACGCCCTGCATGAGCGAGTCGCCGCTCGCACCGGCCGACTTTTGCGTGAAGTTGCGGAGGACTTTCGCATTGGGCGTTCGCTCGATGCCACCGAGGCGGTCCGTTACCGGCTCATCGACGAGATTGCTGGAGAAAAGACGCCTATCCGCTCTATCGCCGACTCACGCCGTCACTCCTCGCATCCAAAAAGACCCGCCGGCAACGGGCCGCTCGGCTTCAGGCCTGACCCGAGACCGAGGGAGCCTTAGAGGCCTTCGTCGCCTTAGGCGGGCGAGCCCAGCGCCTTGACGGACCTGATCTCAGCCTTCACCGTATTCGTGGTGACGGTTTTGGTAGCTTTTTTCAGCTCTTTTTCGGCCTGGGCGATCAGATTGCCCACGGTCTTCATGTCTGTCGAGTAGGTCGCCAAGTCCTCGTTCTTTAGAGCTGCGAGGCCTTGGTTGTAGTAGGTCTGAGCACTGGCGATGAGGGCCCGCACCGTCGCCGGGATCTCGCCTTTGCCTCCGCCGACACTGTTCGTGACGGCGCCGAATATGCCGGACAGGGCGGCTCCAAGAGTCGTTCCCATCTGAACCTGGTTGCCGTAGACGACGATGTAGCGGGTCAGCTGCGGGTAGGCGTTCTGCGACGAGCTCACATAAAGGGGCCGCACATATACGAGCGAGTCGTCGATCGGAATGATGAGCGTCGTTCCAAGCGTCACGGTCGAACCTGCCCGGCCGAGCAAGGTCACGTACTGCGAAACAGTGGTGTTCGACTGGATGCGCGAGTTGACAACGGCTGGTCCTGCCGTGGCGCTTCTTGTCGGGGTCTCGTACGCGCTCAGCTCCCCGTAGTGGCTATAGGTGCACGAAGCCGTCATCAGGGCCGCCAAGCTCTGGATACGGTCGCCTTGGGACAGCGGGTCGAGAGGCTCAATGACGGTGAACCCGGTCTGGCTGGCGCCTGGCAGCTGCAAGATCTCGTATTCGGGCACGAAACGAAGCGTGTTGCCATACGCGTCGGTTGGCAAAGGCGAGTCGGGAGAGCCAGTGCCCGAAGTCGGGGCCAGCTCCCAAGCATTGTTGGCAATGTAGAACGAGGACGGGTTGGTCAAGTGGTAGCGGCCAAACATAGAGGACTGCACCATCAAAAGCGCTTCTGGGTAGCGCAGATGCGCCTTGAGGACTTGGTCCATGTCGCTGAGCGGCTTGAACATGCCGGGGAAGATCGACTCCCAGGTGTTCAAGATCGGATCTGTGTTGGTCGTGGCGTAAAAGGTCATGTTGCCCGTATAGGCGTTGACGACCACCTTGACCGAGTTGCGCACGTAGTTGAATCTCGCGTTGACAAGACCACTGCCACCGGGCAGCTGCGAGGTGTCGGCCTGCTGGGCGTAGGGGTAGTAGCTCGTGGTCGTGTAGGCGTCGACTATCCAGTCGATCTGGCCCTTGTCGATGACCGGGTACGGGTTGTTGTCGACGGTGAGGAACGGCGCCACCTTTGCGACCCGGACTTGCACGTCCTGATTGAACATCAAGCGGGCTTTCGATCCGACGTCGCTCGAGATGAGCAGGTTGAGGTCGTGAAAGCGGAGGGCAAAGGCAGCCTTGGTCCAAAACGATCCGATCGGCACGCCACCAGAGCCCGTGTAGTGGCTCGAGGTCAGATTGCCGTTGGCGTCTGAGTAGTCCACCTCTTTCTGCGAGGTGTCAGCGACGACGTAGCCGGTCTCGCCGACACCGAAGTAGACCGCCGAACCCGTCTGACTGAGCTTTGGGGCTCCTCCACTTGACTGGGGCGGGACACCGGAGATGTCAAAGACGGGGTTGCCGCCGTTTTCCTGGTTGGCAGGCGACAAGATGGCGCCAAAGCCGTGGGTGTACTCGAGATGGGTGTTGACCCACGACTGGGTGGGCAAGTCGGCTGCGTTTACCTGCCGCACGCCGATCACGAACGGCGTCAAAGTTCCGTCGACCCGGTAACGGTCGAGCGAGAGGCCGGAGATCGTGAAGCCGGTGCCGTTCTGCTGAAGCTTCTGATATGTCTGGGATGTGATCGAGGGTTCCCACAGCGGAAGGTTGTCTAGGGTCGCCGAAGCACCCGCGACCACTCCTCCGGTCAGGTTCGACACGCCTGCGAAAGCATGCTCTTCGACGTTGTCGAGTCCGATGGCGGCTCGCGTCGCCTGAATATTGCGGTGAATGTAAGGAAGTTCCAGGGTGCTCTGGGCAGGTGTGACCTTGAGGGCCTGCACGAGGGCAGGCACGATGACACCTGCGGTCAAGGCGACCAGCACCCAGAGCCCGGCCCCAATTGCCGGCAGCGCCAGGCTGCGCTGGTAGACGTTGAACAACATCAAGACGAAGACCGCCAGGGCCACCACGGCAAGCAACTCGATGGCGGGCAGCCGGACGTGCACGTCTGTATAGAAGGCGCCGTTGAAGATGCTGTCCTTTGCGAACACGAGGTTGTAACGGTCCACGTAGAAGTAACCCGCCGAGCGCACCAGCGCCATCGCAGCGAGGATGGCAGACAGGTGGGCGATGGCGCGCGGGTCCACCCGCGGAGAGGGGCCCTGGAACCTGAGTCCGCCGTTCAGGTAGTGACTGATGCTCGTGACTATTAAGAGCAGGAGGAGCGCCACCAATGTCCAGTCCACGAGGAACGACAAGAAGGGAAGCCTAAAAACGTAGAAGCCAACCGCCTTGTGGAACTGCGGGTCGCTCACGCCGAAGGGTTTTCCGCTCTCGAAGGTAAGCCAGTGCTGCCACTGGCCATCGGTCGACACTCCAAGGATGAGGGCGAGGATCAAGGAGATAAACGTGCGCAGAGCGAAGGTATGCCCCGCGACGATCTGCTGGTAGCGGCGAACGATCTCGAGCTCCGGCGATACGAGTAGAGCGCGCGGTGCGATCCGGTCGACTACCCAAAGACTCAACCAGCAGGCCACGAAGAAGATGGCGACGAAGACCGCTGCGAGCTCGAGCTTGGTCTCTGTCATGAGGCGCCAGACGGAGGTGTAGTGGACAGAGCGATACCAGAGATAGTTCGTGTAGAAGTTCGCCAGGCCCTGAACGACGACTACTGCGATGATGAGGAATACCACCGCTGCGAGCACCCAGAGCTGGTACCGCCGTACCGGGCGCGGCCGGGCCGGCACACCTGTGGGAACTCGCATCGGGTGGAGCCTACGACCGAACGGGCACGAGAAGACAACGGCAGCCGGGGTGCACCGGCGGTTGGCAGTGTCCGGTAGGGAAAGCGGTGCCAGGCTGCAGAGGCCCGGAAAGCGAGTTGTCGTCGCAATCGGGGCACGAGCCACCAGCGTCGTCGTCTTCTACGGCCCAGCGCACGAGCGGCGCGGCGCCATTTGCGACCGACTCCAGCACGGCCAGCTCTCCGGCGGCAAAGGCACGAGTGGTGAAATCGCCGGCCAGGCCTTCGACGCGGGATCCCTTCCACTCCCGATAGGCGACTCCCGCCGCGTCTGCTGCGCCCTCGAGCGAGCCGTCGAGCTCGGCGAGAGCCTCTTCGATCCTCAAGCGGAGCATCCCCGACAAGTCATCGGCCAGCTCGCCTGCAAGTACCGTCCCGGCCTTTAAGGCGGTCGTCTCGCTCGGCGGCGGTGCGCTTACAGACGGCCCTTCTACTGAATCGCCTGTCACCAAGAACGCGGCCCCCGCCTCGTAGGCGCGAGCCAGCAGGTCGCTCGCCGCCCGCACAAAGCGTTCCAGCTGCAAGTTTTCTGGGACAAGGTCGTCGAGCACCGGCTTATGGGAGGTCTGGCGCAGGGCGTTTAAAAGTTCGTTCTGGTCGTCTTGGAGCGCCCGCTTCAACGCCCGACCCAGCTTCGCGGTAACAGCCCCGAGAAGATGATCACGCCTCGCGAGCGACTCGACGTCCGGTTCGGTTATGGCATCGACGTCGAGGCTTTGGGGCTCAAGCACCACTTCGGCGTCTGGGAAAGCCTCCTCCTCTAAGCCAGCATCTTGCGTGGCTGTGTCCTTCGCGCCAGATGGATCAACCGTCTCACCGAAAGCGGCCGGGGTGCCTTGCAACGAACCAGTCCCCGTCTCGGCGTCGCCGGCATCTGAAGATTCGGTCGCCTCGGCTACGGCCGGCTCGTGGTTTGGCTCGCCAGACTCGACGACGACAACGACCGTCTCGACAATGTGGGTCACCTCGTCGCCCGGCGCCTGAGTACTGGCGGGGACCTGGTCCAGGAGCTCGTCTTCTGGCGGCTTACCGGTCACGTCCGCAGATTCAATGACTGCGGGTTCATCGCTTTTTGGTTCGGTCTGTTCTGGCTCGGCTGCAACCGGCTCGATGACAGGCGCCGCCACAGCGGCCTCTTCGGCCGCGCGACTTGCCCGGATCCGAGCGAAGAGCTCATCGACGCTGCGACGGCTGGCACTCGATCCCTTGAGCTCGCCGACCTCGTTCCCGGCCTGTTCGACCGCAACGTCAAGAGCCTCACCCTCGGTCTTTTCACCTGGGGCAGCGTCGCGAGGCGCTTCGGCGTCTGATGAGGCCAAGGCGACTTCGGCGAGAACCTCGGCGGTGGCTGCAAGCTCCTCCTCGAGCTCGACCAGCTCGTCATTACCGGGCTGTAGCTCGACACGCTCGCCGGCTTCCTCTGCTGCTACGCGCGCCCGGTCCTCTGCCGACGCCAGCCGCAGGCGCAGCGCGTCGACGGCGCCGGCGACCGACTCGATGACGCTTAACAGCGAGTCCTTCCCGCCTCGGAGCTCCTCGAGCTGAACCCTGAGCGCACCACGGCGAGAAACGAGATCCGCGAGGGTGTGGTTGCGGAGGTCACGGGCCTCTGCGACCATGCGGCGGCACTCCTCCTTGGTGGCATCGAGAAGCTCCACCGCATCGGTGTGGGCCTCCAGGGTAAAAGCGTCCGCCTCGGCGTGCGCGTGGGCTGTGTACCCCTCGGCCTCCTGCTCGGCAGTGCTGCGGATGGCGAGCGCCTCGGACTGTGCCTTGGCCACTTGCTCACCGAGAACCCGCTCCGACTCTCCTATGAGCTCAGCCGCCCGCTCCTCGGCCTTGGCCACCACGTTGTGGGCCGCCTCATGAGCAGTCGAGAGGATCTTGGCCGTCTCGATGCCAATTGCCCGCGTGAGGGTCGCTTCGTCGAGCACCGGGTTGGCCGCGCGGCGCTCGGCCTCGGCCAGCTGCTCACGTACCACGGCTTCTCGCCCGAGCACCTCGCGAAGCTCGGCGGCCACCTTGGCGAGAAAAGTCCGCACCGCCTCGGCGTCGACACCCTTTCGTACCGCGGCAAAAGACTTGCGGGCGATCTCGTCAGGACTTAGCGAGGTGCTGGAGGATATCGACACAACCTGAGGTTCCTCTGACATTGTCCAACAGACTACGACGCCGCTTCGCTCAGGCGGGGATGAGCGAGATCCGGCCACCAAGAGACTCGAGGATCTTGATCGCCTGGCCGATCGTGTTCACTTTGTAGATCTTTAGATGCGGCCCGGCGTGAGCCTTCGCAACGGCGTACTCGGGCGACGGAACGATGAAAACGCTCGCGCCCGCATTGCGCACGGCAATGGTCTTTTGCGCCACTCCGCCCACGTCCCCGACGGTCCCGTCGATCGACATCGTCCCGGTGGCGGCGACCTTCAGCCCACCGGTCAAGTTGGCCGGATCGAGCTCTTCCATGAGTCCGAGGGTAAAAGCGAGGCCCGCCGACGGCCCGACGATGCCCTCGGAGGAAAGGTCCACCTTTACCGGCAACGGCCCGACCTTGAAGGCCGTCCCGTCGATGGCGATGCCACCACTTCCTTGAGGGTAGATGCCGAGGCACGCTAAGGAGCGGGGCTTTTGCCCTCGAGCGATCACGAATTGGGTGACCTTGTACTTGAGGCCTTTGCCCTCGGTGAAGCAGTCGTAGGAGTCGGCGCTCGTCGTACGGAACACGCCCAACCTCATAGTGACCGTAAGCGCCTTTCCCGCCGGATAGGCGCTTACGACCAAAGAGATCTTAGCGCCAGGTGCGAGAGCCTCGAGAGTCTTCGAGAGCTCGGCATAGGTGCCCACCCCGTGTCCGTTGAGCTTGCTGATGACATCTCCCACCTGGAGAGATGCTGCCGCGGGGGTCCCGGGCAAGATGCCGTAGATGAGCGCCCCGATCTCTTTGACAGGCACCTTGTAGCCGAGCTCTTTGAGGGCCACAACGGTGGCCGCCTGCTGAGCGGTAGCCATGTCGATCTCGCCCTCTGTGGCGTACTGGGCCGTGTTCTCCGTACCCAAGATCTCATCGCTCGGGTAGATCGTCGCGTTGGAGTCGAGCCAGAAGAACGGGTAGTAGAGGGCTCGCAACGGTGTGAGCTCCACGTAAACAAGGAGCACCGACCCCTTATGGGCGTGATGATCAGATGAGGGGACCTTGATGAGAGTGCTCACCTCAGGCGCTGACCCAGGTGTCAGGGCGTAGTAGGGCAACTGGATGAACCATGCAACGACCGCGGCCACGAGGATGAATGTGACCACTGCGAGAACGCTGTGCTGCCACGTCCAGTGAAACCGCTCAGCCGTGCTTCGGCCGGCAAACTCATCACTAGGTCCGCCGTGGATCTCCGCTTCGTCTCTAGGCGCGCCGAGTGGCGAGCCAGCCTCTACGCTCGACAAGTCGTGATCCTCCATCGAGCCGTAGCCTGCCATGGCGCCACGGCGCGCGGGCGGCGCTCTTGAGCGAGACCTCGGATCCGGCCTTGGAAGCGGCGCGGCGGCGCGGCAAGGCAGCCCTAGCCGGGCACGCCGGTGAAGAGGCCACGGCCCGCTTGTTCCTCGACGATCCCGACCCGCAGGTGCGCGCGAGCGCCCTCGGTGCCCTCGTGCGAATGGGCGCGGCAACGCCGTCCGACGCCGAGGCAAGTCTCGCCGACTTGGACCCGGTCACGCGCCGCTACGCCTGCGAGCTCGGCGCAGCCCTCCCCGGCGCCAGGTTCGCCGACTTGCTCTTCGACGAGGACGACATGGTGGTCGAGGCCGCCTGTCATGCCGTGGGGGAGGTCCACGACCAAAACGCCGTCCCGACCCTCATCTTGATCGCCTCTCGACACGACGATGCCCTCTGCAGGGAATCGGCCGTGGCGGCGCTCGGGGCGATCGGAGACGTCGCGGGCCTGCCCGCCGTCGTCGCCGCTTTGGACGACAAACCGCAGGTAAGACGCCGAGCGGCCGTGGCGCTTGCCGCCTTCGAGGACCCCGTGGCCGAGGCGGCCCTCAAAAGGTGCCTAGGGGACTCAGACTGGCAGGTTCGCCAAGTGGCCGAAGACGTGCTCGGGCTCAGCGACGGGGGTGGCTGAGCGACTCGGAGCTGTGACGCATCTCGGCCAGGCAGGCCACCGCTCCATCAATTGCGCAGCGCTCTGGCGCCTCGACAAGGTGAACAGGGATACCCGTCGCGCTCGCGAGTCGTTGGGCAAGGCCGGCCAAGAGGGCTCCACCCCCGGCCAGATACAGCCCACGGTTCAACAGGTCGTTCGCGAGGTCGGGAGGCGCAGAGGAGATGCACGCCACCGCCGCCTTGAGTATCCGGTCCACTGTCGGCGCGATCACACCAGCCACCTCGGTGCGCGACAGGACCACTGAGCGCACTATCCCGTTGGAGGCGTCCCGCCCGCGGACTTCGACCTTGTCGTCGTCTTCGACCCAGGCGCTCCCGATGGTGCACTTAACTCCCTCGGCCGTAGGAGCATCGATGACCAGATCAAGCCGGCGGCTGCAGTAGCGCCTGATGGCTTCGTCGAAGTCACCGCCGCCGAGAGGCACTGAGGCATTGGTGACAAGACCGCCGAGGGCGAGCACTCCGATCTCGGTCGTGCCCGCACCTATGTCGAGGACCATGGAAGCGACCGGCTCCTCGATTCGCAGCCCTGACCCGAGCGCGACGGCTACAGGCTGCTCAACAAAACGGACCTTTTCCGCCCCGGCCTGCTTAAAAGCGCGGTCCAGGGCGCGGCGCTGGACACCTGTCGCCGATCCGGACGCACAGCACAGCACGCTCGGCTGGCTGACCGACCCGGACCTGGCCAACCTAAGGAGCTGCTTGGCGACGGCCGAAGTCAGGTCGAGATCGGCGAGCTGGCCGTGGCTCACTGGCCTCACGATGGCCACCTCACCAGCACATCGACCGCGTAGACCGTACGCGTCGGTCCCGAAAGCGACGAGGCGGTTGCGGGCGAGATCGACAGCCGCGATCGTCGGCTCGTCGACGACGATGCCTTTTCCGCGCACGGCGACAAGGGTGCGCGCCGTACCGAAGTCGACTGCGAGATCAGCGCTCACTTGTTCGCAGCCCTCGGTGGTGGCTCAACGGGCCGGGCGGCCAGAGCCCAGTCGGTCCCACCGTCCCAGCTCTCGTGCTTCCAGATAGGTGCAGTCGCCTTCAAAGTGTCGATCAGGTACCGGCAGGCCTCAAAGGCCTCCGCTCGATGCGGGCTCGACACGACGACGACGACCGAGGCGTCGCCGAGCTCGATATGACCGATCCTGTGCCAGACCACGACCGCCCCGAGGTCACTCCAGCGCTCGCGCGCGGTGGCGGCTATCGCCTCGAAACGTGGCAACACCTGGTCGACATAGGCCTCATAGTCGATGGCAAAGACGCCGGTGTGACCCTCGGCATTGTCACGCACCGTTCCCAAAAAACACGCCACCGCTCCACAAGTCGGCCGCGCCGCCCAGGTGAGGGCGCGCTCGGCCAAAAGGGGTTCAAAGGTCACCTCGAGCCAGTTGTCGCCTTCCGCCGGGGCCAGCACACAGGCCATCGTACGCGACCCACCTCAGCTGCAAGGTTCCGGGAAAGCCGCCCGACACCCCGCGCTGAGCTTGGGTGGAATAACGTCACAGACGTGGTCGAACCGGCAGACGACTTCGACAACGGTTCGGATGAAGGTTGGTGTGGCCCTCTTCTCCCGCCCGATGACCGCCTGTGGCGCCACCCATCTGAACTAGGCGAGCTCGCCGTGCCCGTCAGCCCAGACGCACTTTCGGCACGACGCAGCTGGATGGCGGCGACCCCGTCGAGGGCAGGCGCATGGTCGGCCGGCATCGTGGGCGCCTTGCTCGCCACCGGGGTAGTGCTCATCGGTGGCCATTTGACCCATCTGCTTCCCTCGTCCTCGACTAAGACACCCTCCATCTCGGTAAGTGCGAAGTTGTCCTCCCCCGACAGAGGGGACTCGGCCTCGGAGTTTGTTGCGACCACGACCACCGTCGCAATGGGCGAGCCCTACAGCTACGCGATGGCCATCAGAATCGCCACTGCCATGCCCATGGTCTTTGTCAACAACAAGCCGATCGGGGTCGGGGTCGTAGTGAGCCCCAAGGGCTACGTGCTCCTCCCCGCCTCGCTTGTAACAGACTCCGACGACATCGGGCTTTTCATCGACGGTCAACAGCTCCCCGCGAGCCTCGTCGGTGTAGACCCCGGGACAGGCCTCGCAGTGGTGCGGGTGCACGCCGTGAATGCCCTTAGCGCGGTCACCTTCGCCTCGGATGCGACCATTGGCTACGGCTCTTTCGTGGCCCTCGTCTGGGTGGACGGCGCAGGGACGCACGCATGTTGGGGCAGCGTTGCGTCCCTCGATGCCAGCCTGACCTCCAATAGCAACAGCCCGCCCATCCTCGAGTCGCTTTTGACCCTTGGCCCGACGGCCGGAGTGGCGACTGGTGGCGTGATCGTCGATGGGGCCGGACGTCTCGTGGGAATGGTGACGGGCACGACAGGAAAGACGCTCATAGCGACCCCGGGTTGGCTCGCCAAAGTGGTCTCAGGAGACCTGATCAACGGCGGACGCGTCGTTCACGGCTGGCTGGGCATCACCGGCGTGACTGCTCAGCTGTCCGCATCGCAGACCGCAGTCAAGGTCCTCTCGGTCATCCCCGGTGGTGCTGCCGCCAAGGCCGGCGTGAAGCGGGGCGACTTGATAGAGGCCGTCAACGGCGAGCCGACAAGGACGATGTCGGACATGGTCGCGGACCTGTACTCACTGGCCCCCCAGCAGGCAGTGGTGCTCAACGTGAACCGCCGCGGCCGCACCTGGGACGCAGAGACCCGCCTTACTGCCGCAGCCTGAGGCCGGACCCTGCCCGGACCGGGCAGGCCATTAGCATCGGTCGCGTGAGTGATCCCATCGCGTCGGGTGGCGGCGACTTCCTTCGTAACATGCTGGGCGACTTGCTGCGTCTCATCCGCACAGAGGGACCGCTGCAGTGGGAGCTCGCCTTTCAACTCGCGACAAGCGTGGCCGCGGGAGACGAGACCGATCCCAATCCGGACCCGATGGCACGGATACGCCTCGAAGAGCTGAGCGCGATCGCCGAGCTGCATGTGGCCGACGTCACCGGCATGGTCGTCGGCTCGAGCCTGAAACTCGTACCAACGACGCGGGTCGAGTGGGCGCGGCGCAGCCTTGAAGCCTGGCGCCCCTTGTTGGACCGCCTCGCCGCGGCGCTGACCTCTCCTGGCGAGTCAACCGCATCGACCGGCTCTCGCCGTGGTCCGCTCGGCTTTACGCCGCCCGCGGGCAACGCCCCATCCGGCAAAGACGACGGCCCCATAGACCCCTCGGCGGGTGATCCTCTCTTTGACGAGGCGATGCCTCCCGATCCGTTCCTCGGCGAGAGCGACCCCATGGCAGATGCCGCGCCGCAAAGCGATGCCGAGGAGAATCTCGACCTCGCCGAGATGATTGGCCGGTGGACCTCGGCCATGGCTCCTGCAATGGCGGCCATGCAGGTCGGCTCTGTCGTCGGACACCTGGCTCGTCGGTCGCTCGGCCAGTACGACCTGCCCCTTCCTCGGATCGCCTCCAACGAGATCCTCATCGCCGTTGGCAACCTGGACCGCTTCGCCGAACAGTGGAGCCTTCCCGCTGACGACTTGAGGTTGTGGCTGTGCGCCCACGAGATGGCCTTCCACGCCGTGCTTTCCCGCCCGCATGTGGCCAGGCGCCTCGAAGAGCTCGTGGTCGCCCATGTCCGCCTCGTGCGCCCCGACCCTCGCGATCTCGAAGGGCTGCTGCAAGGCATCGACCCCGGGAGCATCCCCGGGCTTTCCCAGATGATGGGCGACTCCGCCTTGTACGGCGAGGACGAAAGCGCCCCGTCTCCAGAGCTCGAGAAGGTACGCGCTCAGCTGGCGGCGTTAACGGCTGCGATCGCCGCCTACGCGGAGTACGTCACCTCGGTCGTCGCCTCACGGCTCATTGGGGGCCATGCCCCGATCGGGGAGGCGATGCGCCGGCGCCGGGTCGGCCGCGGGGAAGGCGAGCGTGTCGCCGAGTCGCTGTTCGGCCTCCACCTCGACCAAGAAGACATCGACCGCGGCGAGGCGTTCGTAAAAGGCGTGCTCGAGCGTTCCGGGGAGGCGGGCCTCGCCCGGTTGTGGGCCGGCGCCGCCAACCTGCCGACACCGGCCGAGATAGAGGCCCCTGGACTGTGGCTTGCCCGCATAGACCTCGAAACCAGCGAGTAGAAATTCTCGCCAGCGCTATCAGGCGAGCACGGCCTCTTCCTCTGGCACACCGAGGTCCCACTCCAAGATGAGGTTCTCCCGCTCAGCATCGCGGACGATGCGCTCCCGGTTCCGCCGAAATTGCGGGTCGTGCGGTGGCAGTAGCACGAGGCGCGCCAAGGCGCGCTGGCGGAATTCCTCGATGATGGCGCGGTCGCCGAACTCTGACTCCACCTCCCAGTGGGGCGCGACGGGGCCAAGATAAACCATGCGCACGTGACCGCGCGGCGGCTCAACTGGCTGAGGTTCTTCTGGACTTATGAAGCTCATCGTCTCTCCTTGGCGGAAGAACAGCCAAAGTGTACCGGCCGGCACGACTAGGCAGTCGAGGAGCGACGAACTGACGAGCCTTCAGGGCCGGATGGGGTGATGGAGGATCTGGGTGACGACCGCGCGAATCTCGTCCACGGCGATGGCAAATCCCACATTCTGCGCTGGGGCGTTGCCCTGCGAGCTTGTGGCGACGGCGGTGTTCATGGCCACGACCTGACCCGATGCGTCCACGAGCGGCCCTCCTGAATTACCCGGGTTTATCGGGGCATCGGTCTGAATGAGCCCGCTCAGGTTCTCGGTGGTCCCCTCGTCGGTAGTGGCGGTGAGCGACCTGTTGAGAGCTGAGACGATGCCCTGCGTCACCGTTTCGCCTCCTGCTAGGGCAAGGGCGTTGCCGATGGCGAGCACCCCGTCGCCTTGTTGGGCAGCATTGGAGTTGCCGAGGTGGACGACAGGAA
>Ga0302320_10008039_pt1 | contig 23064 bp, 22 predicted proteins | sample Bog_T0_3_FD_202130 | JGI IMG/M metagenome (GOLD analysis project Ga0302320, IMG submission 202130) | Peat permafrost microbial communities from Stordalen Mire near Abisko, Sweden - Bog_T0_3 | ecosystem: Environmental > Terrestrial > Soil > Wetlands > Peat | place: Sweden: Abisko, Stordalen Mire... | reverse complement strand
GGTTCCCGCAGGCGAAGGTGACCGCAGCCGACTGGCTAAAAGTGCCCTCGAAGCACTCACCAAAGCAAAGCCCGCCGCCTTTTACGATGCTTCCCTAGCCGCTCTTGTCACCCCCGGCAACTTCGACGATGACCTGCCCAAACTGGCCACGTGCGACTGGGTGATTGAAGCCGTTGCCGAAAATCTGGCCATCAAGACAGCGCTGCTGGCCAAGGTTGCACCCCATCTCGCTCCGCAAGCCGTGCTTACCACCAACACCTCCGGCCTGCCTGTGAACCAGGTCGCCGCCGGCCTGGGCGCGCTGCGCAGCCGCTTTTTCGGGACGCACTTCTTCAATCCACCCCGCTACATGCGGCTGCTCGAAATTATTCCCACCGCCGAATCCGATCCGGCCGTCGTAGCATCCTTTTCCGCCTTTGCCGACCGAAATCTCGGCAAGCAGGTAGTCTTTGCCAACGACACGCCCAATTTCATCGCCAACCGCATCGGCGTCGCCGTGATGTTTTCCGCCGCTTCTCTGATGCTCGAACAAGGCCTGACGATAGAAGAGGTGGATGCGCTCACCGGCACCGCCATCGGCTGGCCCCGCACCGGCACCTTCCGGCTCGCCGACATGGTGGGAATCGATATTTTGGCCCACGTAGCCGCCAACTTCCCGCAGGGAGTTACGCCCGGAAGCTATTCCTCTGTTCTCGCGGAGATCGTGAAGCGCGGCTGGCTTGGCGACAAGGCCGGCCAGGGCTTTTACAAAAAGACACGCGGCGCCGACGGCAAAGACGCCCGTCTCGTCCTCGATCTCGCCACCTTCGAATACCGTCCCTCCGCCAAGCCCGCGCTGCCGTCTCTCGACATGGTGAAAAATGCCGCGACTGTCGAAGAACGCCTGCGCCTTTTATTAGCCAACGACCCCGCCAAAGACAAAGCCGCCAGGTTCCTCTGGCCCTTTCTGTCTACGCTGTGGAACTACGCCGCCGACCGCATTGGCGAAGTATCGGGCGACGCCGTCTCCATCGACCGCGCCATGAAGGCCGGCTTTAACTGGGAGCTTGGTCCTTTCGAAATGTGGGATGCCGCCGGCGTGCGGGAATCCGTCGCCCGCATGAAGTCGCTCGAGCTTCCGGTCAGCCCCGCCGTCGAAGAGCTCCTCAATTCAGCCCACGGCTCGGTCTCCTGGTATTTGCCCGATTCCCCTCAGTGTTACAACCCAGCCAGCAAGGCCTGGGATCCCATTCCCAAGCAGCCCGGCCACGCGCGCATCGCCGATTTCCGCCGCAGCAACGGCGTCGTCAAGTCCAACCCCGGCGCATCGCTCATCGACATCGGCGACGGCATCGGCTGCATCGAGCTGCACTCGCTCAAGAACGCCATCGGCGGCGATGTGCTGGCGATGATCTCCTCGGTTCTCAAGCCGGACTCAGACGCCGTCCGCAACTTCGCCGGCTTTGTCATCGCCAGCGACCGCGACAACTTCAGCGTCGGCGCCAACCTGATGCAGCTTCTGCTGGCCGCACAGGAAGGCGAGTGGGACGAACTGGCCGCGACCATTCACGCCTTCCAGCAAATGACCGCGGCTATCAAGTTTTGCCCGCGCCCGGTAGTAGCCGCGCCCTTCGGTCTAACGCTCGGCGGAGGCGCTGAGATCTGCCTCCATGCCGACCGCCGCCAGCCACACGCCGAGCTCTACATGGGACTGGTCGAAGCCGGTGTGGGCCTGATTCCAGCCGGCGGCGGCACCAAGGAAATGCTTCTCCGCGCTGTCGACCAGGCAACGGCAATGGCCCCTCCCGACCCAAAGGATCCGCCCTCCCGTTTTGCCCAATCCGCCGAGATGGCCACCGCCCTCAAGCGGGTGTTTGAGTTGATCGCCTTGGCCAAGGTCTCAACCTCCGCCGCCGAAGCCCGCCCCATGAGCATGCTTGCCACGGCCGACCGCATCACCATGAATCGCGAGCGGCAGCTTCTCGACGCCAAGGCCCAGGCTGCCGCCCTCGCCGGAGCCGGCTATATCGCTCCGCAGCAGCGCGCGCAAATTCCCGCTCCCGGAAGCGCAGCACTTGCCACACTTGAAACCGGTGTCTTCCTGATGGGCGAAGCCGGTTACGCCTCCGAACACGACCAGAAGGTTGCCCGCTGGGCCGCATACATCCTCGCAGGTGGCCGCGTCACTGCCGGTTCCTTGGTGAGCGAGCAATATCTGCTCGACCTGGAACTGGAGGCGTTCCTTTCCCTCTGCGGCGAACGCAAAACGCAGGAGCGGATCGGCTTCACCCTGAAAACCGGAAAGCCGTTGCGGAATTGATCTTGACATACATACGTACGTAGCGTATTACTCGTGCAGAGGCCAAAACTACATGTACATTGACCCCAGAACCGTAATTTCTCCGAAGAGCAAAGTTGACAAGGACTCGCTCGATGTCATTTTTGACACTGGCCCGGTTGATTACAGTTGGTCTGTGGCGCGGCTTCGCTACGCTGACAAACTCCGGATCGGGATCCGCTGGAACGGGGACGAAAAGGAAAGCAAGATGGGAGTGCCAACGGCGACAGCTCACCCGGTCTGGTTTATCCTGCCGGATGAGATTGCCGACGTTGTAGCAGCCCGAGTCGAAGAATTGAGACAGAGAGACGAAGCATCGCTACTAGACGATTACCGCCTGATGGCTGCGGATCAGGAGCGCGAGGCCGAAGCAATGGAGTGGATTGAAGGGCTAATCAGCGATGCGTATTGAAAGAGGCGAGGTCTATTGGGTTGACTTCGATCCCAGCGTTGGCGGGGAGACCCGAAAGACCCGCCCGGCCATCGTCGTGTCGAACAACTCAGCCAACTTAGCCTTGAATCGCGTACAGGTCGTTCCTATCACTTCGAAGACTGATCGCGTTTATCGCGCTGAAGCGATGATTCGGCTTAGAGGGGAAGAACGCAAAGCTATGGGAGATCAGCTTACGACAGTCAGTAAGGTGAGGCTCGGCAAGAGGCTTGGCAATATAACTTCCGAAGAGATGGCGCGAGTTGAGGCCGCCATAGCGGTTCAGCTCGCCCTGACATTGAAGTAGGTCGTATGGAAAGTCGGCTTATTGCCGCGGTGGCGGGGCTGGTTGGTGCAAGCCTGGTGGCCCAATCGGCCTACGGGCAGGGCGCGGCGGCTCAACTCACCACCGCCGGCCAGGTCCTAGTCGCCGGACGCACCACGCCTTACCTCATTCACCATCTCCCCATCAGTTCGTTCCCTGAACTCCCCGCCCCCATCGTTGGACTGCTCAACCGCCGCGGCTGCACCATCCCTCAAACCTATGCCGCGCACCACCCCGAAAACGTAGTCCACGCCAGCCTGGAGCACGCCGGCTCCTCCGATTGGGCGGTGCTCTGCTCAGCCGAGGGAACTGTGTCTCTTCTGATTTTCTTCGATGAAGGCACAACAGAGAGCCACACTCAAGCTGACAGCCAGCCTGTGGTCCTGGCCTCCACGCCGGAGAAACAGCGCCTGCAACCCCACGACCCCAGCGGTGTTCTAGGCTTCAACTGGGGAATCGACCCCGCATCGCCACAACAGGTTCACGATGCCCAGATCGGCATGCAGCGCCGCCCACCCCGCGTAGACCACGATGCCCTGGCCGACTCGGTCGTCGAGCATCGCACCATCTATCACTTTTACGTCAAGAGCGCCTGGACGCTGCTGGATATGCCAGACTAACTCGTCCAATTCGCATGAAATCGAAGGAGTACCACCCATGTCGGAAGCCGTAATCGTCAGCGCCGTTCGCACTCCAGTTGGCCGCGCCCCCAAAGGCGCCCTTTCCACCACGCGCCCTGACGACCTGGCCGCACTAGCCATCAACGCCGCGCTGGACCGCATTCCCGGCCTGAGCAAATCCGACGTCGACGATGTGATCCTCGGCTGCGCCCAGCCCGAAGGCGAGTCGGGCTGGAACATCGCCCGTATGGCCTCCTTGCGCGCAGGCCTCCCGGTCGAAATCCCCGGCGCCACTGTCAACCGCCTCTGCTCCTCAGGCCTTGAAGCCATCGCCATCGCCGACATGCGCATCCGCTCCGGCGGCGACCGTGTTGTCATTGCAGGTGGAGCGGAAACCATGAGCCTGCTCCCCTTCGGCGGCCTCAAGCCCAGCCCCAATCCCTGGCTCGCGGCGAATTACCCCGCAGCGCTTCTCACTATGGGCCTCACCGCCGAGCGCGTCGCCCGCCACTACCAGGTCTCCCGAGAGGACCAGGACGCCTTCGCCCTGACCAGCCATCAGAAAGCCATTGCCGCCCAAGCCGCCGGCCGCTTTGCCGATGAGCTCGTCCCGGTCACCGTTACGTCCTCCGTTCCTGGAAAGAAGGCCGGAAAGCCAGTGGTCACGGAAACAGGCTTCACCGCCGACGAAGGCCCCCGCGCCGACACCTCCATTGAAGCCCTGTCCAAACTCAAGCCGGCCTTTCACGCGCAGGGAACCGTAACCGCGGGCAACGCCTCGCAAACCTCCGATGGAGCAGCCGCTCTAGTTCTAATGGATGTCGAAAAGGCGAAAGAACTCGGCATTCAGCCCCTGGGCCGCCTGGTGGCCTACGCCGTAACCGGCTGCCTTCCGGAAGAGATGGGCATCGGCCCCATCACCGCAATTCCCAAGGTTCTCAAGCTAGCCGGCCTCACGCTGGACGACATCGGCCTGATCGAGCTGAACGAAGCCTTCGCATCCCAGACGCTGGCGATCATCCGAGCCCTCGGTATCGATCCTGCCCGCATCAACGTGAACGGAGGCGCCATCGCCCTCGGCCATCCTCTCGGCTGCACAGGATCCAAGCTGACCGCCACGCTGCTCAACGAGATGCGACGCCGCGAGGTACGCTACGGCATGGTCACCATGTGTGTTGGCGGTGGAATGGGCGCCGCGGGAATCTTCGAGCGACTTTGAGAGGCGCGTTACTCGGAGAGGCCAGTGATGCCGCAAATCCACGCGCTCTTATCCGGCAGCAGAACATAATACCATTGGCCAACAACCGCCTGGCCTCCGTAGCGCGGCTTTTTCGGCAGCATGGCCATATAGTCGCCCGGAACGATTAGCGACGACTGCCGCTTGTCGACGCCGCCAAAAACCTCGAATTTCTTCCCTTCCAGAGTTGCATCCGCATAGAGTCCTTCGCCGCAGTAGGTGTTGACTGCAAGGACAGCGCAAGATCGGAAGCGCGTTGCGGAAATATGGACCTTGATCGTGTAATTGGGGGGTTTTTGATCTACTGGATACTGTCCAGCACGGTACTTTCCCTGTGCCGATGCCAAGGAGCATAGAAAAATGATCGACAGGGCAAATAGCTTCTTCATAACTTCACATTAGATAGCCTGAGTGCCGAATCAGTTAGGGCCAACTTCCAAGACAAACAGAAGCGGCCAGGATCTCTCCCGGCCGCGCTTGTCTCAGATTTTTCCAAGCCTTCTGAGTTCCAAAGGACTCAGTCCCTATGTCCCTCGCCTTTTACGCCTTGGCCAGAACCAGCGCCTTCAGCCGCGCGTTCAGCCGGCTCTTGTAGCGGGAAACGGTGTTGTCGTGAAGAATGCCCTTCTGCACGCTTTTGTCGAGCACGGAGACGGTCTCGCGATACTGCGCCTGGGCGGTCTTCACATCGCCCTTGGCAAGAGCCTCGCGCAGAGTCCGCAGGCTGGTGCGCACGCGGCTGCGGTTGGCGCGATTGACTTCAGTGCGCGTTACGGTCTGACGGGCGCGCTTCAGCGACGATACATGGTTTGCCATTATTCTTCCTTAATCTCTGAACCCTGTTTCCCCGGTGCGTATTTGCCAGCCCAGGTCAGGGGGGATGATGCGGGTCAGAATGCGGCAATACCCGCATCCCTCGCAATTTCTTAGTCTACGGGAAATCCAGCCTCGGGTCAATCACAGCTTGGCGCGTCAAGTGCTTTCATCCACGCAGGTTTCGCTGGTCAGGTTTCGCTGGTCAGGTTTCGCTGGTCAGGTTTCCCCCGCCCTCTGCGGAGACCTTCAATTGGCTGGGGTCTAACCTCGGCTTCAGCGCCATCTGCATGCCGGGCATGGCTTTGAGGCCCTCGAGGCGGAGAGCCGAACTTCACCGCATAGACGGGCGCGCAGTGTCAATTTCCTGAGTTTACAGAGCTTAATCCCGAGTTTGTAGAGCGTGTTTTTGGCCGTGAGGCTCGCTCGCGGAGAGTGGCACTTCCACTCACGCGAGCCTTGAAGCTAGCTGATGTATGTGCCCAGATTGCTGCTCACGCCGTTGAAAGCACTGTTCAACGCATTCGCTACAGCCTTCACGCCGGCTACCCACCCAAAGGACAGCAGGGCGATCATGAGAGCGTATTCGACCAGGTCCTGACCCTCTTCGCGGCTGGCCAAATCCTGCAGTTTTATATAGATCCTTAGAAGCAATGTGTTCACTTTTGCCATCCTCTCCGCAGGTTGCTCGCATGCCTTCAGCAACCTCTACTTCGCACTATAGATTCAATCGGCCTTTAACTTGAATCCCACAATGGTGTAACTCTGGGAGACACTTGCGCTTAATCCTTGTAACCCCCGCAGGCCGATCGGAGCAGTTTCGTATCTTCGGCGTCAAAAAGTGGGCTCATCCATACTGTGGTCCGAAAAGTTCTGGGTTCTGCGCATGTATGGAGAAAAGACAAAAACTGAAACGCCCGTCTGCTGGAGCTCCATCGTCTCTTGACAACGTATAAGTAATAACTTATATATAGAAACATGCAGACGCAACTCATGAGGGCGCTTGGCGACGGTACCCGGCTGGCCATCTTCGAACGCCTTTGCTTGCGGGAACACACCGTCAGCGAGCTGAAGTCGCACTTCGATGTATCGCAGCCTGCCGTCTCGCAGCACCTGGGCGTGCTCAAGCGTTGCGGCCTGGTCCGCGAACGCCGTGCAGGCCGCTTTGCCCACTACCGCGGACACCCCGAGGGCCTGCGTCCCATGGTGCAGTGGCTCAGCCACTACAAGCAGTTCTGGCCGGAAAAACTCGATGCGCTCAGCGCCATGTTGAAGGAGATGCCTCTCGATGATGAAGGGAAATGAACAAATAGTCTGCGAGCACACGCTAACCGCCCCACCCGCTCAGGTGTGGCGCGCCCTCACCGAGCCGGAGCTACTGGCGGCCTGGCTCATGAAAAACGACATTGCGCCCGTGACCGGCCAAGAATTCAGTTTCCGCGCCCAACCCATGGGCGACTGGAACGGCATCGTGGACTGCGAAGTTCTCGAAGTCATTCCAGAGAGCAAGCTGGTCTACACCTGGAATGGCGGCGCCAGCAGTCGTGACTCGGGCAAAAACGACGACTACGGCCACAAGATGGAGACCACCGTCACCTGGACCATCGCGCCAGATGACCATGGCGGCACGCTTCTCAAGCTGGTCCATCACGGATTCCACCTCGACGACTTCGCCTTCAAGATGATGGGCATGGGCTGGAAAAGCAAGGGTCCGGCAATCGAGCAGGCTCTGGCCGCGGTAGCATAAAGCGGTTGTACCTGGTTGCCGGTCCCGCCGCTGTCGGTCACAATGTGATCATGGGTGCGACTGTGCTGTTTCTTGGCGGTCTCGGTATTTTGCCGGCTCGTCGGCAAACTTGATTCCAATCCGGAATGCCGAGACAATCGCCGAGCAGAGCCTCCGATCGGTCTCTTGCCTAAAGTGTGTTGAAAAGTTAGGCTATGGATGCCGCCCAGGTTTTGGATTCAAATAGTCTTCCCAGTACAATTGGACTTTCTTTATGCCAGATAAGCACCGCGATTTGATTATTACAGCAGCATCGGAATCCTATCGGCCTCAATTGCTTTCCATGCTCGCGTCCCTCCGCTGTAATTGGCCGGGGCATCCGCCGGTACTGGTTTATAGTATCGACCTAAGCGAAGAGACGGTTGAGCTTGTGCGGCAAGCTGGTTTTGAAGTCCATGCGATCCCTCAATTCGTCCCGCATTGGCGCAAGCACTACACATGGAAATTCTGGTGCATGAACGATGCTCCGGCGGAACGGGTTCTTTGGCTGGATGCTGGCGTTTTTGTGCTTCGTCCGCTGCCGGAAATATTCGATATCGTCGTTAAACAGGGATACTTTGCCCTCCCTAACCATCAGCGATTGGAGATGGAAGCATCGGAACAGGCCTGTGAGGGATGCGGCGTACCGCCGGAGTTTCGCGCGGGCAAGGTCACTGTTATTTCCGCCGTTTTCGGGTTTTTGCGTGGGTCGGCGATAGAGCAGGTTGTTCAGGAGTGTCTGAGAGTTGCACGGACCGAACGCTTCATCCAGGCGACCAGGCCGGAACATCGTTGGGAACAGGCCATTCTCTCTCTGCTCATGTATCGCGACATTTCGCCGCTCATTCTCTGCGATGGATCGCTCTACTTTTGTGAAGACTTGTCGGCAAAGTTCACTGTGCACTCAATCTGGGCTGCTCGCCGGTTTATGCATTACAAGGACCAGAGGTTTCTCGCCACATGCCTCGTGGGACCTGTCTCTCCGTTCATCCCTCGCTCTTCTCACAAGCTGACCTGGTGGTTTCAGAGTGCACTGAAGGTAAGGAATGCGATGAGAACGATTAAGGGACTCCTCACTGGAACCCAGAGTCAAGTGCTGAACCGCCATGTACCCATGGATGGCGTTGTTCGATAGCCTCCAATCGCTATAGCGAAACCAGGGCTGCTGTATCCCGAAAGCAAGGACCCAAAGTTGACGCGACCATCGGGGAGCGGCAACCTCGCACAAAACCTAACAGGACACGGTAACCCTGGTTTCGCTCTAAAGTTCGATCAAGGGCTGGCCGCGGCCGTATAAAGCGCCTGATCGAGGCCGCTTAGAGGTCCGGCGGGACAAGCGTAAAAAAGGTCTTGCCGCCTTTAGGTAACCGCCGAGGCACCATTGTCATCGAATATTTTTGCGAGATGGATTGACGCCGTGAGATCTTGGCGCTAGTCTCAAGCGCAGATACCCGATTTGGTCGCTCACACCAATCCGCGGTTTCGTCAGGCAGCCCAGAGCTTCCGCTCTGGCTCGCCGAGTGCCTTCGGGATCCCTTCAAATTCTGCCGATATACACCTCACAGAAGCGCCGGCGGTGGCCTTTTCAGGCCGCAACCGGTCAACATCAACCCCAAAATCGCCGCATTGGAGGCTGCCGATTCCTTTGAAGATCGCTCTGGAGATCACGCCCAACCTTGAGCCCCTGTTCGGGACTCGCGATGAAAACCTCAGGCTGATGGAAGACACACTCGGCGTCCGGATCGATCTCCGCTCCGATGCCGTCCACGTTCAGGGACCGGAACAGGGTGTAATGTGCGTCCAGCGCATCTTCCAGGACTTCGAAGCCTTGCGCAAGCAGGGCATCAATCCGCACAACGGGGAACTGAACGGGATGCTGCGCCTGGTCGTGGCCGATCCGGCAACCACCCTGCGCGCGCTGGCCGACAGCGGCAAGCAGCGTTCGGCAGGAGTGAAACGGACCGTCCAGCCGCGTTCCATCAACCAGCGCAAATACGTTGAGGCCATCGAGCAGAACGATATGACCTTTGGCGTTGGCCCGGCCGGCACCGGCAAAACCTACCTCGCCGTAGCCATGGCCGTTGCCGCCATTCTCGCCAAAAAGGTGAGCCGTATTATTCTGGTGCGCCCCGCGGTCGAGGCCGGCGAAAAACTTGGTTTCCTTCCCGGCAGCCTGCAGGAAAAGGTTGATCCCTACCTGCGCCCGCTGTACGACGCCCTTTATGACCTGCTTGAGCCCGAGAAGGTCGACAAGATGCTGGAGAAAAATGTCATTGAAGTGGCGCCCCTCGCCTTCATGCGCGGCCGCACCCTCAACGACGCCTTCATCATCATGGACGAAGCGCAGAACACCACCATCGAGCAGATGAAGATGTTCCTCACCCGCATGGGCGCCAACTCCAAGGCGGTCATCACGGGGGACATCACGCAGATCGACTTGCCCAATCCGCGCAAGTCCGGCCTGATCGATGCCATCAATGTTCTCGACGGTGTAGAGGGCATTCAATTCTGCCACTTCGAAGATTTCGATGTGGTGCGCCACGCCCTGGTTCAGCGCATTGTCCGCGCCTACGAGTCCGCCAAACCGGCACAGCAGGAGCTGCCGCTGGCGATGGGCGAGCCAATCGATGTTGGGGATGGGGCGTCCGCACAACCCCACGACAACCGCACGCAACCGCAGCCCCTCCACGCGCCCAAACCGCAATAACGAATGAAAATGAAGAAATTGTGCGTGATTCTACTCGCAGCGCTATCACTGGCAGGAATGGGCCTGGGCGCTGCGCAGAGCCAGAGTTCTGCATCCGACCGTCCCGTGTATCGCCCCTATTCCGTCGCGATAAAAACGGATGCGCAAGAGGTAAAATCCGGCTCCAAGGTGGCAGTTGATGTTGCTCTTACCAATGCGACGGATCGCACGGTAGTAGCGCCGCCTGCCGAATTGGAGGCAATGAGATTTGTAGTAATCGTGTCGCAAGAGGCCGGCGACCCCTTAGCGCCCACGGATAGAGGAAAGGAATGGAACCGCCAAGGGGGCTGGTCGGGTTCAGGCCCAATCTTCCCAATGGAGCCGGGTACGACTACGCACAGGAAAATCATCGCTAGCGATCTTTACGATATGACCCGTCCAGGAAAATATTCAATTCAATTGCAACGCAACGACATGTCGTCAAACACGATCACTGTCACTATCTTGCCTTAGGGTGCTGCCTCAGCATTCGAGGCGCACAGCCGTTGCCCTGTTCTCCCGCTGGACGTACAATGAAATAGTTACAGAAACCCAGGAGCACCCCATGCCGCATTCGTCAACTGTCGCACAAGCCGCCGAACGCCGCGCACGAGCCTTCCGCCTGGGCTTTCGCGTGGATGCGGAGACCAAGCGCCAGGTGGAGCGCGCTGCCGCTCTCGAACGGCGCAGCCTGACCGACTTCTGCCTCGCCGCGCTCACCGAAGCGACCCGCGCCACCATCGCTCGCCATGAGACCTTTGTCCTTTCCGAGCGGGACCGCGCGGCATTCTTTGACGCCCTGGTTCATCCCCCGAAGCCCAACGCTCGGCTGCGGCAGGCCTTCCGCTCGGCTGAGGAGCGGGTCGTCTCCTGATGGGCTTGCCGCAAGGAGCTCTTTACAGGCTTGAGCCGCTGGCCAAACAGCATGATCGGGCAGAGTTTCACTGCGGAGTCGAGAGCCTCGATCTCTACCTGAAAACCCAGGCTTCGCAAGACATGCGGCGCAAGGCCAACGCAGTGTTTGTCCTAGTCTCACAGGAAATGCCAAGCCGGATTACCGGTTACTTTACTCTCTGCGCCTACGGGCTGGCTCCAGGAGCCGTTCCCGAGACGGCGCGAAAGCTGATTCCACGCTATCCAATGGTGAGCGCCACATTGCTGGGCCGGCTTGCGGTCGATATTCAATTTCGGGGCCAGGGGCTGGGAGCAATTCTGCTGGCCAAGGCTCTTCGCAGCGCCTATGAAAACGCGGCGCAGGTTGGCTCTTCGATGGTTGTGGTTGATGCACTGGATGAACGGGCGGCAAAATTCTACGCCGCGCACGGATTCATCCAACTGCCGGAGTCCATGCGCCTGATCCTGCCGATGCAGACAATTGCCGCCCTGTTTTTGCCGTAGCGTAGAATTGAAAATGAATCGGGGCTGTGCGCGCCACGGCCCTGAGCACGATGATCATCCTCGACCCAGATTTGGACCCCGACCCCGCGCCGAAGCCAGCTTCGACGAAGCGGTCAGGCGTCTCTGCCTCGAAGGCGAAATCCAAGGCAAATCCAAACGAAATTCAGCTTCCCTCCGCGCGCACGCTTTCGCGCTTTCTAGCCGCAGCGCAAACCGCCGTCCGTCTCAAGGGTCAAGTCACAGTCCTGCTCACCACTGACGCCGCCATTCGCAAGCTCAACCGCAAATTCCGCGGCAAAAACAAAGCAACCGATGTGCTGTCCTTCACAGCCGAGGGTTTAGGCGCCCAAGGCGTAGCAGGCGATCTGGCGATCAGCGTGACCACGGCCATGGGTCAGGCAACCGAGCAGGGGCATTCGCTTTCCACTGAGATCAAGGTGCTTGTTTTGCACGGCCTTCTTCATCTCGCCGGATACGACCACGAAGTCGACAACGGCAAAATGGCGCGGCGGGAACGGTTGTTGCGCGCGAAATTGAAGTTGCCGCAAGGGCTGATAGAACGGGCGGGCCTGCCGAAGCAAGTTGCAACGAGAACGGCGGCAAAGCATCCTGCAGGGGCTAAAGCCCATGTTTCTTTTCGGCCTTTTTCGGCACGACTGAAGTCGTGCCCTGTTACAGAGCTTTCAGGAACACCGGCTGAAGAGAATGTTTCTTCGGGGGCTGAAGCCCAGGAGTCTTGTGAGGTGGCCAATGTACGGGCTAAACAGGCTGCGGAAAAACTCTCGTTTGGAAGAGTTCGTCGATATTGGCATTTGCAGGGGCTGAAGCCCAACATTGATTTGGTTGGCTTTATTGGCCCGACTGAAGTCGTGCCCTTTTACAAAACCTTCAAAATCCCGGCTGGAGCGAGTTTTTCCGCAAACTGTAAAGCCCGTACCCTTCATTCAAGCGAGCCCGAGAGGAATACTCCGGCTAAAGCCCGTTTCCTTCGCGCCTCGAAGGCCAAGCGCCCATGAGCGCTTTAGCCATCTTCATGGTTCTCCTCCTGGCTGTGGTTGAAACCCTGGCCTCGTACATCAGCCGCGTCTACGCCGAGTTCGGCAAAATCCTCACCCACGAAATCGAAGAAAACCTCGACGCCTGGGAAGAACTCATTGAGCCGCAACTGGGCCTCAGCCGCGAACACGCAGCCATCTCCGCCGCGGTCCTGCAGCAACTCGCGCTCGGCATCATCGCTCTCGAATTCGGCGCGGTCCTCTTCGACCGCGCCCCGTATCTCGCCCGCCCCACCTATCCTGAAATAATCCAAGCCGTTCTCGTCGTTGTGCTGGTCGTTGTCTTCTGCAACCAGGTGATTCCCTCGCTGCTTTTCAATCGGACCCAGGGCCGCTGGGTGAAAAATCTGGTCTGGCCCATCCGCCTGCTGTTGTGGCTCATGACGCCCATCACTGTCTTTGTGCGCTTCTTCTTTTCCATAGCCTCACTTGCCGAGACGCCGGCCAGCGACGAAGAAGAATCAGCCGTCGACGTCGAAGCCCTCCTCGAAGCCGGCGAAGAAGAGGGCATCCTCGAAGAGAACGACATCGACCTGGTCCGCAGCGCCGTAGAGTTTGGCGACAAGCTGGTGCGCGAAGTCATGACGCCGCGCCCTGAGGTCTTCGCCGTTCCCGCGTCCATCACGCTGGAAGAATTTCTGGAACAGTTGCGCGAGCACAATTTCTCCCGCGTCCCTGTCTACTTCGGCTCGCTCGACAATGTAACCGGCATCGCCTTCGCGCACGACCTGTTGCAAATCACCGACGAAGAAGCCCGCACCCGCACTGTCGCCACCATCGAGCGTGAAGCGGCCTTCGTTCCTGAAACCAAGCGCGGCTACGAGTTGCTCCGCGAGATGCAGCGCGAGAAGCAGCACATGCGCATCGTCATCGACGAGTATGGCGGCGTCTCCGGCCTCGTTACCATCGAAGATCTCCTCGAACAAATTGTAGGCAACATTCAGGACGAGCACGAGGAAGAGACGGCCGTCGAAGCGCCCCAGCGCGAGCCCAACGGCGTCTGGCTGGTCCCCGGCAGCTTTCCCGTCGATCAGCTGGCCGATCTCTTCGGCGAACCCATCGAGTTCGGCGAAAACTACGAAGCCACAACGCTGGGCGGCCTGGTCAGCGAGATCGAAGGACGCATCCCGCTGGCCGGTGAAGTAGTGCTGCTCGAGCCAATCGGCCTGAGGATGGAAGTTGTATCCTCAACCGACCGCCTGGTAGAGCGCCTGCGCCTATTCCCGCCGGCAGTCGCCACTGCTTCACCCGTAGCCTCATAGCAGTGTGGCCCGGGGGAGCGGTGCTCACTCCGAGCGCAGTGCGTTCACCGGGTTCACGGTGGCGGCGCGGCGCGAGGGTAGATAGCAGGCAACCCACGCGGTAGCCGCCACGCCGAGCGTGATGGAAACATACGTGAGAGGATCGACGGGGCTCACGTTGAAGAGTATCGAAGACATCAAGCGCATGGTTACGAACGCGACAACCAGGCCGCAAGCCGCGCCGATGGCGGTGAGCCACAAGCCCTGCCGCACAAACAAGGATGTGAGTTCGTTGCGCTGTGCGCCGAGCGCCATGCGGATGCCGATTTCGCGGGTTCGTTGCGAGACGGCGTAGGCGATCACGCCGTAGATCCCCACGATGCCGAGCAGCAGCGCCATGGCGCCGGCGACGCAGAGCAGGACCAGCGTGAACGATGTCCGCGCCATGGATTTGGTGTAGAGTTCGCCGACGGTCCTGGGGTCCGCCAGAGGCACACCGGAGTTCACCGACCACACCTGCTGCTGGACTTCTTTCATGAATGCCTGCGAGCCGGCGCGGGGACTGCGGATCACGAATGCGACCCCGCGGCGAAGTTGCTGTTTCTGGCCTTCGAAGTTGTTCAGGATCATGGGCCAGTAGACAGTGGTTGGAGCAGGTTTGTCGACGCCGTCATCGTACGCGTCCTGGGCCACGCCCACGATCTCACGCCAGTCGTCGGTCGATGCGATTCGGATCTTCTTGCCCAATGCGCCTTCGGCCGTGTGCCAGTATTCCTTTGCGAATCCCTCGGAGATCATTGCCACGGGCAGTCTTTTGTATGTGTCATCCCAGGTGAGTTCGCGCCCGGCAATCAGCTTGGTCCCAACGGTCGAAAAGTATCCGGGAGAAACGGACTTGAAGCGGCGAATCGGAGGAAGCTCGTTTTCTTTCAGGACATGATCCTGGGCGTAGAGAATGTCGTTGTTGTCATATCCGTCCAGGGGAACGGCAGTGCTGAAGCTGACCGATTGCACGCCGGGAAGAGCGGCAAGCTTGTTGCGAATATCCTGCTGCATGTGCACAATGCGATCTGCCTGCTCGTCCGGGACCTGCGTCTCGGGAATGTAGAAGCGGAAGGTCTGCAGCGAATCGGGTGCGTTGAAACCGGGATCGACATGCATGAGCGCCTGGAAGGTGCGGATCATGAGACCGGAGCAGATGAGCAAGACCAGCGCAAGCGCCACCTGAACGACAACCAGGGCCTTGCGGGCGTTGTGTCGCTCGCGGCTCTGGCTGAGGGCTCGGCCGCCTTCGCGGAGCCCACTGGTGGCCTTGACTCCGGCGTATTTGAAGATTGGGATGGCGCCGATGAGGAGGCTTGTGAGAAGCGCGAGACCGAGCGTGAAAAGCAGAACCGGAATATCGATACCGATCTCGTGGAGGCGCGGCAACCCGGTGGGTGCGGCGGCGACAAGAGCCCGCAGAGCGCCGTAGGCCAACCCCAAGCCAACGGCTGCGCCGGCAATGCCGAGGATGAGACTCTCAAAGAGCAACTCCGCCGCCGTTCGACCCCACGGCGCGCCGAGCGCGGAACGAATGGCGAGCTCCTGGCGGCGGCCCTCCACACGCACCAGCAGGAGATTGGCCACGTTCGCACACGCCACCATGAGAACCAGCGCGATGGAGCCCATGAGAACCCAAAGAACCTTTCCGATGTCGCCGATAACGTCCTGCTTCAAGGGCCGGAGGTTGGGCTCAAAGCGCGCTTTTTCAAAGAGGGCAGGGCTGAATCCGTCGGGCGCAGGGAAGCTGCGGAAAGTAATGGGCAGCAGGCGCGCCATATCGGCGCTGGCCTGCTCCATTGTGACGCCGGGCTTGAGCCGGGCCAGGGAGCGCTGGCTGAAGTTGCCGAGTTTGATTTTGCTCCGATCCCATTGGAAGGGAATGACTAGCGAGGCATCCTCATAATCGAGGAAGTGAAAGCTTCTTGGCAGCACGCCGATGATTTGGCGCGCCTTCCCGTCCATGGTGATGGAAGTACCAATCACCGACGTTGCGCCGCCGAATTTCTGTTGCCAGTACGCATACGAGAGCATGACGGTCGCCGGCGCCGGGGCGGTGTCGTCCTGGCGGGTGAACAGGCGACCCAAAGCCGGCTGAACGCCAAGCAGCGGCAGCGTGCCGTCGGTGACGTCGAGCCCGCGCACATGTTCCGGCTCGCCCGAGCCGGTTACGCTGAACGAGTCCCCGTCATAGACGCCTATGTCCTGCAAGGTGGTGCTCTGTTCGCGATCGATGAAATAGATCGACGGCGCCATATTGAGATTTGGGATGTTAATGCCCGGAGCCTTGTGCCACACGCCGATCAACTGTTCTGCATTCGGATAAGGCAGCGGCTTGAGCAGGACACCTTCAATCACGCTGAAGATTACGGTGTTCGCCCCGACGCCGACGGCCAAGGTAAGCAGCGTGATGGCCGTAAACATGGGCGCGCGGCTGAGCCGGCGCAGAACCTGCCTGAATTGATCGATGAACATTGCCATGTACCAGACCTCCGTAGGTGCGTTCGCGTGTGTGGGGACGTTCGCGTGCATTGTGCTCTGACGCGAGTGTTCCGCGCTGTCTTCTATTGGCCTCTTCTACGTGATCAAGATGCCAAATGTTCCGGGAAAGAGCCTGCGGCATGATTTGCGAAAACGAAGCCAATAGTCCTGTTAAGCACTTGAGCCTCCAAACGAAAAATGCGGGATTGTACTGAATTCTCTAATGCTTTGGGCAAGACGGCGAGATTATGGATCGGACCGGGCGTTCGAATCCGCAAAGGCCTGTCCGATTCCGGACAGCCGGTTTTCGTGAGCCGATGTTCCTATACGTCACTCAAACGTCCCGCGATTCGCCACGGAGAGCGAGCGGGCACCCCCGTGCATCGAATATCATTGGAGAATCGAACTTGATTTTGGTTTCCGAATGAATCGTGAAGAACTGATATTCGCTACCGGCGCGACCGGCTTTCTTGGCGCGCGGCTGGTGCGCGAATTGCTTGACCGCTACCCCGACGCAACGCTTGCGCTTCTGATACGCGACAGACCGGGCCAATCGGTCCGGCAACGCGTCGATCTGATTGTTCCCGAAGCCGATCGGGCGCGCGTCGAGGTTTACTCCGGAGACGTGGGTGAGCCGAACTGCGGTCTTGACCCGGCCACCTGGCAACGTCTTTCCGCGGAGACCACGCGCGTGATTCACTCCGCTGCTACGGTGCGATTCGATCACTCCATTGAAGAAGCACGGCGCATCAACGTCGAGGGTACGCGGCGCGTGCTGGATTTCGCGGCTGGTGCGCGCCAACTGCGCAGCATGGCCTACGTGGGCACCGCGTATGTGGCCGGCGAACGCTCCGATCTTGTGCTGGAGAGCGAACTGGCCGTTGGACAGGGCTACCGCAACACATACGAGCAGACCAAGGCGGAGGCGGAGGCACTGGTTCGGTCGCGGCTCAAGGACATGCCCGGCGTCATTCTGCGGCCCAGCATTATCGTTGGCGATTCGCGAACCGGTGCTACGACCAGCTTCAAGATGATGTACTGGCCGCTGAAGATTTACGCTCGCCGGCTGTGGCGCACTGTGCCTGGATACCCGGACGCTGTGCTGGACATTGTGCCCGTGGATTATGTTGCTACGTCGGTGGCACGACTGGCCTTTGACGATGCAGCTTTGGGCTCTGTTGTGCACCTATGCGCCGGCCCGCGCGGCAGCGCCACCATTCAGCAGATCGCAAAGCGTGCCGCGGAATTTTTCGATGCTCCGGAAGCGCGCTATGTGGATCCGAAGCTCTTCTTCGCCGCGGTGCGTCCGCTGCTCTTTATGACGTTATGGGGCAAGAAGCGGCGCGTACTGCGCGATGGCCGCGCTTATCGCGACTATTTCACCATGCGCATGCAGTTTGACACTACGAATGCCGATCGCCTGCTGGGGCCGGTGGGTGTGTATCCGCCGCCGGTGCTCGACTACCTCGACCGTCTGTTCCACTACTGCGTGGCCAGCGACTGGGGCCGTAAGCCCGTGCCTGCGCAATGAATATCTTCAGACGCTATCGACTTTCGAGCGACCGATCCGTCACCGTTGCCAATCTTGTCGATGAATTGCTGCGCCGCAACGGAGATTGCGAGGTTTCCGTGGAGAAGGCCGGTCCGCGCTCACTGGCCGATTTGCACGCCGACGTTTGCGCCATCGATGCTTTTCTGCGCCGGACGGTCGAGTTGCGCCCAGGACAGCTTGTCGCCGTTTATCGCACCAACGATGTGCGATGCCTGCATTGGTTCCTGGCTATTGTTCGCGCAGGCGGCATCGCAGTTCCGCTCAACCCGATGCTCACGATTGCGGAGGTCCGCCGCATTTTGAGCACCAGCGGCGCGGAGATCGTAGTAACCGACAAGGCAGTCTTCGAGCGCACTATTCAGCACCTCGATGCCCTTGATGTCCGGACCTGGATCGAAGACGACGAGGAGCCGGAAACGCTAGCTGGATTTCTGCGCTCACCGGGCGTCAACGCAAAGGCCGAGCTTCCGTTCACGCCCGCCGACATTGACCATTCGGCGACGGTCGCTATCTTCCATACTTCGGGCACCAGTGGCTTTCCCAAAGGAGCGGCGCTCTCCAGCCGTGCTCTTCTTGGCGGCCGCGCCTCCAGCGTGTTCGCGGGCGTGTTTCTGGGGCAAAAAGATTTGGCTCTCATCGCGTTGCCGTGGTCGCACATCATGGCGGTAAGTATTGCGCTCTACGGGCTCATGGCCGGCATTCGCGGATGTTTTCTCGATCGCTTCGACGTAGCGAGCGCCGTGGACATCATCGAGCGGCTGGGCGTCACAGCGGTCGTTGGTGTGCCCGCTATGTTTGCAAGGCTGGTCAACAGCAACCCCGACCCGGCTCGGCTGAAGACGGTACGCGTGTGGCTCTCCGCAAGCGACCATTTGCCATCCGACGTTCGCGAGAAGCTGCGGAAGTTCGGCGCCCTGTTTCGTCTCCCCGCAGGACGCCGCATTCCACCAGTGCTGGTGAATGGCTACGGAATGGTTGAACTAGGCGGACTAGCGATGATGGGTGTCGACCTGTCCTTCTGGCCGGGAAGCGGCGACCTGTGCTTTCCCGTGCCGCCGTTCCGTATTCGAGTTGCCGATGAAAATGGCCGGCCCGTCCCGGCGGGTGTGACCGGCGAGTGCCAGATACTTCGACGAGGACTTACGCCGCACTACTGGAAGGACGCAGTTAAGGACAACGGCAACGGTCTGCTGACCAGCGACGGCTGGCTGCGCACCGGCGACCTGGCCACCCGCAACCGATTGGGGATGATCCGCCTCGTGGGCCGCATGAAAGACGTGATCAAGTCAGGCGGGTACTCGGTCTACGTGCGCGAACTGGAAGAGGCTATCGCCGCCCATCCCGCAGTTGCACGCGCAGCTGCTTTTGGTCTTCCGCACAAAGAGAAGGGCGAATTTCCGGCCGCTGCGGTGGAACTGCGGACAGGTTCAAAGGCCAATGAAAGCGAATTGGTGGATTGGTGCCGGAAGACACTGGCTCCCTACAAGGCGCCGCGTCGAATATGGATTCTGCAGACCGGCGAACTGCCGCAGAACCATACAGGAAAAGTGTTGCGCCGGGCCTTGCGAGAACGGTTTGCCGCGGAAAAGGACTGAACGCGGCTTAAGTCACGAGGCATCCCTACTGAGGCGCACCCGGTTGCGATGAACTGGCTTTCAGATTTTTGATTTGCAGATCGTTCACCACTTGCTGAACATTCGGCACCGAAGTCGCGAGGTCCTGAGCGTTCTTGCGCATCACTTCCGAGTCCACCTGCCCTGAGAGCGTGATGACGCCGTTCTTCACGTTGTAATTCACGCTATCGTGCATCTTGTTCTGGATCAGCACGGCGTCCAGGTTCTTTTCGATGCCCTCGTCCAGATCTTTATAGACAGCCTGCACATCTTTTGCCTGACCCGAAGGAACAACAGCAATCTCGTCTGCGACAACCTGCCCGCCGGAAAAGGACTTCGCGATCCCTTCGGCCTGATTCTTGGCGTCCTGCGTGGCAACCTGTCCGCCGAGCGTCACGACGCCCTTGTCGCGGTCCTGGCTTACGGAGACATCTTTGAAGCCAGCCTGATCGAGCGATTTACGGATGCTGCTGGAAACCTCCGGCGACTTCGAGGAGTTTTCCCAGCAGCCCGCCAAGCTCCCCATTGTGAACAACGCCAGACACGCAACGAGCAATTGAGTCGATTTCAATGTTCTGTCCTCCGATTGGCTACAGTCTCGAGTCCGGCAGAGTGAACAATCTCTGGCCATTGGCAGCCAACCTATAGGTTCGCTCGCGTAGATGGAGAGTGCTGTACAGAATTGCTCTCCGCGGATTCGATGAAAGTCCGGCGAGTCTTCCGGAAGAGCTGGGATTTACAACCTGCGAGAAAAGACCCGCCTCAGCAGGAGTCTTCAAGAGGCTTTGTAACAAGGCATAACTTCAGGTTTCCACCTGTTAAGTTAGAAAAAGTGAAATGGACTCCCTTTCAATGCGGCGAGAAGACATACGATCTCTCGCATCTGCATCCTCGCACCATAGAATATGAAGTCGCCGCAAAGAGCGATAAGCCCGCCCTGCATTTCATCGTGGATGTGACCTACAGCAAGCATTGCTTCTCAAGTGACTTGCCGAAGAACGGAAATTACGACCCTGCTCTTTTCTACCGCTCCCGTTTTGACCCTCATAATCGGGACCCACGCCTTTTTGACTTTCGACGCTTCTTTCTTTCGAAGCAACTTCCAGACATTATTGCGACGCTCGTCAGGCGCAAATGCATGCACACCAGGCATGGAAACTTCTTCACTGTTGAACTTATCGAAGAGGACGGCCAGCGCGTGGACTATGACGTCTTTTTCACTGCGTCGCGTTCATCGATAAAGGGGAGGCTTAATCTTTACGTGCAGAGTGCCTTCGTCCGCGAGAAGGAGAAACTGCCTGCGGGAAAGCGCATCCGCTTTGAGATCATTCTGTACAATACTTTGGTCGGGAAACCAATCAGGGATTAAATGGCAAAGGAGGTCCGATTTGGACCTCCATTTGGAAGCTTACGAATCAGGGCCTCTTTCAACCTCCACACTTGGGTGGAGACCATTTCTGGCGGGCGTCAACTCACGGCTTGCCAAGCCGTCCCGTTCGAAGATGACATCTGTTATTATGCGGCGACATGCCCGGCATGTCAATGGGTCCACCTCAGGGCCTCTTTTCGCGAACAGTTCAGGACGAAAGCGACCAGCCGCTTCGTTCATAGGGCCTGACAGCGCGGCGAATGGTTTTCTCCAGCGCGCGCAACGCCTGTGGGCGCGGGAAACCCGGCCTGCTGACCAGCCGTATGGTGCGGTGGGATTGTCCTGCCAGCGGGCGCAACGCAATTCCGCGTTGGCCAAGCGAACCGGCAGCGAGCGCGGGAATGAGCGTTGCTCCGTAGCCGGCAGCGACAAGGTTAACGAGCGTCTCAAGCGTCGCGGCCTGCATGGAGTTTTGCAGAGCGCTCCGCTGCGTCGTCGACCCGCCTTTTGCCGGCAACGGTTTACCGCAGGCGGCGAGTGCCTGGTTGGCCAGGCAGTGGCCGTCGGCAAGCACCAGCATCTCTTCGGCCAACGACTCTTCATTCACTTTGCGAAGCGCGGCCAGTGGGTGATCGAGGGGCAGCGCAGCGAGCAGGGGTTCGTCGAACAGCGCGATCTCAGTGATCTCCGGGGCATCGGGCGGCGTGGCAAGCAGCGCCGCGTCGAGCCGGTGGTTGCGCAGGCCGTCGATGAGCGCGCGTGTCTGGTCTTCCCATAGCTCAATGGCCAGTCCCGGATAAGCCTGCCGCAAAGGCTTCAGCAGAATCGGCATCAGGTACGGCGCAAGTGTCGGAATCACGCCCAGCTTGAGTGAGCCCACTAAGGGATCGCGCGCCGCCCGTGCCACCGCTTCCATCTGCCCAGCCTCCGCCAGTGCGCGCTGCGCGTGGATCAGAATCTGGCTGCCCACCGGGGTAATGTCGACGCGCTTGTTCGTACGTTCCAGCAGGGTGACGCCCAATTCGATTTCCAGCTTGCGAATCTGGCTGCTCAGCGTGGGCTGGCTCACGTTGCATGCCTCGGCGGCGCGGCCAAAATGCCGGTGCTCGGCGACGGCGACGAGATAGCGGAGTTCCTGAAGGTTCATCGGCGATCCGGAGTGACGCAATTCTCATCATAGAGCAGGAGAATCATCACCGTAGAAACAATTGATTTTACTTATGGAAGGTCCACAGACTAGCCTCAAGGGGTAGGCGTATGATTGCGGCGGAAGTTTGTGACCTGCCCAGCCCTTTGAACATCGAATCTGTGCCGCACAATGCGGAACGGACAACAGAACTGCAACATTGAAACCAAGGAGAAGCGCCCATGTCTGAAAGCCAGGCAAAGAACCCCGGACCACCCATAGTCGACGATCAAAACGCCATGATAAGCGAAGCACAGGCGGCCGAAGCAAAGGGAAATGGAGCAAAGTGCCCCTTTGGCCACGGCGCACCCAAACACACCGTGGTTGGCACACCCGCCAACGCAAGCTGGTGGCCGGAGCAACTGAATCTGAAGATCCTCCACCAGCACTCCCAGCTCTCCAACCCCATGGGCGAGGCTTTCAATTACGCCGAAGAGTTCAAGACCCTCGACCTGAATGCCGTAATCAAGGATCTGCACGCGGTAATGACCAATTCGCAGGAATGGTGGCCCGCGGACTACGGCCACTATGGGCCGTTCTTCATCCGCATGGCGTGGCATAGCGCCGGCACCTACCGCATCGCCGATGGCCGTGGCGGCGGTGGCCGCGGAGCACAGCGTTTCGCTCCCCTCAACAGCTGGCCTGACAACGTGAGCCTCGACAAGGCCCGCCGGTTGATCTGGCCCATCAAGCAGAAGTACGGCCGCAAACTCTCCTGGGCCGACCTGATTATTCTCACCGGAAACGTTGCGTTGGAGTCGATGGGACTCAAGACCTTCGGTTTCGGTGGCGGGCGCGTCGACATCTGGGAGCCGGAAGAGGACGTGTATTGGGGACCTGAAACCAAGTGGCTCGGCGACGAGCGCTACAAGGGCGACCGTGAGCTTGAGAATCC
>Ga0302320_10008038_pt1 | contig 23068 bp, 20 predicted proteins | sample Bog_T0_3_FD_202130 | JGI IMG/M metagenome (GOLD analysis project Ga0302320, IMG submission 202130) | Peat permafrost microbial communities from Stordalen Mire near Abisko, Sweden - Bog_T0_3 | ecosystem: Environmental > Terrestrial > Soil > Wetlands > Peat | place: Sweden: Abisko, Stordalen Mire... | reverse complement strand
CTTCGCCGACGGACTTCATCTGCGGACCGAGCGTGTCGTCGGCGCCGGGAAACTTCTCAAACTGCCACTTGGGGATCTTGACCACCACGTAGTCGATGGTCGGCTCAAAGCAGGCAGGGGTCTTGCGCGTGATGTCGTTGGGGATCTCGTCGAGCGTGTAGCCGACGGCGAGCTTGGCGGCGATCTTCGCGATGGGAAAACCGGTGGCCTTTGACGCCAGCGCTGAGGACCGCGAGACGCGCGGGTTCATCTCGATCACCGTCATGCGACCGTCTTGCGGGTTGATGGCGAACTGCACGTTGGAGCCGCCGGTCTCCACGCCGATCTCGCGCATCACGGCGATGGCGGCGTCGCGCATCTTCTGGTACTCGCGATCGGTGAGCGTCTGCGCTGGGGCAACGGTGATGGAGTCGCCTGTGTGCACACCCATGGGGTCAAAATTCTCAATCGAGCAGATGATGATGACGTTGTCGGCCAGGTCGCGCATCACCTCCAGCTCGTACTCCTTCCAGCCGAGGACGCTTTCTTCAATCAGGCACTCATGAACGGGCGAGAGATCGAGGCCGCGCGCGAGGATTTCGAGCAGCTCTTCGCGGTTGTAGGCGATGCCGCCGCCGGTGCCGCCGAGGGTGAAGCTGGGGCGGATGAGAACGGGGAAGCCAAGTTTGGCGGCGAAATCCAGGCCGTCGCGGAGGTTGTTGACCAGGGCGGATTTCGAAACGTCAAGGCCGATGCGCAGCATGGCGTCTTTGAAGAGCAGGCGGTCTTCGGCCTTTTTGATGGCTTCCAACTTGGCGCCGATCAGCTCGACGTTGTAGCGGTCGAGAATGCCCGCATCGGCCAGATCGACGGCGAGGTTGAGGGCCGTCTGGCCGCCGACCGTGGGCAGCAGAGCGAACTTCCCGGGGAGGCTGGCGCCTGCGCCGTCCGTGCCGTTTCCGCCAGAGGGAAGTCCGGGGCCGTTGACCAGCATCTCCGACTCAATACGGATGATCTCCTCAACGTACTCGCGGGTGAGCGGCTCGATGTAGGTGCGGTCGGCAAGATCGGGGTCGGTCATGATGGTGGCCGGGTTGGAATTCACCAACACCACCTCATAGCCCTCCTGCTTGAGCGCCTTGCAGGCCTGCGTGCCGGAGTAGTCGAACTCGGCGGATTGGCCGATGACGATGGGCCCGGAGCCGATTACGAGAATCTTCTGTATGTCATTTCTGCGTGGCATTCAGTACTACTTTCCTTTAGCGCCGTCGTCAGTTTCAAACTCGAATCCTAGGTTCTTTTCAAACCAGGGCCAAATGGATTGTGGTATCGAAGCGGTAACGCCCGAATGCTCGAATTCAACTGCAATGTAATCCGGGGCCCCGCTTATATGGCCATCCATCAAATCCGTCAACTTGCGCACATCCAAATCGTCAGGGGTAATCACGATCCACATGTTCGGGAACCTGTGCCAAAATTTGAAACCATTCTCCCCTAGAAAATCTCGGAGCTTTATCTCGTCAGAGATCTCGATGCTCTTGAATGAGATCATGAAATATCTCACTTGTTTCTCCTCCTGCCCGATTTTGCGGGAAGAGAAAGCGGGTAGGTCTCTGCCTCTCCCGGCAGGAGGAACTCGCTTCCGAGCTTCGGGACTTCTAGCATTCCCATATCGCTGTCTCCGTATAGCCCCTTATCGATCGCATACTTGGAGAGCGCATGCTTTTCGGAGCGCAAGGCGTCAGGGTTCTTAGTCATGAAATAGTTGTAGGAGACTACAGATTGGAGAACCACTAATGCAAGCAATACGAATATACCTGTCTCCACCCAGAATGGAGCCTTAGCGATCACTGAGAAGACCAGGCACGCGACCAGAATAGCAGTCATCCAGTGAAGGGGTACGAGAGCCGAGCTCCTTGACTCAACGACTCTTCCGGCCTGGGCCATTACTCTTTCGAACAAATCGGTTTTCATCCCTTCCACTCCTCCATCATCTTGCGGAAGTCGCGGAAGAGGTAGTTGGAATCGTGCGGGCCGGGGGCGGCTTCGGGGTGGTACTGGACGCTGAACAACGGGAGCGTCTTGTGGCGCAGGCCTTCAAGGGTCTGATCGTTCAGGTCGACGTGGGTCAGCTCGACCTCGCTGAGGTTGATGGAGTCGGGGTCGACGGCGAAGTTGTGGTTGTGGGCCGTGATTTCGACCTTGCCGGTGGCGTTGTTGCGGACCGGGTGGTTGCCGCCGTGGTGGCCGAACTTGAGCTTGTAAGTCCTGCCGCCTAGGGCTAGACCTGTGAGCTGATGGCCGAGGCAGATGCCGAAGACCGGGACGCGGCCGAGGAACTTGCGGATGGCGCGGACGGCGTAGTCCACCGGCTCGGGATCGCCGGGGCCGTTGGAGAGGAAGACGCCGTCAGGCTTGAGGTCGAAGACATCTTCGGCAGAGGTTTCCGCAGGGACCACGGTCACGCGGCAGCCTTCACGGGTTAACATGCGCAGAATGTTGAGCTTGATGCCGAAATCATAAGCCACAACATGAAACTTCCGCTGGTCCGGGTTCTGGACGAGGGAACCGGCGAGGAGAGAATCCCCCGTCTGTGCCCGGCTGTCGTCCGCGTCGAAGGAAAAGATGGTCTTTGTGGAGACCACGCGGGCCAGATCGGTTCCATCCATCTTGCGGATGTTTTTGGCCTCTCGGACAAGAGCTTCGGGGTTGGAAACGTCTGTCGAGATAACGCCGCGCATCACGCCGTAGGTGCGAAGGTGGCGGACTAGCGCGCGCGTGTCGATTTCGGCCAGGACGGGGACCGAGTAGCGCTCCATGTACTCGTCGGTGACCTGCTCGGAGCGCCAGTTGGAGCTGATGGGCGAGAACTCGCGGACGATCAATCCCTCGATGTAGGGCTTGGCGGCCTCGTTGTCTGCCTGGTTGGTGCCGTAGTTGCCGATCTGGGGATTGGTGAGAACGACGATTTGACCGGCATAGGAAGGATCGGTGGCGATTTCCTGGTAACCGGTAAGGGAAGTATTGAAAACGACCTCACCCCTGCATTCGCCTGGGTGCCCATAGCCGAGGCCACGGAAGATGCGCCCGTCTTCGAGCGCTAGAATCGATTGCATTGCCTCTCCGAGAGGTGGATTCAACCGATTCACACAGAAGCGTGCTATCTTCTTTATTATCAGCAACATGGCTTTTATGTGAACCATTTTACTGAAGAACTGCAGAAGCGGTGGCACTTTCTATGAGAGCTGCTGAACCGATTGCCACATTCAATATAACAGTATTTGCCTGTCATTCTGCGGATTGCTCAAAGCGGGACGCCCCCATAGAAACGCTGTAATCGGTGCAACTGCCCAAGCCCGTAACTCTCACGCGCCAGCCGGGAATCGTAGCGTCTCCTGGCCGGCTGTCCGGAGGGTCTCCAGGTCCTCAGCGGCCTCGGCGCTTCGCCAGACTTTGAATTTTCAGTCGTCGCGCCGTCTGCGTAAGATGCAGGCCAGCCGCGGCACTACCCTCGCCACGCGCCTTGCGCAAGGCCGCGAGCGCCGCACCCAAACCAATGCGCCCACCTCAGCCAAAGCGGCACATCAGCTCAGTCGGCTGCCGCGTTCTTTCCTTCCGGCCAGAAATAGAGCATGGGGAAGATGACGAAAATGGTAAACGAAACGTAGACCGAAACAAAGGCCAGCCCCACGGATGCTGTGTAGCAGGTCAATGCGAAGGTTGCCTTCCAGTTCAGACGCTGAAATTCGATCTGCCGCGCCACGTCCTTGCCGTCTTGCTTGGCCAGCACGGTTTGCAGAATCAGAAATGCGGCGGAAGTGCATCCCATCACCGCTCCATAAACGGCAACCGCCAGCGGTGCGTGGCAATTCTCTCCCAGGTAGGCCGCCGCAAAGAGAATCAGCGACATCCAGAACAGAAGATGATTGTTGCTCCACAGCAGCGCTGCGTCCGCCCGCCGCGCCTTCTCCATGAATTTGTGGTGGTTGACCCACATGATCGCTACCACAGCGAAGCTCAAGCCATACACCAGCAGCGATGGCATCACCGTCAGCAGCGCCTCCAGCGTGCCCCTGTGGGGCACTTTCAGTTCAAGCACCATGATGGTGATAATCACGGCGATGACGCCCTCGCTGAACGCCTCGATCCGGCTTGTCTTCATGCCGCCCTCAAGCCCGATGGCCTCGATTCATAACCCGACCATTACCGGCTCCATCTCCAACCGAATGCCGAACCGTGCTTCTACCGCAGCTTCAATCTGCACCGCCAGCGCCAGAACCTCCGCCGTGCTCGCGCCTCCACGATTGATCAGCGCCAGCGTATGCCGCGACGAGATCCCCGCCCTGCCCAGCTCATAGCCCTTGGCAAATCCGGCCTGCTCAATCAGCCACGCCGCGGGCACCTTCATCTGGCCCGCGTTTTCGCCGCCCGCTCCCGCCGGAAAACGCGGCGGCAGCGCTCCGCTCACCTCGGCAATCTGCTGCACCCGCTCTTCTGTGACGATGGGGTTCTTGAAGAAGCTCCCCGCGCTCCGGCAATCCGCTTCGCCCTCCACCATCAGCATGCCCTTCGCCTGGCGCACGCGCCGCACTGCGGCAGCCACTTCCAACAGGCTCGACTCCGCGCCCTCTGCCATTCCTTCCGCCAGAGCTTTGCGCAGATCGGCATAGCGCACCGTAGCCGCGCCGCCGGGGGTGAGCAGGTAGTCCACGCGCGTCACCACATAGCGCCCCCGATCGCTCGAGTTGAATCGGCTGTGCCGGTACCCGAACGCGCACTCCGTCCCCGCGAAGTCGATAAAGCTGTGCTCCAGCAGGTCAAAGGCGCGCACCCGAGAAATGACAGAACTCACTTCCTGCCCATAGTCGCCCACATTCTGCACCGGCGTGCCACCCACCGTGCCCGGAATGCCTGCCAAGCACTCCACCCCCGCGCAGCCATCTGCGGTGGCCCTCTGCACCAGGTTCTCCCACTCCTCGCCGGCTGCGGCCTGGTAGACCACCCGGCCTTCCTCCTCCGCGTCCGTGGTCGCCTCAATGCCGCGCAAGGCCACGTGCAACACCAGGCCGTCGAATCCGCCATCAGCAACCAGCAGATTGCTGCCCCCGCCCAGCACAAACAGGGCAACCCCGTGTTCCCCGGCCCAACCCGCCGCCTCGGCCACTTCCTGCTCGCTCCTGGCTTCCACAAACCAGCGCGCTGCTCCGCCTGTCCCCAGAGTCGTCAAGGGCGCAAGCGCTTTGTTCTCTTCCATCCGCATCGGTTAAAGCCTACACCAATCAAGCCAAAGGTCCGCCGGTGTCTCAGAATGCCGGCAATCCACGCGCCCTCAACCAATCAGTCTCCAGGACTCTCAAAGTAGTGCACAGGGTGCCCCGGCAGCGCCGCGCCCCAGCGCACGCGCAAGGCCCTGCAGACGAGCCGCCGCACGTGGGCAACCAGCTCGGTCTTTTCTTTGAACAGCCTGTTCACCACCAGAAGCGCATCCCCGCCCACATCCCATCGAGTGTGCCTCGGCTTCTTGCCAACCAGGTTCCCCTCCGGCGCGAAAGGATAGAAACAGATTGCGTTCCCAAGGCTCTTGTCGCCCGGCGCAGGCGTCGGCCGCCCCGTCCATTGCGCCCAAAGAACACCTGCAAGGTCAGCCTGGCCAGCCGCCTGAATGTGCCCCAACTGGTTGCACCAGGGATTCACATCGATCAGGTACTGTTCACCCGTAGCCTCACTCAGCACGAAGTCGAGTCCGAAAAAACCTGACAGCCCCAGCGCCCCCGCAAGCAGTCCTCCGGCGCGCTTCATCCGTTCCTCGCGGAACACCTCGATCATCAGCGCGGGGCCTGTCCTCCCTTGCGCTGCCACCACGTGAGCTTCCAGTCCACCCAGGATGCGCCCCTCCCAGCAGGCGAACATCGCCATTGCCGGCGTCCCTTCAATCATCTCCTGCGCGCAGAATCCCGCCTCCGGCACGCCAAACGCCTCCGCAAACCCCATCGGATCCCCAAACAGCACCAGCCGCTGCAAGTTTTTTGCCCCACCGGGCCGTCGCATAATCCACGCACATTGCTCCGGCAACGCCGCAGCGCCGGCCACCATCGCCACGCCTTCGCCGCCGCTCGAACCATCTCGTTTCAGCACCACGGGAAACTTGCCGCCCAGCTCCGATGCGTTGAGTTCTTCAAGGCGCGTAAAGGGAACGCACGCGGGAATCCTGATCCCCATCCCGGCCGCCAATGCCAGCGTCCTGAACCGGCTGCGCAGTGTCGCAAACCCACTTGCCGCTCCAAGCGATCGCTCCACCAGACTCCGGTAATTGGGATACTGCATCCTCAGCCTGTGAAGCAGGCAGAAAGCCAGATCATCGCCTGGCACCAGGTAGTCGGCACCGCTCGCATCGATTGCCGCGCGCACCGACCCCAACGCGTCCCAGGCTCGGAACGAGTGCAAGCCAACGATGTGCATGCAATTCCGGAGCTCGCTGTCGGGTGGGCACAAGGCATGAATCGTGCATCCATACTTCCACAGGCGAAACGACAGACGCGATACTTCGCTCCACGCGCGCGTGGATACAACCAGGACCGCCGGTGCATCTGCTTGCATATAGGTCTCTTGCCGGGGAATGGGAAGTCGCCTCTTATTGGTTTGACGGCGTGCACGCGCGTACAGGACTCTTCCTATTCAAATCCAGATCACCTTGAATTGCAAACATGGACCGTAGCAAGAATCCCCGGCTCGAATTGGGAACTCCCGGCTTCCTGCCTCCGGCCCCCGGGTGAATGCTCTAGAATCATCACAGGCAACTTCCCTGCCGGAGGCAACCATGTATCCAGAACTGATGGTCATTCCCATGCGCGAAGAATTGACGCGCGCCGGAATCCAAGAATCGCGAACCGCTGAAGATGTCGATGCCGCCCTCGCCCAGCCGGGCACCACCCTGTTGGTGGTCAACTCCATCTGCGGCTGCGCCGCAGGCAAAATGCGCCCCGGCGTGCGCCTCGCGCTCTCCAGCTCAACCAACCTGCCCGACCACAAGATCACCGTCTTTGCCGGCCAGGACCGCGAAGCCACCGAGAAAGCCCGCGGCTACTTCCAAGGTCATCCTCCCACATCCCCGGCCATTGCCATCCTGCGCGACGGCAAACTCGTCTACCTCATGCAGCGCTTCGTCATCGAGCAGTCCACCGCCCAGCAAATCGCCGGTGAGCTCGTCCGCGCTTTCGACGAGTTCTGCGCCAAAACCACGGCCTGAGCAGCTTCCTTTCGCATCAAGAAAGAACGGCCTCCGCACAGGAGGCCATTCCGCATTTCTGGCTTTTCCCGATCAGTCCGCCGTTTCCGCCTTGCCCAGCTTCTGCACCTTGCTGTGCCGAATCGAGTAGCCAAAGTAAATCACCAAACCAACCAGAAGCCAGCTGATCATCACCATCCACGTGATTCGCGGCAGGTTGCTCATCAAATACAACGCCGTAATCATCCCCAGAATCGGCACCAGCGGCACAAAAGGCGTCTTGAAGGGCCGGTGCAGCTCAGGACTCCGCACCCGCAGAATCCATACGCCCGCGCACACAATCGTGAATGCCAGCAGCGTGCCAATGTTCACCAGCTCTGCCAGCCTGCCCACCGACAGAAACGCCGGCAGAATCGCCACCACCGCGCCCACCGTGATCGTCGATATCCATGGCGTCCGGAACTTCGGATGAATCGCTGATGCCCACTTCGGCAGCAGGCCGTCCCTCGACATCGAGAAGAACACCCGCGACTGCCCCAGCAGCATCACCAGCATCACCGTGCCCAAACCGAACACCGCGCCGATCTTCACCAGCAGGGATCCCCAGCTCACCCCCGTCGCGTCAATGCCCAGCGCCACAGGATCGGGCACGTTCAGCGATTTGTAGTTCACCAGCCCCGTAAGCACCGTCGAAACCAGAATGTAGAGAATGGTGCAGATCACCAGCGAGCCCAGAATGCCCAGCGGCATATCCTTTTGCGGGTTCTTCGCCTCTTGCGCTGCAGTCGAAACCGCGTCAAAACCGATGTAGGCGAAAAAGATCGATGCCGCGCCTGTGGCAATTCCCTTGAAACCAAAATTCCCGTGCCCATCTGACGGCGGAAAGTAAGGGTGCCAGTTCGACCACGCCAGTTGCGGATGACGCGCAATGAAGTAAATCCCCAACACCAGGAAGATCCCCACCACGCTCAGTTTCACGAAAACAATCGCCGTGTTCAGATTGGCCGATTCCTTGATCCCGATCACCAGAACCGTGGTCACCGCCAGAATCGCCAGAATCGCCAGCAGGTTGAACAGCCCCGTCACGTGCTGCAACCCGCTCGCGTCCGTCCCCGGAGGCAGCGAAGTCAGCGGCAGCCAGCGCTCGTGAAAGAACACCAGCACCGTCCCTGGAGTCGCCGTCAGTCGCGGTGGAAAGTAGATGCCCAGCTGTTGCAGTAGGCTGTTGAAGTACCCTGACCACCCCGAGGCCACCGTGGCCGCGCCGAATCCGTACTCCAGCCCCAGGTCCCAGCCAATGATCCAGGCCACAAACTCGCCCAGCGTGGCATATCCGTAGGTGTAAGCGGATCCCGCGATGGGTATGATCGAAGCAAACTCCGCATAGCAAAGCCCGGCAAAGGCGCAGGTAATCCCCGCCAGCACAAAGCTCAGCGCCACCGCCGGACCCGCGTGCAGCGCCGCGGCCTGTCCGGTCAACACAAAAATCCCGGCGCCGATAATCGCGCCTATCCCCAGTGTGATCAGGTTCAACGCGCCCAGCGAGCGCTTGAGCGTGTTTTCGCCCTTTTCACTGGCCTCTTGCGAAAGCAGAGACATCGGTTTGATGCGAAGCAGCCTGGACTTCAATGAGGGACTTCCTCCTCGACGGTTGAGTTCAATGCAGTTTCAGTTCAGTCTTGGTTCAGGGACCGTTCGCCTTCAGCCTGCCCCGCCGGCCGCCGCGACCAGAACAGATAAACGGGAATCCCAAGTACCACCAATGCCAGGCCGGGCCACGTGTACTGCGGCTTGTATCGCAATAATACGATACAGATCCAAGCCGCCATCACGATATACAGCGCCGGCAGCACCGGGTAACCCAGCGCCTTGTAAGGCCGCGCCGCCTCCGGCCGCTTCACCCGCAGCACAAAAAGCCCCGCAATCGTCAGTATGTAGAACACCAGGACCGCGAACATGATGTAGTCCAGCAACTGCCCATACGAGCCCGAGACGCACAGCACCACGGTCCACGCCGCCTGCACCAGCAGCCCCGCCGCCGGCGTCTTGTACCGCGGATGCAGCTTGCCCACCCGCTTGAAGAACAGCCCATCCTTGCTCATCGCGTAGTAAACCCGCGCCCCAGCCAGCGTCATCCCATTGGCGCAGCCAAAGGTTGAAACCAGAATCGCCCCCGCCATCAGGTAAGCCCCGGCCGAGTGAAAAATCTGCCCCAGCGCCGCCGTCGCCACCCTGTCCTCGGTCGCGTGCTGAATCCCACGCGCCACCACCGAGACCCCGTTCGCATCCCCCGCCATCGGCAGCACCAGCAGGTAGCCCAGCGACACCAGAAAATACACCGTCAGCACAAACCCCGTGCCCAGAATCAGCGACAGCGGGATATTCCGCCTGGGGTTCTTCACCTCCCCGGCCGTAAATGTGATGTTGTTCCACGCATCGGCCGAGAACAGCGACCCCACCTGCACCACCGCCAGAATCACCAGCAGGTTCACCAGCACCGTCGGGCCGCCAATCCCCACCTGCACCGGGTGCAGCGAGCTCCAGCCCGCATTCTTCCAGAATTGCCCGCCGGCGAAGTTCGCCCCCCACGCCGTCGCATTCCGCCCCACCGTCAGCGCCAGAATCACCAGCGCCGCCAGCGAAAGCGCCTTGGCTGAAGTAAAGATGTTCTGGATCAGCGCCCCCAGTTGCACGCCAAAGATATTCACCACCGCCAGCAGAACCACCACCATGATCGCCGCCAGGTTCGCCGTGCTCAGCCCGATCTCCATGTTCCCCAGCACCATCGGCCCCACCGGAACCGCCGGAACATGCGCAATGTGCCACAGCCAGTGCGTCTGCGAAACCGAAGGGAAGAACACGCCAAGAAACTTGCCGAACGCCACGCATACTGCCGCAATCGTCCCCGTTTGGATCACCAGGAACAGCGTCCACCCGTAGAGAAAGCCCCAAAGCGGCCCCAGCGACTCGCGCAGGTAAACATACTGCCCGCCTGCCTTGGGCATCATCGCCGCCAGCTCGCCGTAGCTCAGCGCGCCGATCGTGGTCAGCACCGCCGTCACCACCCACGCGTCCAGAAACAGCGCCGGCGAATTGGTGCCGCGCGCAATATCGGCGTCCACAATAAAAATCCCCGACCCGATCATCGACCCGATCACAATCGCGGTCGAGCTGAACAGGCCAAGGCTCTGCACCAGTTGCGGAGCACTCGAGGCGTTTTCGGTCGTAGGCAATGGTGTTGCTTCTGGGGAAGTCACTTCAAAGATTCTTACCCGATCTGAGCGCAGATGTCTCTCATTTTCTCAAACTGTCCAATTTCAGGAAACTTGCGCGCCACCCGGTCGATTCTCCCACTCCGTCCAGGTGCCTGAACTGACCGCGATGATGGGTCCCCCAGGTCTCGTTTTTGAGACTTGGTAAACCGCAAAAGAAAACTGCCCGCCCTTCGTTTCCCACAAAGGCAGGGTGGGAAACCACCAATCTCTACCCGCCAGGATCCAGTCAAAACGGCAAGCTAACCGACAGCCGCCATCCACCGTCGAAACTCCCCCGCCGGGTCCGCCTTCCCAAAGATCCCCGCCGCCACTCCCACCGAACTCGCTCCCGCTTCCAGAACCAGACCAGCCGTCTCGAACGTCACCCCGCCTACCGCCACCAACACCGGCCCCGGTCCCGCAGCCTCCCGCAGCCGCCACACCCCCTCCGGCCCAATCGGTGCGGTCGCCGTCTGCTTCGTCCTGGTCGCATACACCGGCCCGACAGCCAGGTAATCCGCCGGCGCCTCCAGAATCCCCGCCACCAGCTCCCGGCTCCCGCCGAAGGTCCCAACCATCCCCTCTGCCCCCAGCAGCCTGCGCGCCTCCACTGGACTCACATCGCCCGCATCCACATGCACGCCATCAAACGCGGTCAGATCAACCAGATCGGCCCGGTCATCGAGAATCAGCTTTACCTCTCCCAACGGCATCACTGCCCGCAGAATCGCCGCATCCGCCAGCAGTTCCACATCGCCGCCCGTCTTGTTGCGATACTCCAGCAGCGTCACCGCGGCCTCAGCCAGTGAGCTGCCCAGCCGCAGAAGAAACTGCTTCCTGCCATCAACGGGAATAAACGAAGAATCGAGAATCGGGTAAATCCTGGGAAATGTGAATGCCATGCATCAAGGGTAGTCGATCAGGGAGCAGGGATCAGCGGCGGACTCTGTAGTCCAGCTCCCGCAGCTGTGCCGATGCAGTTCGCCACCAATGCAACGCAGCCGCGAACCAACTGTTCCCTGATCCCTGTTCCCTGCTCTTCTTACATCCCTTCGTCCGCCGAAGGCCCGTACATCCCCGGAATCGGCTTGTCCAACTGCCGCAGGCTCGACCCCAGCTGCGCCCGGTGGTGGATCAGGTGGTTCATTACCCAGCTCCGCCATACTTCGTACTTGCTCTCATCGATCCAGGCCTTCCCGCCCGCCACAAACTTCCAGTTGTCGCTCCACTTTGCGGGGTCAAAGCTGGCCAAGTCCGCCTTCACCTTGGCCACATCCTTGTCAAACCGCTCGATCAGAGCTTCTTTCGACGCGGGGATGTATGCCTCGAATTTGTGCTCCGGTGAGAACTCCAGCTTGACTTTGTTCAGCGTTGAGCTGGCCCATTCCCCCGCAGTTTCCACAACATGCCCGGCAAGCCGGCCCAGAGCCATGGACTTGGGGTGCGGTTTGAAGGTGAAATCCACGGCCGCGGGAATCGCTTCCAGCATCTTGCGTGTTCTGGCGATCTCGCGGTCATATTCGGCAATCAGTTCTTTTTGGAAATCCATCGCGCAACCTCCTATGTTGCGAAAACAGCATACTCGATTTCATCATGAAAAAGCGAAGAAAAAGCGATACAGCCCGTCAATATTTAATCCGCGTCCAACCTAAGCCGCCAAAGCCCCGGCCCATCGCCTCCCGCGCCAACTCCGGAACTCGCGCCGAAGCCCTGTCTTTTCTGTTCAATACGCTCCACGAAACTCCCCCGGGCCCTCGTCAGCGTGGCAGCGCAAACGCAATGTAAGCCCCGCCCACCGGCCCCTTGGGGTCGCGCCCGCCACTCGACGCTGTCACCACATACTGCCGTCCATCGATCATGTACGTCGAGGGAGTCGCCATCCCCGCAAACGGCAGTTCCGTCTCCCACAGCAGGGTCCCGGTCCGCGTATCGAACGCGCGAAACTTGCGGTCATACACCGTAGCCCCGATAAACAACACCCCGCTCGCCGTCACAATCGGCCCGCCATAGTTCTCTGACCCCGTGTCCTTCATCCCCTTGCGCGCCAGGTCCGGGTATTCCCCCAGCGGAACCTTCCACAGAGACTTCCCCGTCTTCAAATCGATGGCGCTCAGTGTTCCCCACGGCGGCGCAATCGCCGGATACCCATCCGGATCGAGGAACTTCCTGTACCCGGTGAAGATATACGGCTCTGCCGCGTACTCTGACGCCGCCAGTTCCTTCCCCGCTCCCGCCTGCTCCCCGCCCGTCCGCAGATACTCGAGCAGCGCCCGAAGCTTCCCCTCATCGATGTTCGGGAATCCCGGCATCCGCCCCGTTCCCGCCCGAATCGCCTCCGTAATCTTCGCCTCCGTCAGCCGCTTGCTCACATCCACCAGCGAAGGAAACGTCGGCGGCGCGCCCGCCCGGTCCTCCCCGTGGCAAACCGCGCACTGCTCCTGGTACACCTGCAGTCCGGCTCCCCCGCCGTGCGTCGGTTCCACCAGCCCGCCCGTCCACGCCATCTCGTTCGCATTCACAAACAGCACGTCCGCCACCGGATCCACCGCCGGGCCGCCCCACTCCGCCCCACCGTCAAAGCCTGGAAACACCACCGTCTGTTTGCCCACCGCGAACGGAAAGAACTGCCCGTTGCTGCGAAACGCGCGAAAGGCCTTCACCGCCCACGCATGAGCCTCCGGCGTGCGCGTCGTCAGCATCTCTTCCGTCAGTTGTTGCCGCGCATAGGGCTCCGGCCAACCCGGCAATGGCTGTGTCGGCGAAGTCACTTCCCCCGGAACCGTGCTCGCCGGATAAGCATGCTCGTGAATCGGAAACAGCGGCTTCCCCGTCGCCCGGTCAAAGAGGTAGAGATACCCCTGCTTGGTCGTCTGCGCCAGCGCCTCCACCCGCTTGCCATCCCGCTCCACCGTAAACAGCGCCGGCTCCGACGGAAAATCCCGGTCCCATATGTCGTGATGCACCCCCTGGAAGTGCCACAGCCGCTTGCCCGTATTCGCATCCAGCGCCAGCACCGTGTTGGCGTACAGATCGTCCCCCAACCGGTCCCCGCCGTAGAAGTCGAACACCGCCGAGCCCGTCGGCACAAACACCACGCCGCGCTCCGCGTCCAGAGCCATCCCCGCCCAGTTATTCGCCGCGCCCGCCGTCTTCCACGCATCCGGCGGCCAAGTCTCGTACCCCGGCTCCTCCGGATGCGGAATGGTATGAAAGCTCCACCGCAGCTTGCCCGTCCGCACGTCGAAGGCCCGCACATCCCCCGGCGGCGCCGGATGCGTCTCAGGGTTGCGTCCCCCCACAATGATCAGGTCCTTGTAAATCACTCCCGGCGTGGTCAGCGCAATCGAGTTCTTCTCAAAATCCCCGCGTAGGTCCTTGCGCAAATCCACCCGCCCATTCTCGCCAAAACTCGCGATCGGCTTGCCCGTTTCCGCATCCAGGCAATAAAGGAAGTTCATCACCCCCACCAGAATCCGTCCCCGCTTCCCGTCGGTCCAATACGCCATCCCCCGCGCCGGCTGCGTCCCCTTGATCCCGGAGTCGAACTTCCACTTCAGCTCGCCCGTCGCCGCGTCCAGCGCCACCACCTTTTGCGTCGGCGTATACGTATAAAGCGTGCGCCCCACAATCAGCGGATTCGCCTGCAACCCGCCCTTCTCGCCGGTGTCAAACCTCCACGCCACCGCGAGCCGCTTCACGTTGTCGCGGTTGATCTGCGTAAGCCGCGAGTAATGATCGCCGTCAATCCCGCCGTTATACACCGGCCAGTCCGTCGATCCCTGCCCAAAACACACTCCGGACAAGCCACCGGCAACCAACACAACCACAGCAAGGGTGCGTGCAATCCTTTTCAAAATGTCCTCTCGAAGCGGGAAGTGGTCTGAATCTCCGGCCATTCGCCGGCCGTGCTGTCTCAGCTTACTTGAACCGCCCGGAGACACGAGACGCCGACCAGGCCTCCTGCCAGCCGCCAACTCCACCCAGCGGCTCATCCCCGCGCTTCGGAATCTGCGGATCAGGCGGCAAGATCGCCGGCGCCGGCGGATCCACCCTCAAGTAGTCGCCGTGTCCATAATCCCATTCCTTCGGAATCTGGCACGGGGCTTGGTAGTTCTGCGGCCGTTTCTTCGGGCCAAACCGCCCCAGCGCCGACTCCCACCAGGGGTGATCCCCGTCGATGATCTCCGCCACCAAATCCCCCAGTGGAAACGCCCAGCGCAGTATCCCGTCCTCCTTCGACGCCATCACTGAGATCGTTTCTACGTTCGCCGCGGCCTGCGCATACGCCCCGGTCAGGCAATCGTCCCCAATCGCTCCCGCCATCACCATCGCGCGCCGCACCGGCAGATTCAGTTGCTTCATCGCCTCCAGCACCACCCGCGCCCCCAGGCTATGGCTCACAAACGAGATGCTCGCCGCATCCCCAAAGTGCGCATCCACAAACTCGGCCAGCTTGCCCCCCGCTGCTACCGCGTGCTGCGGTTCCGCCGGATAACTCAGCGCATGAAGGCTCTCCGAGTCTCCCGGCCACAGGAACCCCACAAACCTCCCCGTGCCGCCCAGGCTCAGCAAACCCTCCCATTGCGACAGGCACTGGATCCCATCCTGGCGATCGACGTTGAACCCATGCGTCCCGATCAGTACATCCTGCCCGTGGATCCAATCCAACAGGCCCTCCAATTTCAAGTCGGTATAGTCCGCGGCGTTCGTGCCGGTCTTCACCTGCACCGCGTCGCTCACCTCGCCGCCGCCCCACAGTGCGCGAACATCCAGAAAAGTGGTCATCGCCGCCCCTACTTCTTCACAAGCTGCATCGTGTTCACCGCCGTTGCCAATGCGCTCGAAAGATCCTTCGCAATCGGCGCCAGCGGCGTAGCCAGCAGGCCCACCAGGATCGCCAGTGGCAAGTCATTCGAAGTCCAGAAGGTCCACCCATCCAGGCTCCAGCCGCCGCTGACGGCCAGCAACACCGCCACCCCGGCCGCCAGCCCCCGCATCCCGTTTCGATACACCTGGTCGGAAAGCTGGTACGCCTCATCCAGCAGCGCCGTCACAATCAGGTCGAAGCGCGAGAACACATCGCTCTCCGGCTGCGCCAGCGGCGTCCCCGCAAGGGTCTTGGTGGCCACTGAGGTCAGCAGCACTGGATCGACATTGGTCTTTGCCGCCAGCGCCGCCGCATTGCCCGCGCTCAGATGCAGCTTGATCAGCGACTTGGCAATCGCCTTCTGGCTCGCCAGGTCGTTCCCGTTCACCCAGTTCGCCTCCACCGTTTCCAGGATGTTCTTGCGCGGAAGCGCATTGATCGGTTTGTGCGGAAGACCGGCAACATTCTGATCGGGTGTCAGGCTCGTCACCGTCTCCTTCAGGTGCTTCAGTCCAATCCGATTGATGCATTTGAATGCCGCCTTGGAAGCGTCCACCAACCCAAACGCCGCCGTCCCCAGGCCGCCAATCGCCGTGATGACGCGCCCCAGATCCGCAGTTTCAGAGCCACCGATCATCTTTCCCACCCCTTTCACACAGAACTTATACAGCGGCAACTCCGCCAGGTAAAGGGCTAATTCATCCCCCGAAAAAACAACGGCTGGGCCCCCGTCAGGAAACCCAGCCTTGCCCCTCACCACCACACCGGCCCCAGTCCGCAACTCTCACGCGCCGCCAAGAGTTGTAGCGCCGACCTCCCGGCCGGCTGTCCTGGGAGCCTCCTGGCCCTCAGGGGCTTTGCCAGACATCGGTTTCCGGGCTCGTCGCGCCGCCCGTTACAAATCCAGACTAGCCCTCCGGTTTCACCGCCAAAAACCTCTCCATGAACTTTGTATCGAAATTCCCCGCGCGAAAGTCCGGATCCGCGAAAATCGCCTGGTGCATCGAGATTGAAGTCTCAATCCCCTGCACCACAAACTGGCCCAGCGCCCGCTCCATCTTCGCCATCGCTTCTGCCCGGTCGCAGCCGTGCACAATCAGCTTCGCAATCAGCGAGTCGTAGTAGGGTGGCACCACCCCCTCGGCATATTGCGCCGTATCCACCCGCACGCCGTTGCCGCCCGGCACGTTGAACGCCGTAATCTTCCCCGCCGAGGGCGTAAACTTCACCGGGTGCTCCGCATTGATGCGGCACTCGATCGCGTGCCCTCGAATCTCCAGGTTCGCCGGCAAAATCGCGTCCAGCCGCTCCCCGGCCGCAATCCGCAACTGCGCCTTCACCAGGTCCACGCCTGTAATCGCCTCGGTTACCGGGTGCTCCACCTGGATGCGCGTGTTCATCTCGATAAAGTAGAGCTGCCGGTCCTCGTCCATCAAAAACTCCACCGTCCCCGCGTTCTGGTAGCCGATATCCGTCAGGCACCGCTTCAGCGTGAGGCCGATCTCCTTGCGCATCTGCGGCGTTACCTGCAAGCTCGGCGCTTCTTCAATCAGCTTCTGATGCCGCCGCTGAATCGAGCACTCGCGCTCAAACAGTGTGGCCACATTCCCGTGCTCGTCGGCCAGCACCTGGAATTCGATGTGCCTCGGCTGCTCGATGAACTTCTCCAGGTAGAGCTCGCCGTTGCCAAACGCATTCGCCGCCTCCGTCCACGCCGCGTGGAAGTGATTGGGAAGTTCCTCCGGCGTGCGCACAATGCGCATCCCGCGCCCGCCGCCGCCCGCCTTGGCCTTCAATATCACCGGGTAACCCACCTGCTTCGCACACCCCAGTGCTTCCTCGGCCGAACTGACCACCCCATCTGAACCGGGCAGAATCGGCACCTTGGCCTTCTTCATCGCCTGCCGCGCCTTTTCCTTCTCGCCCATCAGCCGCGTCACTTCCGGCGGAGGCCCGATGAACTTGATGTTCGAGGCCCGGCACACTTCCGCAAAGCTCGCGTTCTCGCTCATCAGACCATAGCCGGGATGAATCGCGTCCACGTTGGCAATCTCGGCCGCCGAAATCACCGCCGGCACGTTCAGATAGCTCTCCGCCAGCCGCGGCGGCCCAATGCAGATCGCCTCGTCGGCAAACCGCACATGCAGTGAGTTGCGGTCCGCCTCGCTATACACAGCCACCGTGCGAATGCCCAGCTCCCGGCAAGCGTTAAGAATCCGCAGCGCAATTTCACCGCGATTGGCAACCAGAACTTTACGAAACATGCACGACCCTTTGTACGGATATCAACCCATGAGCAAAACAGCCTGCGCAAAAACGGTGGCGCTCTACCTGCGCAAAAACTGTGCCGCTCTATAGGCTGCGACTGTTATATAACAGGGCACGACTTCAGTCGTGCCGACGATCCACCAAAACGAAGGCGGCCTTTACAGCTTGCGGAAGAACCCCATTCGGAGGCGGCTCGCCGCGGCGAGTAACAGGGCACGACATCAGTCGTGCCGGCGATCCACCAAAATGAATGCGGGCTTTAGCCCCTGAGGGATGCTTCCTTCCCGATTGCCACTCCTGCCACAGGCTCCCTAGCCCTCTCGCACTGAGAAAAGAACCTGCCCAAACTCAATAGGCTGCCCGTTGGAAACAAAACATTTCACGATCTCGCCGGCTGCGTCGGATTCGATCTCGTTCATCAGCTTCATCGCCTCGATGATGCAGACCACCTGCCCCTTCGCCACCCGGTCGCCCGGACCAACAAAAGGCGCGGCCCCCGGAGAAGGCGAGCCATAGTAGGTGCCCACAATCGGCGACTTCACCAGGTGCAGCCCGGCATCCGGGTCCACGGCCGTAGCCGCCGGCGTTGCGGCAACAGCCAAAGGAGCTACCGGCGCTGCCGAAACCTGGGCGCTCGCCACCATCCGCGCAAGGTCCTGCATCCCTACCGGTGCCGCCGCATGGTTGAACTTCAGCCGGATCTTCAGGTCGCCACGGTCCAAATCGAACTCGGCAACCTGGTTCTCCTTCAGGAAGTCGATCAGTTGTTTGAGATCTTCAATGTCCTCTGGTTTCATTCGTTCCTTAACTCTCCCGAGCGTGCCGGACGGGTTCTTGTCGGCGTTCAAAGTTCAATCAGAGCCTTGGGCGCCGGCGTCAGCACCTGACCTCCGGTTGTGGTGACTGCCACCATATCTTCAATGCGGATGCCAAACTCACCCGCCAGGTACACTCCAGGTTCAACGGTCACAATCACGCCCGACTGCAGCCGGGTTGTCTGTGCGGCCCCGATACGCGGCGGCTCGTGAATCTCCAAACCCAATCCATGGCCGGTGGAGTGGGAAAAGAACTCTCCCAGCCCGGCCCTGCGCAAAACGCCGCGGGCGGCCTCGTCCACCTCCCCGCAGCTGACCCCCGCGCTCACCGCGGCCACCGCGGTCTCCTGCGCCTCCAGCACCGCCGCATACGCATTCCGTTCCGCGGCCTTGGGCTTTCCCAGGTAGACCGTGCGGGTCATATCCGAGCAATAACCTTGGTGGATTATACCGAAATCGAGGGTCACAAAGCCTCGCCGGGGCAGCGCCGACCCGGTCGCCCGCCCGTGCGGCAGCGCCGACCGGACCCCCGAAGCCACAATCGTCTCAAACGACATCCCCTCCGCGCCCAGCAGCCGCGCATGATGCTCCAGCTCCGCCGCCACTTCGAACTCCGCAAGCCCCGGCCTGATGAACTCCAGAATGTGCTCGAAGAGCTTGCACCCCACCAACGCCGCCTCAATCATCAGCGCCAGTTCGTCCTCGTCCTTCACCATCCGCAGCGCTTCCACAATCGGCGCCGCCAGCGCCGACAAGAAGCTCTTGCGCAGCCGCGCCGGCAGCGCAGCCCTGAAGCGGCCCAGGTCGGCGACAGACGTCCACGAAGGGTCAAACCCGGCAAACTCCACCCCCGGCTGTGCCGCCAGCCACTGCACAGCCGCTACAGCCGGCGAGCTGGCCACAATCTCCACCTGCGCCGCTGAAACCTCCTCGGCCGCCTGGCTCGTGTACCGCCCATCCGTAAACAGCCGCGCCGAACGCCGCGTAATCGCCAGCGCCCCGCTCGACCCCGTAAACCCTGAGAGATACCGCAGGTCCGGCAGATGGGTCACCAGCAGCCCATGCAGCCCGGCCCGCGTCAAACGGCGGCGCAACTGTCCAATGCGGCGGAAGTGGTTCATCCGCTAAGGATAAATCACAGACCTGCAACAAAGAGGGATTAGGCGCGACAGGCAATCTTCCATCGAAAAGCCGGGTGCCAGGTTGGACTCAACCCCAAAACCGGCGCACTCCCCACAGCCAACGCAAACACGAAAAACTATTGTATTATCAGCGTCTTACGCCCGCCTTCCTTTACAATTATGTCGCTTCCGCAATAAATTAGGTTCAATTGTTGGCAACTCTTTGCCAATATCCGCAACTTTTCGCGGTGCCGATCTGCCAAATCCGGCACCTGAGAAGGTTAAGGATGTACATTTCCGCAACTTTCTAGACGAACCTTTGGCGGGTCAACGTAACCTTGTCTGCACACCTTTGGCCCTATGCGCACACTTTAAATGCGCATGTTTGCACCCGGCTGTTCCCTATTCCCTGTTCCCTACTCCCTGCCTTTACACCGCCGGCCGTACCGACTTCTTCAGGCGCGGGTCCACATCGGCCGCCTGGATGTCCGACTGCCGGTCCATCCACTCGTCCAGCCGGCTGCGCTTGAACCGCCACCGGTTGCCCAGCTTGAAAGCCGGAACAAACCCTTCCGATGCATACTTATACAGCGTGTCTGCGGAGATGCCCAGGTAATCCGAGGCCTGGCGAATGTCCATCACCTCGCGCACCTCGGGGACAAGAAGATTTGAGCGAGTCGCGACGTTGCGCATACTTGCCTCCAGACTCGAGCAATGCCTCAGGGCAGATTCCGGCATATCTGCCGGTAGTCTTGTATATAGCGCGTTTTCACCTGCGAGTTCAAGGGTTTTCAGGCAGTTACCGGAAATTCACGGGGTTCTTCCCCCGTCTTCCCCGCCTCCCAATCGCAGATTCCGCCCCAAAACCCAGCCCCTTGGGCCTCCACTCCCGGCGAACCCAAGCCATTGGGCTGTTGGAGCAGATGGTGCGTCAAGTACCGAATCCGCGGCTACATCGCCTTCCGCCACCAGGCCGACTTCTCGTAACTCAGCAATTTGGTCTTCTCGCCGCGCGAAAGGTAGAAATCCAGAATATCGTCCTTCTGGAATACCGAGCAGTCCGGCCACGATTCGTCCCGCTCTAAGTGTGTTGCCTTCTGGTGGTTGTCCACCAGCGTAATCTCATCGGGCGAACACTGAACTACCTGCTGCGCCTTGAGCGAGAAAGCCGTTCCCGACGGCGGTGGCGGCGGCACGTCGTTGGCGATCTTCGTCAACAGCAAAATGAACGCGAAAACAGCCGCAAAGATGGCAATCTTCTTCATGGTTGGCAAGCGTCCTTGAAGGGTCTCCCCATGCGCGTTGGCGGCACATGGAGTTCTCAAGCCGCCGTTCCGGGCGCCCCAAGGTGGCCACTCCGAAATCAATGTATAGCGCGGGGAGTCACAACACAAGCCCAAAAACAGCACCTCTGCCGAATGCGTGCTGCCCCTGTCCACCAACAGACACCCCCGGGCGCAGCGCAGATCGATGATCAATCTCTAGTTCTGGTCGTCGCGTCGATGCAGAGTTGGCTTGTCGTCGGAGCTTGAAGTGCTGTCCGTCGTCGACGCGCTGGACGGGCTCGTCGGGTCGCCCGACCCGGTGCTGGCCCGGCGCAAGGATGGTTTGTTCTTATCCTTCGAGTCGGTCAGGCGGCGCTTGTTCTCAATCCGCGCCAGCCGCGCCTTGATGTCGTCGAACTCCGAGGTCGTCACGGTGTATTCGTCCCGGGCAGGCAGGATGCGCGCAATCTCTTCCTGCGAATGCAGAATACGGTCCGGTGTCTGTGGATGGTCGCTGAATGCCTTTGCCACCAGACCCGGTTTGCGCTTCTCCAGCGCTTGAACCTTCTCAAAGAAGGCGATGAAGGCCTGAGGGTCATACCCTGCCCGGTACATGTACTGCACGCCCAGGTAGTCAGCCTGCGCTTCGAACTCGCGAGAAAACATCAAAAAGCCCATAGGCACGGCCAATCCGGATGCCTCGTAGATTCCATAGCCGGTCCAGCCCCCGAGAAAAATCAGCGGAATCGTGCCCAATTGCGCGTAGTTCATGCGCGTCATCTCGCGCGCCGCGTGGTGAGCGCACACGTGGGCCGTCTCATGAGCCATCACCCCGGCCAGTTCCGCCTCTTCATCGGCGTTCAAAATCAGCCCCGAGTTCACATAGAAAAAACCGCCCGGCAGCGCCATGGCGTTGATCTCGTCCGAATCGATCACCTTGATCGTGAACGGCACCTTGCAATCCGAGTTCTTCACAATGTTCTGGCCCACGCGATTCACATATTCCGTGATGATCGGATCGTTGATGAAGTGAGTGCTCTTCTCAATCTCCTCGGCGTACCCCTTGCCCATTTTGATCTCGGAGTCGGTCGAGTACCAGTTGCCCACGCCGCGACCGCCGATGTCGCGATTGCCCACTGCACTGACATCGTCGATCGACCCAGGCCTTACCGCGACCTTCTGGCTGCCGGGCTCAACCACTTTCTCAGGGTTCACATCGGTCGCCGCCGTATCGCCGCCCACCGGGGTGGTTCCCGGCGCGGGCTTCTTGTCCGTGGGCGATGCCGCCGGCGTGTCTCCTCCGACAGGGGCGGTTCCGGGGGCGGGCTGCGCGTTCGGCGTTCCTGCCGAAGGCGTGCTGGCCGGGACGGTGCTCGACGGCGTCGACTGGGCCCAGGCCACCGCAGCCAGTGCCAGCATCAACACCGGCAGAGCCAACCACTTCAAACCCATGGAATTCATCCTCATGGCCTCACCTCCCCAAGCAAAGCCAGTACGTAGGGGCCGCGCCGCTTCGCTCTATTCGTTAGACGCTATCATCCTCTCTTTTGGCAACCAAGTGCGAGAATATTTCCCTTCTGGCCCGCCCTCCTTGCCTGCAAACTAAGAAACTCCGCCAAACTCCCTGCCGTCATCCTCTTGGAGTCGGCATCCGTCTGAATTACAGTGGAGAACACATGCAGTCGGGGGAGGCATCTTGCGCAGAACGATTTTGAGTGCGGCACTGGTGGCCGCGTGCGCCGTGGTTCAGCTTGTTGCGCAGCCCCCCCATCCCCCGCACAACCCGCTGATCGATGCGCTTACCCATCAGGGCCGCAAGCGCCCGGTTCCAGCCAGTACCCTGCCCACCCCCCAGGTCCTCCTTGACGCCACCAGCCTCGGCTCTCCCGTGACTCTCGACAAGGGCTGGCGAGTCGGCATCTCCGGCAATCCCGCCGTTGCGGCGCCTGATTTCGACGATTCCACCTGGGCCGTCCGGGATGCGCAGGACTCCTTTGCCGATGTGCCCGACCAGGACCACCCCGCCGGCACCCCGGACTGGAAGCCCAACGGCCCCCACCCTCCCGGACACACCCGTCCCTTCGCCTGGTTCCGCCTCCACGTGAAACTCGCGCCCAACCACGGTCCGGTCGCCCTGCTCATTGAGCTGCCCGTGCCCCATACCGCGTCCATGTCTCTCAATACGCAGGTTCTTTTTGTAGACATCTTCGCCAACGGTCGCAGAATCCGCCCTGAAGGTCCCCACGGCGACATCCCCGAGCGCTACCAGCAAAT
>Ga0302320_10008037_pt1 | contig 23073 bp, 22 predicted proteins | sample Bog_T0_3_FD_202130 | JGI IMG/M metagenome (GOLD analysis project Ga0302320, IMG submission 202130) | Peat permafrost microbial communities from Stordalen Mire near Abisko, Sweden - Bog_T0_3 | ecosystem: Environmental > Terrestrial > Soil > Wetlands > Peat | place: Sweden: Abisko, Stordalen Mire... | reverse complement strand
TGCGGTCGAAATCGGTATAGAACAGGCTGAGGCCGTGGGTCGGACTCTTCACCTCCTCCAGCGGCGTGGTGCGCGCCAGCAACAGGATCTTCTCGGCGACCTGCGCGGTGGAGATCCAGACCTTCTGGCCGTTGACGACATATTTGTCGCCGGTCCTGACCGCGCGGGTCTTCAACTGCGTGGTATTGAGCCCGGTGTTCGGTTCGGTGACGGCGAAACAGGACCGGTGCGTGCCCGCGACGATCGGCGGCAGCATCCGGGCGCATTGTTCCTTGGTGCCGAACACGACGACGGGATTGAGCCCGAACACGTTCATGTGCACCGCCGAGGCGCCCGACATGCCGGCGCCGGATTCCGCGATCGTCCGCATCATGATCGCGGCATCGGTGATGCCGAGCCCGGAACCGCCATATTCCTCGGGAATGCAGATGCCGAGCCAGCCGGCCTCCGCCAGCGCCTTGTGGAAGTCGGAAGGATAGCCGCCCTCCTTGTCCTTCTTCAGCCAATAGGCGTCGTCGAAGCGGGTGCATGTCTTGCCGACCGCGTCGCGGATCGATTCCTGGTTGGCTGATAAGGCAAAATCCATGGCGCTCAATCCTGTGGGGTCGCGGGTGCGGCCCGGGTGACGCCGTCGCGCACCAAAGCTTCGATCTCGTCGGCGGAAAATCCGGCCTCGCGCAGGATTTCCGCGCCATGCTCGTTGAGGCGCGGCGCCAGCCGCGTCGGCTCCACTGCGGTCTCCGACCAGGTCGCCGACACCTTCATGTTGCGGATCGGACCCTCGGTCGGGTGGTCGACCACCGGGAAGAAATCGGTCGCGACCAGATGCGGGTCCTGCAGGATGCTCTCGAGATCGTGCATCGGCATGACAGGCACATCGGCGGTGGTGAGCAGCTCGGTCCATTCCGCGGTGGTGCGGGTCTCGAAGATGCGGGCCAGCTCGGCATAGACCATGTCGATATTGACGGCGCGGCCGGCGAAGGTCGCAAACCTGGGATCGGCGCGCAGATCGTCGCGGCCGGTAGCCTTGAAGAAATTCTCCCACTGCTTGTCGTTGTAGACGATCACGCAGATATAGCCGTCGGAGGTTTTGTAGGGCCGGCGGTCGCGCGACAGATGGCGCGCGTAGCCGCCCCGGTCCAGCGGCGGCTCATAGGTCAGGCCGCCCATGTGATCGCCCATGACGAAGCCGGCCATGGTCTCGAACATCGGAATGTCGACGCGCTGACCGCGCCCGGTGCGGTCGCGATGCACCAGGCTGGCGCAGATCGCCCCCACCGCGGTGAGGCCGACGATGCGGTCGACCAGCGCGTTGGGCACGTAGCGCGGCACGCCGTCGCTGGTCTGCGCCATCAGCGCCGGCAGCGCGGTGGCGCCCTGGATCAGATCGTCATAAGCGGGCTTGGCGGCATAAGGGCCGTCCTGGCCGAAGCCGAACACGCCGGCATAGACCAGCCTTGGATTGATCTTCGAGACCACGTCGTAGCCGAGCTGCAGCCGCGCCATCGCCTGCGGCCGCACATTGTAGACCAGCACGTCGGCCGAGGCGATCAGCCGCAGCACCGCCTCGCGCCCGGCCGGTTTTTTCAGGTCGAGCGCGATCGAGCGCTTGCTGCGGTTGGTGTTGAGGAATACCGGCCCCATGCCGGGATGGCGGGTCGGGCCGATAAGGCGCGTGACGTCGCCGTCGAGCGACTCGATCTTGATGACATCGGCGCCGTAATCGCCGAGCATCTGGGTGGCATAGGGCCCCATCAGCACGGTCGTCATGTCGATGACCTTGATGCCCTGCAGGGGTCCCATGGTTTTGCTCGCTCCCGGCCGTACACGCGGCGCTTGCGTGAGCGCCGCCTTCTCCGACCTAGTAACGGCAGCTTGCCGGGAAGAGCAAGCGCGCCGGGGGTATGGGCGTATGCGCGGGCGGCCAAATATCCCCGTCGTCCCGGCGAACGCCGGGACCCATACTCCGTGAAGCTGCAATTGGAAGATGGAGCTGACGTCACGGAAAAACAATAAGCGACGGTGGTTATGGGTCCCGGCGTGCGCCGGGACGACTCGCTGTGGAGCTCGTGCCTCGGTCTCAAACAAGTGCGTTCCCGCGGCGCGATGCGCCCGGGTTGTTACCGGAAACTCATCGCCCTGAAAACAGAGGGCGTGGGGAATGCCGGGTGCCCAGTGCACCCGCAGCCTCGTGTGCTAAGAGAGTGGTTGGAATGCACACGAGTATTCACAGCGAGTTCACCGGAAAACGCCCGGCATCCCCACGCAATGGTTTACGGCTTATAACGCGGATCAGGGAGAGCGTCGCTTGGTCAAAAGTGACTCACCTCGATCTACCGAGGCAGAATCCAATGACGCTACTTCCAATTTGTCTGGTCAAGGTGCGCAACTCGGATGCAGCTTTTGATAGCAAATACGTCGAGTACTGCGAGGCGTGGCAAAAGGGATACATGCCGCCAAATTTTGCCCGGTGATAGCGCGTGGGGCGGAATAGCGCAGCGTATTCCGCCGTCTTGCATCCCGATTCGGTGGGTTACGGCTTCGCCTAACCCACCCTACGCGACCTTGACCCGCCGCCTACCTCGCGGGCTCCAGCACCGAGACGTAGTTGGCGACCGCAGCCCCGCCCATATTAAAAATGCCTGCGAGTTTTGCGTTTTTGATCTGCATGCCCTCGGGGGCCTGTCCGACCAGTTGCATCGCCGTCATCACATGCATCGAGACGCCGGTGGCGCCGATCGGATGGCCTTTTGCCTTCAGGCCGCCGGACGGATTGATCGGCAGCTTGCCGTCCTTCTGGGTCCAGCCTTCCTTGATGGCTCGGGCGCCCTGCCCGCGCGGCGTCAGGCCCATCGCCTCGTACTCGATCAGTTCGGCGACCGTGAAGCAGTCATGGGTCTCGACGAAGGACAGATCGGACAGCGTCAGGCCGGCCGATTGCAGCGCGCGCTGCCAGGCCACGGTGCAGCCCTCGAACTGCAGGATGTCGCGCTTGGACATCGGCAGGAAATCCTGGGCGTGGGCGGTAGCGCGGATGTTGACGGCCTTGCCCATGGTCTTGGCGGTCTCGGCATCGGTCAACACCAGCGCCGCGGCACCATCCGACACCAGCGAGCAATCGGTGCGCTTGAGGGGACCGGCCACGAACGGATTCTTCTCGCTCTCGGCGCGGCAGAACTCATAGCCGAAATCCTTGCGCATCTGCGCGTAGGGGTTGGCGACGCCGTTCCTGTGGTTCTTGGCCGCGATCATCGCCAGCGCATCCGACTGGTCGCCATATTTCTGGAAATAGGACTGCGCGATCTTGCCGAACACGCCGGCGAAACCGCCGGGGGTGTCGCCGTCCTCCGGCAGATACGATGCTTTCAGCAGGTTCTTGCCGATTTCGGCCGGCGGTGTCCGCGTCATCTGCTCGACGCCGACCACCAGCACGATCTTGGCGGCGCCTGCGGCAATGGCGCGGATACCCTGATGCACGGCCGCAGAGCCCGTGGCGCAGGCATTCTCGACCCGGGTCGCCGGCTTGAAGCGCAAGGCGGGGTCAGCCTGCAGCACCAGCGAAGCAGTAAAATCCTGCGGCGAAAAGCCGGCGTTGAAATGCCCGAGCACGATTTCATCGACGTCGCCGGCGGAAATGCCGGCGTCCGCCAGCGCTTCATTGGCGACCTTGACCACGAGGCTTTCCACGGTCTCGGTATCGAACTTGCCGAACGGCGTGTGCGCCCATCCGACGATGCTGGCTGTCATGGTCGTTCTCCCTGTCTTGCTGGGGTGACTATGTAGCGTATCGGCGAGCGGAATTCACGCCGGTTTGAGCGATTTCATGGTCCGATCGCATATGGCTGATATGCCGGCCCAGTTGCCGGACCTGATCTCCGCCGCCGGGCAGAGCCAGGATCCGCCCACCGCGACCACGTTCGGCTCGCTCAGCCACTCCGCTGCATTGGCCTCGCCGATCCCGCCGGTCGGGCAGAACCGCGCGTCCGCAAACGGGCCCGCCAGCGCGCGCAAAGCCTTGATGCCGCCGGCCTGCTCGGCCGGGAAGAACTTTACCATGTCAAAGCCATGGGCCAGCGCCTGCATCAGCTCGGACGCCGTCGCGATGCCCGGCGCAAAGGGCAAGCTGCTCGCGGCGGCCGCCCGCAGCAATTCGGGCGTCGCCCCCGGGCTGATGCCGAAGTGGACGCCGAGCGCCTGCGCGCGCGCCAGGTCGTCGGCGTTCAGGGTGGTGCCGATGCCGACGATGGCCTCGGGAACTTCGGCCATGATGGCCTTGGCGGCTTCCATCGCCACCGCCGTGCGCAGCGTGACTTCCAGCACCCGCACACCGCCGGCCACAAGCGCCCGGGCGAGCGGCACGGCGTCCGCCAGCCGTTCGATCGCGATCACGGGGATGACGCGCGCCGATCTGAACAGCGCAGCGAGTTTTTCCTGTTTTAACATCATCGGGAGGCCTTGCGAGAGGAAGCCGGGCCGGACAGGAAATCTGCCGGCATGGCCGAGTGCGGAATGATCGCGCCGGGATAGCCTACCACGACGCCGCCAAGACGATGCCCCGCCTGCGCGGCTTCGACCGGTTCTGCGCCCGCCAGCCGGGAAGCGATATAGGCCGCAGCGAAACTGTCTCCGGCCGCCGTGGTATCGACAACCGGCCGTGTCACAGGCTCCGCCTTCACCTGCCGCGAAACGCCATCGAACCGCACGATGCTTCCGGGCTGCAGAACTTTCAATACGGCCTCGCCGCAGGGAATCCGCGCCATCAACTGCTCGTCGCTTTCGCAGGGATAGAGCGGAAGCAGATCTTCCGTCGATGCCAGAACGATATCGGATGCGGCAAACGCGTCGTCGAAGACCGCGCGCGCGACGTCGGGATCGGGCCAGCCGCGGGCACGGAAGTTGGTATCGAAGGCAACGCGCGCGCCATGCTTTCGCGCGCGATGCAGCGCTTCGAACAATTTCGTCCGCCCCTGCGGATCAAAGATCGATAGCGTGATGGCCGAGAGATAGACCAGGTCGTAGGTCGCGAACGAATCCAGGATATCGCCGGTCTCGGGCAGGTCCATCAGGCTGCGGGCGGCCGCGCTGTCCCGCCAATGAAAGAAGCGTCGGTCGCCGAATTCGTCGGTCTGGATCATGTAGAGACCGGGCAATTTGCCCTTCAACCGCGCGACACGGCTGGTGCCGACACCCTCCGCGGCCCAGCCCGCGATCATCTCGTCGCTCATGGGATCGTCGCCGAGCGCGGTGATGTAATCGACCCCGACGCCGAGGCGGGCGAGATAGACCGCGGTGTTCAGCGTGTCGCCGCCAAAACCACGCGAATAAAGCCCGCCCTCGGCCTGCTTCAGCTCGATCATGCACTCGCCGATGCAGGCCACTTTGGTCATGAAAAACGGGTCTCTTTACCGTTATTGCGAGCCAACGGTCGGCGCGTAGCGCCGCCCGATGACAGACTCCGCGAAGCAATCCAGCTTTCTTGCTGCTGAGGCATGGATTGCTTCGTCGCTGCGCTCCTCGCAATGACGACAAGGTGGGGTTCAGGCCACGAACCGGCCACCGAGTTCGTCCTCGATGTGAATCCGGATGATGTCGTCAAAGGTCTTTTCGGCGGTCGTGAAGCCGAGTTCGAGCGCCCGCTTCGGCTCGAAATTGCGCGGCCAGCCGGCGACGATGCCCATGATGAACGGATCCGGCTCGCGCTTGATGCGCGCGGCGACCTTGTCGCCCGCCACCCGCTTCAGCGCGGCGATCTGTTCGCCGACGGTCGCCGACAGGCCAGGCATGGTGAGGTTGCGGCGCGCGCCGACCACCGATGAATCGAGGGTTGCGGCATGCAGCAGGAAACCGACCGCCGAGCGCGGCGTGGCATGCCAGTGGCGGACGTCCTCGGAAACCGGCAGCACGACTTCCTTGCCGGCGAGCGGTTCGCGCAGGATGTTGGAGAAGAAGCCGGAGGCCGCCTTGTTGGGCAGGCCGGGACGGACGCAGATGGTCGGCAGGCGGATGCCGATGCCGTCCATGAAGCCGCGGCGCGAATAATCCGCCAGCAGCAATTCGTCGATCGCCTTCTGGGTGCCGTAGCTCAACAGCGGGGTGTGGAAGAACTCGTCGCCGATCTTGTCCGGGAACGGCGCGCCGAACACCGCGATCGAGGACGTGAACACCAGCCGCGGCTTGTAGCCGCCACCGACCAGCCGGATCGCATCGAACAGCATCCGGGAGCCGTCGAGGTTGATGCGATAGCCCTTGTCGAAATCGAGCTCGGCCTCGCCGGAGACGATCGCCGCCAGATGGAAGATCACGTCGGGGCGATCCGCCACCAGTTTTTCGGCAGCACCCGCCACCGCGAAATCGCAGGTCACGGTATCCACCGGGAATCCGGCCTTCGCCGGTTGCGCCGGCGCGACCACGTCCTGCAGCGTCATGCGGGTGATGTCGTGTCTGCCGAGGCGCCCGTCGCGCAGCAGCCGCTCGACCAATTTGCGGCCGACCATGCCGGCCGCGCCGAGAACCAGAATATGCAAGACCCAACTCCGTTTTGTTTTTACTTACGATTATCTTCCTCGTCATGGCCGGGCTTGACCCGGCCATCCACGTCTTTCTTGCTGGTACACCGTTAAGACGTGGATGCCCGGCACAAGGCCGGGCATGACGGCTAACGAGGTCCGAAAGTGCGGAAGGATCCGCGCCCCTACTCCTTCACGGCTCCGGTCATCGCCGACACGTAGTGCTCGACGAAGAACGCGTAGAGGATCACCAGCGGCAGCGACCCCACCAGGGCGCCCGCCATCAGCGAACCCCATTTGTAGATGTCGCCGTCGACGAATTCGTTGACGATCGCCACCGGCACGGTCTTGTTCGGCGTCGATTGCAGGAAGGTGAGCGCGTAGATGAACTCGTTCCAGCACAGCGTGAAGGAGAAGATGAACGCGGAGATCAATCCGGGAATCGCCAGCGGCAGGATGATCTTGATCAGGATCTGCCAGCGGGTCGCGCCGTCGATCAACGCGCACTCCTCCAGCTCATAGGGAATGGTCTTGAAATATCCCATCAACAGCCAGGTCGAGAACGGAATCAGCAGCGTCGGATAGACCAGGATCAGCGACAGCGGCGAGTCGAACAGGCCATAGGCCTGGATCACCGAGGCCAGCGGGATGAACAGGATCGAAGGCGGCACCAGATAGGCGAAGAAGATCAGCACGCCGATGGCGTCGGCGCCCTTGAACCTCAGCCGCACGATGGCATAGGCGGCGAGCACGCTGGCGAAGATCGACAGCCCGGTGGCGCCGACCGCGACATACATCGTGTTCCAGAGCCAGCGCGGATACTGGGTCTCGAACAACAGCTTGCTGATGTGCTTGAAGGTCGGATGGATCACCCAGAACGGGTTGAACTTGTCCATGTCGATCAGCTGTTCGTCCGGCTTGATCGACGTCAGCGCCATCCAGTAGAAAGGAAACAGCAGCACGATCAGGATCACGAACAGCGGCAGATAGAGCGTCACCACCTTGCGCGGCAGCGATTCCAGATAGCTCATGCCCTCGCTGTCGTCATCCCGGGTGGCCGCCGGCGCCTTGGATGCCACAATTGAATCAGTCATTGTTCGATCCTTGCTGCCACTTCCGGCGCTGCATGCCGAACCAGGAAATCGCGATCGCCGCCGCGAGGAACGGGATCATGGCGGTGGCGATGGCAGCGCCCTCCCCGAGCCGGCCGCTGATGATGCCGCGCTGATAGCTCAGGGTCGCCATCAGGTGGGTGGCGTTCACCGGCCCACCGCGGGTCAGCGCCCAGATCAGCTGGAAGTCGGTGAAGGTGAACAGCACCGAAAACGTCATGACCACGGCGATGATCGGCGTCAGCAGCGGATAGGTGATGAAGCGGAAGCGCTGCCAGTGGGTGGCGCCGTCCAGCGTCGCGGCCTCATACAGCGACGGCGAGACCGTCTGCAATCCGGCCAACAGCGTGATCGCGACGAACGGCACGCCGCGCCAGATGTTGGCGAAGATCACGCTGCCGCGCGCCATGTTGCTGTCGCCGAGAAAGTTGATGTTGTGGTCGATCAGGCCGAGCTTGATCAGCGACCAGGATATGATCGAGAACTGCGAGTCGTAGATCCACCAGAACGCGATCGCCGACAGCACGGTCGGCACGATGAAGGGGATCAGCACGATCGAGCGGATGAATGCCTTCAGCGGCATGTTGCGGTTCAACAGCAGCGCGAGATAGAGCCCGACCGCGAATTTGATGGCGCTGGCGACGATCGTATAGAGCAGCGTGTTGAACACCGAGAGCCAGAAGATCGAATCGTCCCACAGCCACTGGTAGTTCTCCAGCCCGACGAAGACGCCGGTGCGCCCGATGCGTTCATCGGTAAAACTCATCCAGACGCCGAGAAACAGCGGATAGGCCAGAAACAGGATCAGGAATGCCGCCGCGGGCAGCATGAACCACAGCGCCACCCAGTTGCGGTTGGTGCGCAGCCGCGACCATAGCGACGGCGTATCGGCGACGGCTGCCCGTACGGGCATCGATGTCTGAACCGTACTCATTCCGCTCCCAACTCCAAACCTTTGCGACGACGCCCGGCTGTGCGCGTCGTCCCGATCCCGAAATAGCCAATTGCCGGCGCGGCAGGCCGCGCCGGCAACCAAGCCTAGCGGAAGATGCGCTTGGCGGAACGCTCCGCCGAAGCCATCGCGGTCTTCACATCCTCGTGTCCGGTGCAGTAGTTCGCGAACATGTCGACGACGACGAAGTCGGCGATCGCCGCGGCTGCATTTTCACCCATCTTGCCGATACCCGCCGGCGTCTGCGCCGTTTCGGCCACGTCGCGGTACGGCGTGTTCTTGGAATCGGCGGTCCAGATCGGGTTCTTCTTGTAACCGAGCAGGAACGGCGAAAGGTAACCCTGCGCGGCTTCGACCCAGGGATCGAACTGTGCGGGTTCCATCAAAAACGCCGTGAACGCCTTGCAGGCCTGCGGATATTTGGTGAAATTGAAGACCAGGATCGGGAAGCCGAGATGCAGCTCCCGGGTCTGGCCGTCGACGCCAGCCGGCAGATGCGCGTGATTCATGTCCTCGGCGATCTGCGGCGCTTCCTTTTTCGCCGTGACGTAGATCGAGATGCCGTTGACGGTCAGATGAAGCTGGCCCGCCAGGAACGCCTTGTTGTTGGAACTGTCGTTCCAGGACGCGGTGCCCGGCACGAAGTCGTCGTAGAGGCCCTTGACGTATTCCAGCGCCTTGGCGGTCTCCGGCGAATTGACGACGACCTTGTTGTCCTTGTCGATCAGGTTGCCGCCATGCGCCCACAGCGCCCAATGCAGCCAGCCATTGGCGTCGCCCGAGGCGTGGCCGAGCGCCATGCCGGCGGGGGTGCCGTTCTTGTTCATGCCCTTGATCAGGTCGGCGAAGCCGCCGAGGTCCTTCGGGAACTCCTTGTGGCCGGCCTTTTCCGCGGCGGCGACGCGGTAATTCACCAGGCCGCCGGTGGCTGCCACGGGAACGCCAATCCACTTGCCATCCAGCTTGCCATAGGCCTCGCCCGATTTGCTCCAGCCGCCGCACTTCTGGCCGAGGTAGTCGGCGACATCGGTCATGTCGGTGCATTTGCTGGGGAACAGGAACGGCAGCGAATAGAGACCCCAGACCATGTCCAGCCCCTGCCCGGTATTGGCGGCGACGGACGCCTTGGGCTGGATGTCGTCGTAGGATTCGTTGGAGACGTTGATGGTCACGCCGGTCGCCTTCTGGAAGGCGTCGACGATCTTCATGAAGGCGACGTCCTCGGCTTCGACGAAACGCTTCCAGCGCAACAGGTTGACCTTGGCGCCGGCTTCCGGCTTCCACTGCGCGGTCTGCGCCCAGGCCTTGGCATAGCCCAGCAATTGTTCGCTCGACATGGTGGCCGCGGCAGCCAGCAGCGTGGCGCCGCCCCTCAGCAGCGAACGACGGTCGGTCGCAAAATCAAACATCTTGGTTATTCTCCCTGTTGTATTGGTTCTTTTATCGACCAATTGCTTCCTGGATCGTTCAAAGCCGCTTGCCGGTGGCCTCATCGAACAGATGGACCAGCGACGGGTCGGGCTTCAGCCGGATGACGTCGCCCGGATTGAACTGATGGCGCTCGCGGAATACCGCGACGACCTGCTCGCCGCCGAGCTTGGCGAAGACCTGGGTTTCCGATCCAGTCGGCTCCACCACCACGATCTCGGCTTCGGCGCCGTCGTCGGCGATCGTGAAATGTTCGGGCCTGACGCCGTACACCACCGGACGGCCGTCGGAATTGGCGGGCGCCGTCGCCAGCGGCAGCTTCAGGCCGTTCGGACCCTCGAAGCTGGCGCTGCCATTGGCCTTGACGTTGCCCTTGAGGAAATTCATCGCGGGCGAACCGATGAAGGAGGCGACGAACTGGTTGTCGGGGCGATCGTAGAGTTCGAGCGGCGTACCCATCTGCTCCACGATGCCGTCATGCATGACCACGATCTTGTCGGCCATTGTCATGGCCTCGATCTGGTCGTGCGTCACATAGACGGTGGTGGTCTTCAGCCGCTGATGCAGTTCCTTGATTTCGGTGCGCATCGCCACCCGCAGCTTGGCGTCCAGATTGGAAAGCGGCTCGTCGAACAGGAAGACCTGCGGGTCGCGCACGATGGCGCGTCCCATCGCGACGCGCTGGCGCTGGCCGCCCGACAATTGCCGGGGATAGCGATCGAGCAGCGGCGTCAGATCGAGGATTTCCGCCGCGCGCTTGACCCCCTTGCCGATTTCGTCGGTGCTGGCGCCGCGCAGCTTCAGCGAGAAGCCCATATTGTCGGCGACCGTCATGTGCGGATAGAGCGCATAGTTCTGGAACACCATGGCGATGTCGCGCTCTTTCGGCTGGACGTTGTTCACGACCCGGTTGCCGATCGAGATGGTTCCGGAGGTGATGTTCTCCAGCCCGGCCAGCATGCGCAGCAGCGTGGACTTGCCGCAGCCGGACGGACCGACCAGCACCACGAACGCGCCGTCCTCGATCGGAACAGTCACGCCGTGCAGGACTTCAAAGCCGCCGAACGATTTCCGCACGTCGTTAATCTGCACCGACGCCATAAAACTCCCCTCCCGTTATTTCGGTCATTTCCGGCATCGTACGGCGTGCCGTCGTTGCTCTGTTGTTCAACTTCGATGCGGAAGTTGGACCCATTAGACATCGTCCGCAATTCAAACTCTAGTAGCAATCGGTTGGTAGCGCTGTCAATCTTTGTTTAAATGCCGAAATTCCTGTGATAAGAGCGCGACATGGAACGCAAACGAACGAAGTCCGGCGAAGCCCGGCTCGCCGAGGTTGCCAAGCTTGCGGGGGTGAGCCCCATCACCGCATCCCGGTTCTTCAGAAATCCGGAAGCGCTGTCGGTCAGCAAGCGGGAACGGGTGGCGAGTGCGGCGAAGGAACTCGGTTACGTGCCGAACCTGGCGGCGCGGGCGCTGGCGTCGCAACGTTCCGAAGTCATCGGCGTGCTGATCCCGTCTTTGACCAACAACGTGTTCTCCGACGTGCTGCGCGGCATCTACGATGCCTCGGAAGGCAGCCGCTACAGCATCCAGCTCGTCAATACGCGCTATAGCATCCTGCAAGAGGAAAAACTCTTGCGGCTGTTTCAGGCGCAGAAGCCGGCCGGATTGATCGTGACCGGGATCGACCAGACCGCGGAATCCCGCGCGGTGATGGATTCCATGAATTGCCCGATCGCGCAGATCATGGAGATTGGACCCGACCCGGTCGACATGATGATCGGGTTTTCGCACTACGACGCCGCTTTTGCAGCGGTTTCCCACCTGCTTGCGCAGGGATTTCGGCGGATCGGGTTCGTCGGCGCACAAATGGATCCCCGCGTACAGCGGCGCTTCGACGGCTATCGCGATGCGATGAAGGCCGCCTCGCTGTTCGACCCGCGCCTCATTGTGACAACCCCGGTGCCGACTTCGGTCACGCTCGGCGGAACGCTGTTCGCCGATCTCATCCACAGGGCGCCCGACAGCGACGCGGTGTTCTGCGGCAACGACGACCTCGCGCTCGGCGTTCTCTTCGAATGCCAGCGCCGGCAGATCTCCGTTCCCGAGGATATGGCGATTGTCGGCTTCAATGACCTGGAGTTCATGGCAGCCGCGGTCCCTTCCCTGACCAGCGTACGGACCAACCGCTACGAAATGGGCCGCAGCGCCGTCACCATGGTGACGGCAGCGATCGATGGTAATCGTCCACCGGAGCCGGTTATCGACCTCGGTTTCGAACTGATGATCCGTCAAAGTTCGTCGGCACGGGGTGCCTGACGGGCCGGGCGCGGTCGTTTCCGATCAAATCAGCGTGGAGCCTGAGAAAATGGTAGCGCTATCTTTTTGGCGCGGCTAATATTGAATCCTAGAGCTGGCAGCCCCGGGAGACCCGGGGATTACAAACATGCATTTCTGAACGTGGTACAAGCCGCTGCCGCGCGCTAGGCTTGCGTTACAAGAATGCAATGCGGGGGAAACAACAATGAACAAGCCGCTTACCGGCGTCACCAGGCGTAAACTTCGCTCCAGCGAATGGTTCAACAACCCGCATAACCCGGGAATGACCGCGCTCTATCTCGAGCGCTATCTCAATTACGGCCTGACCCGGCACGAATTGCAATCCGGCAAGCCGATCATCGGCATCGCGCAGACCGGCAACGACCTGTCGCCATGCAACCGCCATCACATCGAACTGGCCCACCGGGTCCGCGAGGGAATCCGCGCCGCCGGCGGCATCGCAATGGAATTCCCGATGCATCCGATCCAGGAAACCGGCAAGCGGCCGACCGCCGCGCTCGACCGCAACCTGGCCTATCTCGGCCTCGTCGAAATCCTGTTCGGCTATCCGCTCGACGGCGTGGTGCTGACCACGGGCTGCGACAAGACCACGCCCGCCTGCCTGATGGCGGCGGCGACCGTCAATATGCCCGCCATCGTGCTTTCCGGCGGACCGATGCTGAACGGCTGGCACAATGGCGAGCGCACCGGCTCGGGCACCGTGGTCTGGAAAGCGCGCGAGCACCTGGCCGCGGGCGAGATCGACTACGAGGAGTTCATGAATATCGTGGCCTCCTCGGCGCCGTCGGTCGGCCATTGCAACACCATGGGCACCGCCTCCACCATGAATTCGTTGGCGGAAGCACTCGGCATGTCGCTGCCGGGCTGCGCCGCGATCCCCGCCCCCTACCGCGAACGCGGCCAGATCGCCTATGAAACAGGCACGCGCATCGTCGGTATGGTCTGGGAGGATCTGAAGCCGTCCGACATCCTGACGCGCCAGGCGTTCGAAAACTGCATCGTCGCCAATTCGGCGATCGGCGGTTCGACCAACGCGCCGATCCACATCAACGCCCTCGCCCGCCATATCGGCGTGGAACTCGATATCGACGACTGGCAGAAATACGGCCACGACGTTCCCTTGCTGGTGAACATGCAGCCGGCCGGGTTCTACCTCGGCGAGGAATATCATCGCGCCGGCGGCGTTCCGGCGGTGATCGGCGAATTGATGCGGCACAACCGCATCCATGAAGACGCCATGACCGTCAACGGCCACACCATGGGCGACAATTGCCGCAACGCGCCGAAGCCCGACGGCGACGTGATCTGGAGCTACGACAAGCCGCTGGTGAAGGACGCCGGCTTCCTGGTGCTGCGCGGCAATCTGTTCGATTCCGCGATCATGAAGGCCAGCGTGATCTCCAAGGAATTCCGCGACCGCTATTTGATCAACCCGAAGGACCCCAACGCGTTCGAGGGACGCGCCATCGTGTTCGAGGGGCCGGAGGACTATCACGCGCGGATCGACGATGCCTCGCTCGATATCGACGAGCACTGCATCCTGTTCGTGCGCGGCACCGGCCCGATCGGCTATCCCGGCGGCGCCGAGGTCGTCAACATGCAGCCGCCGGCGGCCCTCATCAAGCGCGGTATCCTGTCCTTGCCCTGCATCGGCGACGGCCGCCAGTCCGGCACCTCGGGCTCGCCGTCGATCCTGAATGCGACGCCGGAGGCTGCCGCCGATGGCGGGCTCGCCATCCTCAAGACCGGTGACCAGGTCCGCATCGACCTCAACAAGGGCAGCGCCAACATCATGATCGGCGATGCCGAAGTGAAGCAGCGCCACGCTGATCTCAAGGCCAGGGGCGGCTTCCCCTACCCGGCCAACCAGACGCCGTGGCAGGAACTCTATCGCTCCACCGTGGGCCAGCAGGCCACCGGCGCCTGCATGGAGTTCGCGACCCGCTACCACGACATCGCCGGCAAGGTCGGCGTGGCGCGGGATAATCATTAGGAATCGCCGTCATTGCGAGCGAAGCGAAGCAATCCAGAAAGCGAGATGGATTGCTTCGTCGCTTCGCTCCTCGCAATGACGGGTGAAAAGCTCAAGTCAAATCAGGGAGAAAACCATGTCAGACCGCCTGAAAGGCAAACGCGCATTCGTCACCGCCGGCGCGGCGGGCATCGGGCGGGCCTCGGCCATCGCCTTTGCGCGCGAGGGCGCTAGCGTGTTCGCGACCGACATCGACGAGAAGGGCCTGGCCACGCTCGCCAGCGAGGGCATCGCCGAGGTGGCGCGGCTCGACGTGCGCGACACCGCCGCGGTCGCGGCGATGGCGAAACGTGTGGGGCCGGTCGACATCCTGCTCAACGCCGCCGGCTTCGTGCACCACGGCACCGTGCTGGATTGTTCCGACGAAGACTGGGATTTTTCCTTCGACCTGAACGTCAAGTCGATGCACCGTACACTGCGGGCGTTTCTGCCGGGCATGCTGGAAAAAGGCGGTGGCACGATCGTCAACATCTCCTCCGCTGCCGGCGTGTTCAAGGCCGCTCCCAACCGCTACGTCTACGGCGCTACCAAGGCCGCGGTCGCCGCATTGACCCGCGCGGTTGCGGCCGACTTCATCACCAAGGGCATCCGCTGCAACTGCATCTGCCCCGGCACCATCGAGACGCCGTCGATGCTGAATCGCGCCGCTGCCGCGGGGCCGCAAGGCCGCGAGTTGTTCGTGAGCCGGCAGCCGATGGGACGGCTCGGCACCGCCGAAGAGATCGCCATGCTCGCGCTCTACCTCGCCAGCGACGAAAGCGCGTTCACCACCGGCGTCGCCCACATCATCGACGGCGGCTGGACGCTTTAACGACAACGTCATTCCGGGGCGCGTCGAAGACGCGAACCACGATGTGCAATTGCACATCGGAGAACCTCGAGATTCCGGGTCTGGTCCTTCGGACCATCCCGGAATGACGGCAGGTGGACAGGCTAAAGTCAAAACCCGAAGGATTCCTCCATGAACAAGATCGATCTGAACGGCCGCTGCGCCGTCGTCACCGGCGGCGCGCAGGGTTTTGGGCGCGCCATCACCGAACGCTTCGTCGCCTCCGGGGCCAAAGTCGCGATCTGGGATCACGACCAGCCCTTCGCCGAGAAGACGGCCAGGGAAATCGGCAGCGCCGTCACCGCGTTCAAGGTCGATGTGTCGGACCTCGCCGCGGTCGAAGCGGCGCGCGACGCGACGCTGAAGGCGTTCGGCAAGATCGACATCCTCGTCAACAATGCCGGCATCGCCGGCATCAACAAGACGGTGTGGGATACCGACCTCGAGGAATGGCGCAAGGTGCTGCGCATCAATCTCGACGGCCCCTTCATCTGCTGCAAGGCGATCGCGCCTGTCATGATCGGCCAGGGCTACGGCCGCATCGTCAATATCGCCTCGATCGCCGGCAAGGAGGGTAATCCCAACGCGGCGCATTATTCCGCCTCGAAAGCCGGCCTGATCGCACTGACAAAATCGCTTGGCAAGGAGCTGGCGCAGCACGACATCCTCGTCAACGCGGTAACCCCTGCCGCCGCCAAAACCGCGATCTTCGACCAGATGACGCAAGCTCATATCGACTTCATGCTGTCGAAGATTCCGAAAAACCGTTTTGTGCTGGTGGAAGAGCTCGCGGCGATGGTGGCGTGGCTGGCGTCGGAAGATTGCTCGTTCTCCACCGGCGCGGTGTTCGACATCTCCGGCGGCCGGGCGACGTATTAAGGTCCAACTCGTCATTGCGAGCGCAGCGAAGCAATCCATCTAGCGGCACGGCGAATGCCGGAATGGATTGCTTCGTCGCTTCGCTCCTCGCAATGACGAGGAGAGACAACGGAGTCCATCATGATCCGGAAAGGCGGATGCCTGTGCGGCGCGGTGCGGTTTGCCTGCGAGGGCGAGCCGATCAATGTCCGGGTCTGCCATTGCCGCAATTGCCAGAAGGCGATGGGATCTCCATTCTTCGCCCGCGCGATGTTCGACCAGAAGGCGATCACGGTCGAGGGCGACACCGCCCGTTATGCCTCCTCCGAGGCGATCGACCGGGTGTTCTGCAAGACCTGCGGCATGCGGCTTTTCTCCTGGCGCCGCAACGGCACCGCCGCGGGCGTGTCACTGGCCACCTTCGACGACCGCAACGCCTTTGCGCCGACCGAGCACATCTGGGTCTCCGAGAAGATCGACTGGGTGAGGCTCGACGACGGCCTGCCGCAACATCCGGGGACGGTGCCGGCGTGATCCCGCGCCCCTGTCCGTGCGGATCGTTCATGATTAGATGCTAGGCAGCGTGGCTCCGCCCGTCGAACCGTCAGGACAATCGTGAACATCACCCTCTACGGCCTGTCGGTCTGGGTCTTGCCGCTCATCATCGCCATCACCTTCCATGAGGCGGCGCACGGCTACGTCGCGCACGCGCTCGGCGACGACACCGCCTTCGAGCGCGGCCGCGTCAGTTTCAATCCGCTGCGGCATATCGATCCCTTCGGTACCCTGATCTTGCCGGCGATGCTTTTGCTCTCGCACTCGCCGTTTCTGTTCGGCTACGCCAAGCCGGTGCCGGTGAATTTTCGCGCCCTGCGCCATCCGAAGATCGACATGGTCTGGGTGGCGCTGGCCGGCCCCGGCACCAATATCGCGCTGGCGCTGGCCGCCGCGCTGGCGTTTCACGGCGTCGGCTACCTGCCTGCCAGCGCCGCGCAATGGGTGGCCGACAACCTCCAGAACGCGATTGTCATCAATGTCGTGCTGGCGGTTTTCAACATGCTGCCGATCCCGCCGCTGGACGGCGGGCGGGTCGCGGTGGGGTTGCTGCCGAGGGCGCTGGGGGCGCCGCTGGCCCGGCTGGAGCCGTTCGGAATGCTGATCCTGATAGGGATCCTGATCCTGCTGCCGCTGGCCGGCGCCCAGTTCGGTCTAAATCTTGATGTTATTTCGGCCATACTGCGGAAATCGACCGGCTATGTGATCCAGCTGGTTCTCCTGGTCACCGGCAACGCGTAAAGCGTATGGAAGCGCCAACTTGTCCCGGATCCGGTCCGGGACCGGTTGGCGGCGGGAAACCACTCGAACAGAGTCCACGACTACCTACAAGACCACCAGAATGGGACTGAAGCGAACTTGATCAGAGCTGCGGACATGTTGATCGCCCGACGCGCCGACACCCGGGCGCGCGCCGATTTCGCCACCTGGAAGATGATGGCCAAGCTGAATGGCGCCTCCGCTTTGCCCCCGGAAGCCCAGACCTTCCTTGAAAGCTACAAGGCGCTGCTCCAACAGATGCCGGAGGTAGCCGCCACCGAGGCCACCATCCAGCTGATGTACAAGGCCTATTACGGGGAGATGGGCGGCGCCGGCGCAGCGCCCGAGCTTCCCGCTCCGCCGGCCCATCCGGCGACCGATAACGTCACCGCCTTCAAACGCCCGCCGGTTCAGAAGAAGCCCGCCCAGCAGAACGGCGCGCGCGGACCGGATGCAAAGCCCCGGCTGCCCGTCGCCCTGATCTTTGCCTGCCTCGTCGTGGTCTATGTCGGCATCCGGTATTTTTGGCCGTAAGCTGTGGTTTTACCGATTTGCTGCGGCGGACCGGGTTACGGCCAGAACAGCGCGTCAGATCACTTCGGCTTTTTGAAATTCACGTCCAGGCTAAACTTGAATTGATCGTCGGTGAGACCGGCGGGTGGCAGTGGCACCGGATCGGAGCGGCGGACCATCGAAACGGCCGCTTCATCGAATGCCGAGTCACCAGATGAATCCGCCACATCGACAGAAACGACATTGCCGCGACGGTTGAGCACCAGGCTAATTCTCACCGTAGTCGATTTGCTTTCATCCTTCGGATAGCGCTTGTGCAACTCGAAATAAGCGCTGATCTTTCGCCCCCAGTTCGCGGTGAGCTTCTGCTTATCTTTGCCGATGCCCTTGACGGGCGCTTTTGCATTCTCCGCGTCCGGCGCCTTTTCATCCAGCGTCTGCCTTGAGGTCGCTATCTGGTTGGGCGACTCCTCCGCGGCTTGGGTCTGAACGGCGGCGACCTTGGCGTCCTCTTCCTTCGGCTTCTTCGAATCGTTCAGCGTGACATTGCGGTCCGCTTCCTCGGTCGTGGTCGGCCGATCCTTCGGAAGATCCGCCTCCTTCACCTCGGCCTCCTGCTTGGCAATCGGCGGCGAGTACTCGTTAGCATTGACGTCGGGACCCAGCGGCAGATCGTCGTCTGGAAGTTTCGGCGATGCCATTTCGAAAGCAATTTCGACGCCGGCCGCGCCGAGACCATCGTCGCCATCGTCGGTGCGCAAATGCGCGATCGCCAGCGCCGCGCCGCCGAGGTGAAGCGCGAGCGCCGCCAGTGCGGCCAGAATCCACAGCCGGCGGGATGGTTTTCGCTCAATATCAAGGTCAGACATCGCCGTCGCCATCAGGGCTTTGCGTTTTCAGGCGCCGGTCCGGTCGGCGCAGCGGGCGAAACTCCCTCCAGCGCGACCAGCTTGATCTTCGAATAGCCGCCGGTACGCAGGATTTCCATCACGCCCATCAATTCGCCATAGGGCACGGCGCGGTCGGCGCGCAGGAAGACGTACCGGTCCTTGCTCATGTCCGCGATCGCATCGAGCGAGTGGACCAGGTCGACCCGTTTGACCGAATCTTCTCCGATCGCCAGCGTCAAATCGGATTTGATGCTGACATAGGTCGGCTTGTCCGGCTTCTTCTGCGGCGTTGCGGTCGACGTCGGCAAATCAACGGCAAGATCGACGGTCGACAACGGCGCCGCCACCATGAAGATGATCAGAAGCACGAGGATGACGTCGATGAACGGCGTGACGTTGATCTCATGGGTTTCGCCGAAATCGTCGTCGTCGAGGTCGTTGTCTGCGATCGAAAAGCCCATCGCCCTACTCCGCCGCGCGCGAGTTCACGCTACCATGGGTGCGATCGAGATCGCGCGACAACAGTCGCGCCGCGGCACCCGAGGAGCGGCTGACCAGTTCGAGGTACCCCTTCGTCACCCGCGAGAAATAATTGTAGATGATGACGGCCGGGATGGCCGCGGCGAGGCCGAACGCGGTGGCGAGCAGCGCTTCGGCGATGCCGGGCGCGACCACGGCAAGATTGGTGGTCTGCGATTTCGATATCCCGATGAAACTGTTCATGATGCCCCACACCGTGCCGAACAGCCCGACGAAGGGCGACGTCGCTCCGATGGTCGCGAGCAGTCCCATGCCGAGCCGGATCCGGCGCGCCTCGGCGCGCACGATCTCGGCAAAGCTCGACGACGCCCGCTCCTTGATGCCGGTGTCGCTGGAGATTCCCGCCGACAGCCGCGCCTCGCGCATGGCGGCCCCGAGCAGCGACGACAAGACGCTGTCCTTGGCGCCGAGCGCGAATTGGGCTTCCGCCAGCGATCGGGCATCGCTGATCTTGCGGAGCGCCATCAGCAATTTGCGCTGAATGACCGACAGCTCGATCATCTTCGCAATGAAGATGGTCCAGGTCACCAGCGAGGCGAAGGCAAGCCCGATCATGACCGCCTTGACCAGGATGTCCGCCGACATGAACATCGACCAGGGCGACAATTCGCGCAGCCCGGCCGACGCCGATTTCAGCGGCCTGCTCTCGCTTGGCGCCGTCGCATCGGCGGCGGGCTGCGGAGCGGATGGGACAATCGCCGCCGGCGCCGGCTCGGCTTGTGCCGGAGCGGCCGCGGGTTGCGGCAGCGCGCGCGCCTGCTGGGCCGCGGGGGCGGGATTCTGCTGCGCCGATACCGGCGATGCCAGCGACAGCACCGCCAGCGCTGAGATGACGGCACAGGCCGCTCGGAGGGGGGAACTATTCATCATTCGGTCCAGTGCGGAATCTGATTTTGATGCATGCATCCGACAAGAAGCGCTCGCGGAATGCCGGGAAAGACCACGGCGCGGCCGAAATAGGCGCGAAGGCGCCATTGCCGGCCGCCGGTGTCAGGCGATCGGCGGAGCGCGCGGCTGAAACGCGACGGAAGCGGAGCTCGGATCGAGGAAACCGGCATCGGCCTGCGAATAGGAGAATGCGATCGCATGAGGCGCCGACAGACCGGGCGGCGCCGCATCGACCAGCGCATTGGCCAGCGCCATGACGGCGCAGATCGCGCATTCATCGCCCGCCTGGCCGGCAGGCCCATGATCGGAGGACGGGTTTTTCAGCCCGACCATGGCGATAACAGGCGAATTTCGCTCCGATGCCCCGGCCCGACCGGCCGCAAGTTCGAAGGTGTCGTGAACTCCCGATGGCTTCGCGGCTACCGACGCGGCGGCCGCCTGAGCGTCGCCGTGAAAGTGTCCGAACGACAACAGGAACTGGATCGCCAGCGCGAACAGCGCCAGCCGCGACCCAAGCCTGATGTTTGAACGGAACCACTTCATATCGACATCTGCCTCGGACGGAGCGTCGGGAGGCCCTCCCCTCGCCCTGTTACAATATAACATCTCGGAGATCGCGCCTAGTGAAGGTTTCATACCTCGGCCCAGTGGCGGATCAGGTTGTGATAGATACCCGTCAATTTGACGGTTTCAGGGTCATCGCGCCCCAGCCGCTCCACCAGGGCCTGAATGGCGGTATCGAGATCGAAGACCATGCTGCGGGCGTGGGCATCCCGGATCATGCTCTGCAGCCAGAAAAACGACGCCACCCGCGTGCCGCGCGTGACCGGCGTCACCATGTGCAGGCTGGTCGCCGGATAGAGCACGAGATCGCCGGCAGCCAGTTTGATTTCATGGGAACCGTAGAGGTCCTCGATCACCAGTTCCCCGCCGTCATATTCGTCCGGCTCGGACAGAAACAGCGTGACCGACAGATCGGTCCGGATTCTCAATCCGGTGAGGCGATCGCCGCGCACCGCGTTGTCGACGTGGATGCCGAAATGGTGACCGTCGGCCGCGGCATAGCGATTGAACAGCGGCGGAAAGATCTGCAGCGGCACCGCTGCCGAAATGAACTGCGGATTGGCCGTCAGCGCCGAGACGATGCGGTTGCCGAGCCTGCGCGCCGCTTCGCTGTCGGGCGGCAGTTGTTCGTTGCTCTTGACCAGCGCCGATTGCGCGCCGGCGGTGGAGCGGCCGTCTTCCCAGCCCTGAGCGTCCATCGTGCGGCGGAAATCCGCCACCTCGTTCTTGCTCAGCACTTCGGGGACACAGATCAACATCGCGATCAGAACCTTGCCGAGATGACCAGCGAGGCGCTGCGCCCCGGCGCTTCCAGCACGAACGGCGCGGAGCTCTGATACATCGCATCGTAATAGAGCTTGTTGAAGATGTTGCAGACGAACAGTTTCACCTTCCAGTTCTTGTCGATCTTCGCCTCGGCAAAGGCATCGAAGCGCCAGTAGCTCGGCAGCGAGGTCCCCTCGTTCGCGGCGAGATAGGTTCCGCCGTAGATCTTCGAACGATAGACCGCCTGCCCGCCCAGCTCCCAGACATCCGTGAGCTGGTATTTGCTGAGCACGCTGAACGATTGATGCGCGACGTTGGCGAGCGGAAGACCGACATTCGTCGTGTACAAGGCGGTATCGCCCGGCGGTATCAGCGACTTCGTCACCTTCGATTGCATCAGCACGAGACCGGCGGTCAGGCTCCACTTGTCGGTGATCTTGCCCGCAGCTTCGAGGTCGACGCCCTGGATGCGATAGGCCGCGCCCGCGCTGATGCAGGATACCGTGCCCGTGGTGCCGGCCGGATACGGACAAGCCGGCGTCGCCGTCGCGCTGGAGGTGATGTTTTGCGCCTCGCGCGCATTGTCCTTGGTGGTATGAAACAGCGCCGCGGTGAGCAGGAGATGCCGATCGAACAGCTCCCATTTGGTACCGACCTCGGCGGCCTTGTTTTTCTCCGGCCCGAAGATCGCATTCGAATTGCCGTTCAACGACGGCGACAGGCCGCCATACGCCGCGCTGGTGCCGTCGAATTCCGATCCGACGGGATCCGATGACGTGGCGTAGGCGGCATAGATGCTGGCGATCGGCGCCGGCTTGACGACGATGCCGAGATTGAAGCTCGGAAGCCCGAACTCCGCCGCTTGCGCGCCAAAGACGTTCGGCACGCCGTTCTGGGTGCCGAAACCGCTCACCTTGATGCCGTAATCATCATAGCGGATGCCGCCGTTGAGGATGACGAAGTCGTTGTAGTTGGCGGTATCGAGCAGATAAACGCTCGTGGTGTCGATGGCGAGCTTGGTCGGCAATCCCGTCAGCGAGGGCGCGGCGCCAAAGGGGATGTTCGCGTATTGCGGATCGAACACGTTCACTCCGGTCAGCGAGCCGGAACCGCTGAATCCGCCCGGCAGCGCCTCCGAACTCAACCCCGAATATTTGTCGATGCCGGCAATCTCCCGCGAGATTTCAACACCCCCGAGGGAGGTGTGCTTGAATCCATCCAGTTGATACTTGTAGGTCGCCTCGGTCTGGTTGGCGACCACGTCGGTGACCTGATAGCGGCTTTGCGGATTGGCGCTGACCGTCGATGCCGAAAGCGGACTGGCGATGACGGCGCTTTCGGCGATCGTCCCGATGTAATTCAGCGTCGAACGCGACGCCCTCACCTTGTCGCTCACGACGAGGTCCGGCGTGATCCGGACTTCGTTGTTGACGGTGGCGACGTCCTGCCTAACCTTGAAGAAATCGCGATTCACAAAACCGTAGAAATTATTGCGGTTGGCGCCGTATTCCGTAAATGGGCCGCCGGCGGTGGACGCCA